>ERZ1034365.538-NODE-538-length-20821-cov-4.441911_pt1 | contig 20821 bp, 13 predicted proteins | sample MGYA00520615_ERZ1034365 | MGnify/ENA primary metagenome ERZ1034365 (study PRJEB33736, sample SAMEA104284505) | Azolla filiculoides | biome: Urban; feature: Water surface; material: Ditch water | place: Netherlands | collected 2015-10-28 | depth 0-0.1 m ... | reverse complement strand
GTGCCGCTGGACGGCGGCCGCTTCGCGACCTCCGACCTGAACGACCTGTACCGCCGCGTCATCAACCGCAACAGCCGCTTGAAGCGCCTGCTCGAGCTGAAGGCGCCGGAAATCATCGCGCGCAACGAAAAGCGCATGCTGCAGGAAGCCGTCGACTCGCTGCTCGACAACGGCCGCCGCGGCAAGGCCATGACCGGCGCCAACAAGCGTGCGCTCAAGTCGCTGGCTGACATGATCAAGGGCAAGTCGGGTCGCTTCCGCCAGAACCTGCTCGGCAAGCGGGTCGACTACTCGGGTCGTTCGGTCATCACCGTCGGCCCGACCCTCAAGCTGCACCAGTGCGGTCTGCCCAAGCTGATGGCGCTCGAGCTGTTCAAGCCCTTCATCTTCGCCCGTCTCGAGAACATGGGCATCGCGACCACCATCAAGGCCGCGAAGAAGGAAGTCGAAGCCGGCACGCCGGTGGTGTGGGACATCCTCGAGGACGTGATCCGCGAACACCCGGTGCTGCTGAACCGCGCGCCGACGCTGCACCGCCTCGGCATCCAGGCCTTCGAGCCGATCCTGATCGAAGGCAAGGCGATCCAGCTGCACCCGCTGGTCTGCTCGGCCTTCAACGCCGACTTCGACGGTGACCAGATGGCCGTCCACGTGCCGCTGTCGGTGGAAGCGCAGATCGAAGCCCGCACCCTGATGCTGTCTTCGAACAACGTGCTGTTCCCGGCCTCGGGCGAACCGTCGATCGTGCCGTCGCAAGACGTGGTGCTGGGTCTGTACTACACGACCCGCGAGCGCATCAACGGCAAGGGCGAAGGCATGTACTTCACCGACGTCGCCGAGATCCAGCGCGCGCTCGACGCCGGCGTGGTCGAGCTGACGGCCCGCATCAGCGTGCGTCTGGTCGAGTGGGTCAAGGACAAGGACACCGGCGAATTCGTGCCGGAGACCAAGCTGGTCGACACCACCGCCGGCCGTGCCCTGCTGTCCGAGATCCTGCCCAAGGGCCTGGCGTTCGAGAACATCAACAAGGCCTTGAAGAAGAAGGAAATCAGCAAGCTGATCAACACCTCCTTCCGCAAGTGCGGCCTGAAGGACACCGTCGTCTTCGCCGACAAGCTGCTGCAGAACGGTTTCCGCCTGGCGACCCGTGCCGGCATCTCGATCGCGATCGACGACATGCTGGTGCCGGCCGAGAAGCCCGGCATCATCGCGCGCGCCGAAGCCGAGGTGAAGGAAATCGCCCAGCAGTACTCCTCGGGTCTGGTGACCTCGGGCGAGCGCTACAACAAGGTGGTGGACATCTGGGGCAAGGCCGGCGACGACATCTCCAAGGTCATGATGGACAACCTGCGCAAGCAGAAGACCATCGACCGCGCCGGCAATGAAGTCGACCAGGAATCGTTCAACTCGATCTACATGATGGCCGACTCGGGCGCGCGGGGTTCCGCGGCCCAGATCCGTCAGCTCTCCGGCATGCGCGGCCTGATGGCCAAGCCGGATGGCTCGATCATCGAGACCCCGATCACGGCGAACTTCCGTGAAGGTCTGAACGTGCTGCAGTACTTCATCTCGACCCACGGCGCACGTAAGGGCCTGGCCGATACCGCGCTCAAGACCGCGAACTCGGGTTACCTGACCCGTCGTCTGGTCGACGTGACGCAGGATCTGGTCGTGATCGAGAACGATTGCGGCACCGTCAATGGCACGCTGATGCGCGCCATCGTCGAGGGCGGCGAAGTGATCGAGTCGCTGCGCGAGCGTATCCTGGGCCGCACCACGGCCGAGGAAGTGCTGAACCCCGAGAACCAGCAGCTGCTGTTCCCGGCCGGCCAGATGCTGGACGAGGACGCGATCGACCTGATCGAGGCCACCGGCGTCGACGAGGTGCGCGTGCGCACCGCGCTGACCTGCGAAACCCGTTTCGGCCTGTGCGCGCGCTGCTACGGCCGCGACCTGGGCCGTGGCGGCCTGGTCAACGTCGGCGAAGCGGTCGGCGTGATCGCCGCGCAGTCGATCGGCGAGCCGGGCACCCAGCTGACCATGCGTACCTTCCACATCGGTGGTGCGGCATCGCGGGCGGCGGTGGCTTCGAGCGTCGAGGCCAAGTCCAGCGGCAACATCGCGTTCAACGCGACGATGCGCTACGTGACCAACACCAAGGGCGAGCTGGTGGTGATTTCGCGTTCGGGCGAGATCGTGATCCAGGACGACCTGGGCCGCGAGCGTGAGCGTCACAAGGTGCCGTACGGCGCCATCCTGACGATCAAGGCCGACCAGGTGATCAAGGCCGGCACCATCCTGGCCAACTGGGACCCGCTGACCCGACCCATCATCACGGAATTCGCCGGTGTGGCGAAGTTCGAGAACGTGGAGGAGGGCCTGACGGTGGCCAAGCAGGTCGACGACGTGACCGGCCTCAGCACCCTGGTGGTGATCGATCCGAAGCGCCGCGGCTCGGCCAAGGTGGTTCGTCCGCAGGTCAAGCTGATCGACGCCAACGGCCACGAGGTCAAGATCCCCGGCACCGACCACTCGGTGACGATCGGCTTCCAGGTCGGCGCGCTGATCCAGGTCCGCGACGGCCAGGACGTGGGCCCCGGCGAGGTGCTGGCGCGTATTCCGGTCGAAGGCCAGAAGACCCGCGACATCACCGGCGGTCTGCCGCGCGTGGCCGAGCTGTTCGAAGCCCGCAGCCCGAAGGACAAGGGCATGCTGGCCGAGATCACCGGTACCGTGTCGTTCGGCAAGGAGACCAAGGGCAAGGTCCGCCTGCAGATCACCGATCCGGAAGGCAAGATCTGGGACGAGCTGATCCCGAAGGAAAAGAACATCCTGGTGCACGAAGGCCAGGTGGTCAACAAGGGCGAAAGCATCGTCGACGGTCCGGCCGATCCGCAGGACATCCTGCGCCTGCTGGGCATCGAGGAACTGTCGCGCTACATCGTCGACGAAGTCCAGGACGTCTATCGACTCCAGGGCGTGAAGATCAACGACAAGCACATCGAAGTGATCGTGCGCCAGATGCTGCGTCGGGTCGTGGTGGACAACACCGGTGACTCGAGCTACATCGCGGGCGAGCAGATCGAGCGCTCCGAGATCCTCAACACCAACGACGCGCTGCGCGCCGAAGGCAAGACCCCGGCGACCTACAGCAACGTGCTGCTCGGTATCACCAAGGCCTCGCTGTCGACCGACTCCTTCATCTCGGCGGCTTCCTTCCAGGAAACCACCCGCGTGCTGACCGAAGCGGCCATCATGGGCAAGCGCGACGAGCTGCGCGGCCTGAAGGAAAACGTGATCGTCGGTCGCCTGATCCCGGCCGGTACCGGCATGGCCTTCCACGACGCCCGTCGTGCCAAGGAGCAGATGGACGACGAAGAGCGCCGCTCGATCGCCGAGGCTGATGCCGCTGCGCTGGCGAACGACCAGTCCGAGGCCAGCGACGCCGCGGCCGAGTGAGGCCCTGAGCGTTGAGGGGGCAGGGTGCAAGCCCTGTCCCGCCATCGCCAACAAACCCGGGAAGTGCAAGCTTTCCGGGTTTTTTCACGCCCGCATGGCCCGGAAACGGTCCTGTCCCTGCTGAAACACGCGGGTGGCTCTGGATCGGTGCCGTCCGCGTCCGGCGCCGGGCTTTTTGGGCCGGCCGCTCAGCGGTAGGTCGCGAGGTGGATGTTGGTCTCGGTGCTGCGGATGCCGGGGATCAGCCGGATGCGTTCGAGGATCTGCGACAGCTCGTTCATCGAGCCCGATTCGAGCTCGGCCAGCAGGTCCCAGCGCCCGTTGGTGTCGTGCAACGCAGCGATGCCGGGCTCGCCCAGCAGGCTGGCGATCACGCGTCGGGTCTGGTTGCCCTCGACCAGGATGCCCATCCAGGCGCGGATGCGCTCGGGTTCAGCCTCAGGCCGCAGCCGCACCGTGTAGCCGACGATGATCTGCTGGTCCTCGAGCTTGCGCAGGCGGTTGGTCACCGTGCCGCGCGAGATCTTGAGCTTGTGCGCGAGGTCGGCCACGTTCATGCGGGCGTTCTGGCGCAGCAGCGAGATCAGCTGTTGGTCGATGTCGTCCATCTTGTCATTATGTGAATTGCGCTTATGCATTCTGTCAAGAATCAGCCGAAACGACACAAAGTTGGCGATTTTCATTAGCACCGACTGCCGGCACACTTCGTCTCATCGCTGCCTGGCAGCTTATAGAGATTGGTGACCGCAAAATGATCGACTACAACGCACAGGCCCTCAATGTCAACGCGCTCTACCTCAGCGTGCCCGATGCCGTCCAGCTGATCCTGGCCAAGGGCGTCAAGCACTGCATCGCCGCCATCACCGATAACCTGCGTGAAGACTTCATGCGCTGGGGCGACTTCGACAAGTCGGCCCGCGTCGCCAACCACAGCCGTGATGGCGTGATCGAGCTGATGCCGATCTCGGACGAGCGCCTCTACAGCTTCAAGTATGTCAACGGCCACCCCAGCAATTCCAAGCTCGGCCTGTCGACCGTGATGGCCTTTGGCGTGCTGTCCCATGTCGACACCGGCACCCCGCTGCTGCTGAGCGAGTTGACGCTGACCACCGCCATGCGTACCGCAGCGACCTCGGTCTTCGCCGCCCAGTTGCTGGCCCGCCCGGACAGCCGCGTGATGGCGCTGATCGGCAACGGTGCCCAGAGCGAGTTCCAGGCGCTGGCCTTCCAGCACCTGATCGGCATCGAGGAAGTCCGCCTGTTCGACCTGGATGCAGCGGCCACGGCCAAGCTGGCCGACAACCTGCAAGGCTCGGGCCTGAAGGTGGTGATCTGCGGCAGCACCGCCGAAGCGGTCAAGGGCAGCGACATCGTCACCACCGTGACCGCCGACAAGCACTACGCCACCATCCTGACGCCCGGGATGATCGAGCCGGGCATGCACATCAATGCCGTCGGCGGCGACTGCCCGGGCAAGACCGAGCTGCACGCCGACATCCTGAGCCAGGGCAATGTGTTCGTCGAATTCGCGCCGCAGTCGCGCATCGAGGGCGAGATCCAGCAGATGCCGGCCGACTTCGCCGTCACCGAGCTGTGGCAGGTGCTGCAGGGCCACCAGCCGGGCCGCCGCGACGCGCAGGAAGTCACCGTGTTCGACTCGGTCGGCTTCGCGCTGGAGGATTACTCGGCGCTGCGCTTCATGTACCAGAGCGCGCTCGAGCTCGGCCTGGGCCAGCGCATCGCGCTGATCCCCGAGCTGGCCGACCCGAAGAACCTGTTCGGTGTGCTCCGATAATGCGTGCCATCCAATTGCACTAAACAAGGAGTTTTCATGGTTCAACGTTTCGATGTCGGTGCCCGTCTGTCCGAGATGGCGGTCCACAACGGTGTCGCCTACCTGGCCGGCCAGGTGCCGGAAGATGCCAGCCAGGACATCTTGGGCCAGACCGCCCAGGTGCTGGCGGCGATCGACGCGCTGCTGGCGCGCGCCGGCAGCGACAAGAGCCGGATCCTGATGGCGCAGATCTATCTGGCCGACCTGGCTGATTTCGCCGGCATGAACCTGGCCGGGGTTGCCGGGGTGGCGGCGGGCAACGCGCCGCAACGCGCCACCGTGCAGGCCGCGCTGGCCAAGCCGGACTGGAAGATCGAGGTCGTCGTCACGGCCGCCTGCTGACGCGGCCGGCCGGGCGCTCAGCCCAGGTTCAGGTGGGTCGTGTGCTTGACTTCCTCCATCACCGCATAGGTGCGGGTCTCGCGCACGCCGGGCAGCTGCCACAGCACCGAGCCGGCAAAGGCGCGGTAGGCGTTCATGTCGGCGCTGCGGGTCTTGAGCAGGTAGTCGAAGCCGCCCGCGACCATGTGGCATTCCATGATCTCGGGCCGGACCTGCACCGCCGCCTTGAACTGGTCGAACACATTCGGCGTGGTGCGGTCGAGCAGCACCTCGACGAAGACCAGCAGGCCGGCGCCGAGCTTGAGCGGATTGAGCCTGGCCTCATAGCCCAGGATATAGCCCTCGCGCGTCAGGCGCTGTACCCTGGCCAGCACGGCGGCCGGCGACAGCAGCACCTGCTCGGCCAGCTTGAGGTTGCTGAGGCGGCCGTCATCTTGCAGGATCTTCAGGATGCGCAGGTCGATGCGGTCGAGTTCGGCATGGGAGGGCGTCATGCGCCGAATTTTATTCGGTCATCGGGGCTAAATACGATGATTAATTTTTCGGCTGCTTCGGCATGATCGCGTCATTCACGAATTATCGAGACGCCGACCATGAGCCCAGCCTTCACCTCCTTCGTCGATGGCCCCCTGCAGCGCGAGCCGCTGCGCGCCGCCATCACCGCCGCCTACCGCCAGCCCGAGCCCGAGGCGGTTGCCGGCCTGCTGACGCAGGCCCGACTGCCCGTGGCGCAGGCGGATGCCGCGCAGGCACTGGCCCAGCGCATTGCCCGCCAGCTGCGCGAGCGCAAGAGCGAAGGCGGCCGCGCCGGCATCGTCCAGGGCCTGCTGCAGGAATACGCGCTGTCCTCGCAGGAGGGTGTGGCGCTGATGTGCCTGGCCGAGGCGTTGCTGCGCATCCCCGACGCTGCCACCCGCGACGCGCTGATCCGCGACAAGATCGCCCACGGCGACTGGACGCCGCATCTGGGTCAGAGCCCCTCGCTGTTTGTCAATGCCGCCTCCTGGGGCTTGCTGCTCACTGGCAAGCTGGTCGGTACCCATAGCGAGCGTGGTCTGGGCAGTACCTTGGGCGGCCTGATCCGCAAGGGCGGCGAGCCGCTGATCCGCAAGGGCGTCGACATGGCCATGCGCATGATGGGCCAGCAGTTCGTGACCGGCGAGACGATCGAGCTGGCGCTGGACCACGCCCGTGGCCTGGAGGCGCAGGGCTTCCGCTATTCCTACGACATGCTGGGCGAAGCCGCGCTGACCGGAGAGGATGCCGAGCGCTACCTGGCTTCCTACGAGGCCGCCATCCATGCGATCGGCCAGGCCGCCGCCGGCAAGGGTATCTACGACGGTGCCGGCATCTCGATCAAGCTGTCGGCACTGCACCCGCGCTACAGCCGCGCGCAGTACAGCCGCGTGATGGCCGAACTCTATCCGGTGCTGCTCAAGCTGACCCTGCTGGCCAGGCAGTACGACATCGGCCTCAACATCGACGCCGAGGAGACCGACCGGCTCGAACTCTCGCTCGACCTGCTCGAGCAGCTGTGCTTCGCGCCCGAGCTCGAGGGCTTCAACGGCATCGGCTTCGTGATCCAGGCCTACCAGAAGCGCTGCCCCCATGTGATCGATTACTGCATCGACCTGGCGCGTCGCAGCGGCCACCGCCTGATGATCCGCCTGGTCAAGGGCGCCTACTGGGACAGCGAGATCAAGCGCGCCCAGCTCGATGGTCAGGACGGCTACCCGGTCTACACCCGCAAGGCCTATACCGACGTCTCCTACCTGGCTTGCGCCCGGAAGCTGCTGGCGGCGCCCGACGCGGTCTATCCGCAGTTCGCGACCCACAACGCGCACAGCCTGGCCGCGATCTACCAGATGGCCGGCCCCGATAGCTACACCCCGGCCCAGTACGAGTTCCAGTGCCTGCACGGCATGGGCGAGCCGCTGTACGAGCAGGTCGTCGGCAAGACCGGCGACGGCAAGCTGGGCCGTCCCTGCCGCATCTATGCACCGGTCGGCACCCACGAGACGCTGCTGGCCTACCTGGTGCGCCGCCTGCTCGAGAACGGCGCCAACACCTCGTTCGTGAACCGGATCGCCGATCCGAGCATCGCAATCGAGACCCTGGTCGAGGACCCGGTCGCGACGGTCGAGCGCTGGGCTGCCGATGAAGGCGTTATCGGCCTGCCGCACCCGGGCATCCCGCTGCCGCAAGCACTGTATGGCCTGCGGCGTGTCAACTCCGCCGGCCTGGATCTCTCGAACGAGGCCACGCTGAGCGTGCTGAGCGAAGCCGTGCGCCAGACTTGCCGGCAGTCCTGGGACGTGACGCCGTTGCTGGCGTTCGATTGCGTCGCGTCTGCGCCGATCAAGGCCGTGCTCAACCCGTCCAACCACGGCGATCAGGTCGGCAGCGTGCGCTCGGCGACCACCGATGAAGTCGAGGCGGCCATTGGCCATGCGCAGGCTGGCTTTCCAGGCTGGGCGACAACCGCTCCGGCCGATCGCGCTGCCCTGCTCGAGCGCGCTGCCGACCTGATGCAGGGCCAGATCCAGACCCTGATCGGCCTGCTGATCCGCGAGGCCGGCAAGACCGCCGCCAACGCGATCGCCGAGGTGCGCGAGGCGATCGACTTCCTGCGCTACTACGCGGCCCAGGTGCGTGCCGATTTCCATAACGACACGCATTTGCCGCTGGGCCCGGTGGTCTGCATCAGCCCCTGGAACTTCCCGCTCGCCATCTTCACCGGTCAGGTCGCTGCCGCGCTGGCGGCTGGCAACACCGTGCTGGCCAAGCCGGCCGAGCAGACCCCGATCGTCGCCCACTACGCCGTTCAGCTGCTGTGGCAGGCCGGCGTGCCGCGCGCCGCGGTCCAGCTCGTCACGGGTTCCGGCTCGCGCGTCGGCGCGCAGCTGGTGGCCGATGTCCGGGTCCAGGGCGTGATGTTCACCGGCTCGACCGAGGTCGCCCGCCTGCTGCAGGCCACCCTGGCCAAGCGGTTGAGCCCGGCCGGCAAGCCGGTGCCGCTGATTGCCGAGACCGGTGGCCAGAACTGCATGATCGTCGACTCGTCGGCTCTGACCGAGCAGGTGGTCAACGATGTGGTCGCATCGGCCTTCGACAGCGCCGGCCAGCGCTGTTCCGCGCTGCGCGTGCTGTGCCTGCAGGAGGAAATCGCCGACCGAGTGATCCAGATGCTCAAGGGCGCGATGGCCGAGCAGCAGCTGGGATCGCCCGACGCGCTCCAGGTCGACATCGGTCCGGTGATCGACGCCGAGGCGCGCGACGGCATCGCCCGCCACATCGATGCGATGCGCGCCAACGGCCGCCCGGTGTTCCAGCAGGCCCGCCAGGCCGCCGGCGCGACCGAGCAGGGCAGCTTCATCGTGCCGACGCTGATCGAGCTCGAGCGCATCGGCGAGCTCAAGCGCGAGATCTTCGGCCCGGTGCTGCATGTGCTGCGCTATCCGCGCCGCGAGCTCGGTGCCTTGATCGAGCAGATCAACGCGACCGGCTACGGCCTGACCTTCGGCGTTCACACCCGAATCGACGAGACCATCGCTCGCGTGACCGAATCGGTCCATGCCGGAAACCTGTACGTGAACCGCAACATGGTCGGCGCCGTGGTCGGTGTCCAGCCCTTCGGCGGCGAAGGCCTGTCAGGCACCGGCCCCAAGGCCGGCGGTCCGCTCTATCTCTATCGGCTGCTGGCCCGGCACCCGGCCGACGCGATGGCGCGCGGCGTGGACTGCTCGGGTCCGGCCGAACGGCCGCCGATCAAGCCGGCACTGCAGGCCTTGTACGAGTGGGCCCAGGTCGGTCGTCGCAGTGCACTGGTCGCCGCCTGTGACCGCTTCGCGCTCCAGTCGCGCAGCGGTGTCACGGTCCTGCTGGCCGGCCCGACCGGCGAGCGCAACAGTTACCAGCTCCTGCCGCGCGAGGCGACGCTGAGCCTGGCAAGGCATGAATCCGACCGCCTGCTGCAGCTTGCCGCCACGCTGGCGGTCGGCAGCCTGGCGGTCTGGCCTGCCGCCGCTGCCCCGCTGCGGGAAAGCCTGCCGCCGGCCGTGCGCGAGCAGATCGCATTGGCCGATGACTGGCAGTCGCCTGCGGTGCATTTCGATGCCGTGCTGCATCATGGTGAAGCTGCCGAGCTGCGCGAGCTCTGCACCTTCCTGGCCCGGCGGCCCGGCGCCATCGTCGGTATCCAGAGCCTGGCCGATGGCGAGTCCGAGCTGGTGCTGGAGCGGCTGGTGATCGAGCGCTCGGTCAGTGTCAATACCGCAGCGGCCGGCGGCAATGCCAGCCTGATGACGCTGGCCTGAGCGTTGCGCTGTACCACCCCGGCTGCACCTGCGGAGCCGGGGTGGTACAGTGCGCTCGACCGCACGGCATAGACTCTGATGAACCTTTACCTGTTGGCGGCCCTGGCCGCCTTTTTCCTTTTCCAACTGCGCGCGCGTGAGCAGCGCCAGCGCATCGCCTTGCTGGCCGAGCAGCTGCGCCGCTACCAGATCGAGCCCCTGATGGAGCGCCTGACCGAGGGCTACCAGCGCGCGTTGGCCGAAACCGATTTCGAGCGTCGCCAGTCGCTCTGGCAGCAGCATGGCGCCAGCGAGCTGGCACTGGCCGATCAGGTCGGCCGGCTGGCGAACGATTTCGCCCGCCTCGATGCCGCGCAGACCCGCGTCAGTCGGATCATGTTGCCCTATGCCACGCGCTGGTGGCCGCAGGCCAGCTTCGATTTCCGTCAGTTGCTGGCGCTGCATGCACGCGGCTTGGCCGAGGCCGCGAGCCAGGACCTGCCGCGCTCGCCCCAGGATCGCGCCTACACCCTGATGGCCGAGATGCTGCTGCTGCAGCACAGCTGCCACTGGTTCTGCCGTTCGCGCCCGGTCGCCAGCGCGCGGCTGCTGGCCAGGCACAAGACCCGCTACGATAAGGTGTTGCAGTCGGTCGGCGCGGCGACGCGCGAGGGCTATCGCCAGCTCGTCGGCGTCTGAGCCACCCGGCCGGTGTATCCCGGGGGCCTGTCCTGGTCCCTTGCTCACCCTTCATGCCCGGTCTACACTGGTCCGGCGGCATGCCTCCCGGCTGGCGGGGGCGCCCATGAAAACAAGGGGAGCGGATGAGGGACTTTGCACTATCTGGAGCGGGCCAGGCCGACGAGGCTGCCGCCCTGGCGCTGTATCGGGCGCGCTGCGGCTATTACGATTGGCAGCTTGCTCCCTACGAGGAGATCCGCCGCTGTGCGGTCGAACGCCTGGGTCTGCAGCCCGGGCAGGTCGTGCTCGACATCGGCTGCGGCTCCGGCATGAGCCTGGATCTGCTGCAGCAGGCGGTCGGGCCCGGGGGGAGGGTGATCGCGATCGACCAGAGTCCCGAGATGCTCGAGCAGGCGCGTCAGCGCGTCGAGCGCGGCGGCTGGACCCAGGTCGAACTGGTCTGCAGCCCGATCCAGCAGGCACACCTGCCGGCTCGCGCCGATGCCGCGCTGTTTCACTTCACCCACGACATTCTGCAGACACCGGCCGCGCTCGACCATGTGCTGTCCCAGCTGGCGCCTGGTGCGCGGCTGGCAGTCAGCGGGCTGAAGTGGGCGCCGCCGCTGTATGGCCTGCTCAATCCGCTGGTCTGGTGGAACGCTGTCCAGTCCGTCACGACATTGGCCGGGCTCGATGTTCCCTGGGCCGGACTCATGCTGCGCGGCGCGCGGCTGACGGTCGAGCCGCTGTGCGGCGGTGCGCTCTACCTGGCCAGCGGTCGCATGCCATAGGCCGCCCAGATCGATGCTCGCAGGCTTCAGCTCTGGTGCAGCAGCCGGACCAGGTCGACCACCGACCTGACCCCCATCTTGTCGAAGATGCGCGCGCGGTGGACTTCGACCGTGCGCACACTGATTCCGAGTTGGTCGGCCACCAGCTTGTTCGGCATGCCGGAGGCGATCCACTGCATGACGGCCTGCTCGCGCTCGGTCAGGCCGGCAATCCGTTGCTGCAGTTCCTGGCTGCGCTTGCGCTGGGTCAGCCGCTCGGCCGATTGTGCGAGCGCGCATTCCACCCTGGCCACCAGCGCGTTGTCCGAGAAGGGCTTTTCGCAGAAGTCGAAGGCGCCACGCAGCACCGCGTCGACCGCGGTCGGCACATCGGCATGACCCGACAGGAAGATCACCGGCATCTGCGCGAACCAGGGCTGCTCGCGCAGGCGTTCGAACAGCGCCAGTCCGCTCATGCCCGGCATGCGCAGGTCGAGCAGCGCGCAGCAGGGCGAGGTCGGGCCCGCGGTCCAGTCCTGTGCTTCGGCCCAGAAGGCATCCGCGCTGGCGTAAGCGATGCTCAGCAGGCGGCGCGTGCGCAGCAGCCAGCCCAGCGAGTCGCGCACCGCGTCGTCGTCGTCGATCAGGAATACCGTGCCGTCTTTCGTCATGCCCCGCATCATAGGGCGGCTGGCAAGGTGAAGTTGAACACGGTGCCGCGCGGCGAGTGGCGCGAGTAACCCAGCGCTCCGCCATGCTGCTCGACCACGGTGCGGCACAGGCTCAGTCCCAGGCCCATGCCCTCGCGCTTGGTCGTGAAGAAGGGCGTGAACAGGCGCTGTGCCACCTCGTCCGACAAGCCGCTGCCATGGTCGGTCACGCTGAACGAGACCCACTGCCGTGCGCTGCCTGTTTGCGCTGACGCTGGCGCCGCCCGCAGTTGTAGCTGGCGCAGGCCCGAGGCGGGCGGCGGATTGCCTGCCGGCATGGCCTGCAAGCCGTTGCGTACCAGGTTCAGCAGCACTTGTTCGACCATGGTCGAATCACACCAGACCGGTGGACAGCCGGGCGCGATTTCCCACTGCACTTCGATGCCGATCTTGCGCGCCTGCAGCTGCACCAGCGGTGCGATGCCGTCGAACAGCAGCTGCGGCGGCACGGCGCTGCGCTCGCGCTCGCGCCGACGCACCAGGTCGCTGACGCTCTTGATGACCTTGCCGGCGCGGCCAGCCTGGGTCGCGATGCGTCGCATCGCTTCCTCGAGTTCCTGTCGCAGGTCGGCACTGTCCTGCTCCGGATCCTGCAAGAGATTGAGCGATCCGTTGGCGTAGCTCGAGATCGCCGCCAGTGGCTGGTTGAGCTCGTGGCTGATCAGCGAAGCCATCTCGCCCGCCATCGCCAGCCTGGCGGTCGCGGCCAGCCGTTCCTGCGAGGTGCGCGACTGCTCCTCGATCTTGCGCTGCGCGCTCAGATCGAGCACCGTGCTCATCCAGCCAGTCTGCTTGCCCAGGCCGTTGATCAGTGGGGCCTCGACGATCAGCACCGGCAGGCGCGTGCCGTCGGAGCGCAGGTATTCCGATTCGAAGCCCTGACGCGGCAGCGGCTGACCAGCCTGGTGGCTGGCCTGGCGTCGCAGGTACTCGTCGACCCGGTCGGGTGGCCAGTAGCGGGCTGGGTCGCTGGTACCGATCAAGGCCTCTGGCGGCAGTCCGACCAGCTGGCAGAAAGCCGGGTTGACATAGGTGATGCGGCCCTTCATGTCGCGCGCACGCAGTCCGGTCAGCAGCGAGTCTTCCATGGCCTTGCGAAAGGCCAGTGCCTCGCCGAGTCGGGCTTCAGTCTTCAGGCGCTTGCGTACGTCATAGCTCAGCAGTGCGAGCAACCCGACCAGTGCCATGGCCAGCAGGGTCAGCGTCGAGCTCAGTGCCTTGGGTCTGAGACCCTTGAGTTCGCGTGCCTGGTCGACCCGCAAGGTGTAGGCGCTGCCGGGCAGCTCCAGCAGATGCACCGCCTCCACCGTGTTGCGGTCGCGCGCCGCATGGCCGGCGATGGCCAGCCGGGTACCGTCGGATTCGGTCAGGGCCACGCTGAACGAGCGGTAGGCTTCGCGGGCCTGCAGCTCGCCCAGCAGATCGCTCAGGCCATAGGTCATGACAAGGAAACCGCCATCGTCCGGCAAGGGCAGGCACATTTCGAGCAGTTCCTGGCCCCGGCCCTCCTGCAATGGCAGGAAGTAGCTGGTCGAGTAGGCCGGACCGGCGAAGCGCAGCGCGTTGGCACAGGCCTGCTTGACATCGGGCTGGACCTGCGAGCGCGGCAGGTGTTCGAACAGGAAGGGTAGGAAGGGACTGGCCTGGGCCCGCCGGATCTGCAGCTCGGGACTGCGCCATTCGATGCGCAGGATCTCGCGGTTGCTCAGCAGCAGCGCAGTGGCTCCGCGCTGCCAGGCCGCATCGTCCGGCCCTGGCGCTTGCAGCCTTTGCAGCGCCTGCACGTTGTGGCTCAGGTCGGAGCGGATCTCGGTGACCATGTCGACCGCGACCTGCTCGAGCTCGCGTGCCAGCCGACTTTCCTCATAGGCCCGGGCCAGGAAGACCAGTGCGCCCAGCAGCAGCAGCAGCAGGACGCACAGAGCCGACCACAGCCACCAGCGGCCGGCCCCGAGCGACAAGCTCAATCAGTCCTCCACGAAGGCTTCCTCGCGCTTCTTCTTGATCGAAGGCGAGAGCACGATCAGCAGCAGCAGCGCGGCGACGGCCAGCAGCGAAGCCGACAGCGGACGCGTCACGAACACCCCCCAGTCACCACGCGACAGCAGCATGGCGCGGCGCAGGTTCTCTTCCATCATCGGGCCCAGGATCAGGCCCAGCAGCAGCGGTGCGGGCTCGCAGCCGAACTTGACGAACAGGTAGCCCACCACGCCGAACATGCCGGTGGTCCAGATGTCGAAGGTGTTGTTGTTGGTCGAGTAGACGCCGACCGCGCAGAACAGCACGATGGCCGGGAACATCCAGCGGTAGGGCACCGACAGCAGCTTGATCCAGAGGCCGACCAGCGGCAGGTTCAGGATCACCAGCATCAGGTTGCCGATCCACATCGAGGCGATCAGGCCCCAGAACAGCTCGGGGTTGCTGGTCATGACCTGCGGACCGGGCTGGATGTTGTGGATCGTCATGGCGCCGACCATCAGCGCCATCACGGCGTTGGGCGGGATGCCCAGCGTCAGCAGCGGGATGAAGGAGGTCTGCGAACCGGCGTTGTTGGCCGCCTCGGGCGCGGCGACGCCGCGGATATTGCCCTGGCCGAACGGCACTTCGCCCGGCTTGAGCTTGGTCTTCTTCTCGAGCGTGTAGGCCGCGAAGGACGACAGCAGCGCGCCGCCACCCGGCAGGATACCGAGTGCCGAACCCAGCGCGGTGCCGCGCAGGATGGCGGGCATCATGGCCTTGAAGTCTTCCTTGGTCGGCATCAGGCCGCTGACCTTCTTGGTGTTGAGCGCGCGTTCCTCTTCGGGCTTGGCCAGGTTCTGGATGATCTCGCCGTAGCCGAACACGCCCATCGCGATCACGATGAAGCCCAGGCCATCGGTCAGCTCGGGGATGTCGAAGGAAAAGCGTGCCACGCCCGAGTTGACGTCGGTGCCGACCATGCCGAACAGCAGGCCGAGGATGATCATCGCGATCGCCTTCAGCAGCGAGCCCGAGGCCAGCACGACAGCGCCAATCAGTCCCAGCACCATCAGCGAGAAATACTCGGCTGGCCCGAACATGAAGGCGACCTCGGTCAGCGGCACCGCGAAGGCGGCCAGCACCAAGGTGCCGACGGAGCCGGCGAAGAAGCTGCCGATGCCGGCGGCGGCCAGCGCCGGTCCGGCGCGGCCCTTCTTGGCCATCGCATAGCCGTCGAGCGCGGTCACGACCGAGGACGCTTCGCCTGGCAGGTTGACCAGGATCGCGGTGGTCGAGCCGCCGTACTGGGCGCCGTAGTAGATGCCCGCGAGCATGATCAGCGCGGCGATCGGCGGCAGCGCGTAGGTCGCCGGCAGCAGCATCGCGATCGTGGTCACGGGCCCGAGGCCCGGCAGCACGCCGATCAGGGTGCCGAGCAGGCAGCCGAGCAGCGCGTAGAGCAGGTTCTGCATCGTGAAGGCGACGCTGAAACCGAGCGAGAGGTGATCAATCAGATCCGTCATGATGTGCTTTCCTTTCAGGCGCCGATGAACCAGGGCCAGACCTGGAAGGTCAGTCCGAGCATCTTGACGAATACGAAATAGCTGCCGACGGCCAGGATGGCCGACAGCATGGTGGCGCGCTTGATGCAGAAGTCCTTGCCGGCCAGCATGGAAATGAAGGTCAGGCCGATGATCGCGACGATCAGGCCCATGGCCGGGATGCCGATGCTGGGCAGGCCGCCGAGCAGCACGCCGAACATCAGGTTGGCACCGATGATGAAGGTCAGCGGCCGCCAGGCGAAATGGCCGATCTCCCCGTCCGGCTGCGGCTTGCTGCCGAAAGCCTGCAGGGTGATCAGGATGCCAAGCACCGCGAGGATGACACCGAGCAAGAGCGGGAAGTAGCCCGGCCCCATGCGGCCCGAGGTACCCATGTCGTATTCACGTGCGCCCAGCGCGAACGCCAGCCCCGTGGCCCCGAACATCAGTCCCGCAAGCAGATCTTTTTGGCTTTTGATCGCCATATGTACTCCTGTCATGATTTTTATGGTGAACGCATTGTCCACCAGCCACCATGACAGGAGAATTGTGGAAGCTACTTAGGCCGTTCGACCGCAAGCCTCAGCCGCAGCTGCCCAGGTGGCCGCATTGGGTGCAGTATTCGCAGCCGTCCTTCTTGATCACGGCATGGGCGCCGCATTCGGGGCATTTCTTGCCGGCCATCACGGGCGGGGCCTCGGAGGCCAGCGCGGCATCCTGTTCGGCCAGCGGCAGGTCGAGCTGCTCGGACTGCTCGTTCTGGCGCGAGCGCAGCAGCAGGATGTTCTGGATCGCAAACGCGATCGCTGCCACTTCCGAGTCGTGCCACATCGGAATCCGGACCCCGTCCTCGCGCTCATGCGTGCCCAGCCGCACCGGACCGCGGTCCCAGGCCACCTTGCGCATGTCGCTCAGCGCGCGCTCGAGGAAGCCGCCGCGCGCGGCCAGCGACAGCAGGCGCATGCTCGAGGTGATCCACTGCTGCGACTCGTTGCTCTGGCCGACCGGCATGAAGAACTCGACCGCGCGGTCCACCGTCTTGCCGTTGCCATCGGCCACCGGCAGGAAGGACACGATCAGGTACAGCGTCTGCTGGCCTTCCTGGGTCCAGTACTCGAGCTTGTCGGCCACCGCCGACAGCGCGCCCTTGGGGCGGCTCTCGATCACGGTGCGCATCGGGTCTAACGGCACGGCAGCGGGCGCCGGAGCCGGTGCAGCGGCGGGTGCCGGGGCTGCGGCCGGAGCCGGTGCCGGGGTGACTTCGAGCACCGAGCCCAGGATGCTGTTGGGGCGGTAGGTCGCCAGGCCCTTGAGGCGCGCGTTCCAGGCCTGCAGATACAGGTCTTTGAAGTCCTCGTAGCGGTAGTCGGCCGGCACGTTGACGGTCTTGGAGATCGCGGTGTCGACGAAGGGCTGGACCGCCTGCATCATGCCGATGTGGTCGGCCGCCTTCATCTCGAGCGCGTTGACGAAGCCTTCCGGCAGCTGCTCCGGATCGCCGCCGAGCTGCTGCCACAGGCGCCAGGCATGGTCCTGCACCTGGTATTCGCTGCGGCTGCCGTCGGCCTCGCGCTTCTTGCGGGTGTAGGTCCAGGAGAACGCCGGCTCGATGCCGTTGGAGGCGTTGTCGGCGAAGGCCAGGCTCACGGTGCCGGTCGGCGCGATCGACAGCAGGTGACTGTTGCGGATGCCATGCTGGCGGATCGCCTGCTGGATGTCTTGCGGCAGTCGGCTGGCGAAGGTGCCCGGCTTGAGGTAGCCGTCGGCATCGAACAGCGGGAAGGCGCCTTTTTCCCGGGCCAGCTCGACCGAGGCGCGGTAGGCCGCGTCGCGCATGGTTTCAGCGATGCGGGCCGCCATCGACCGGCCGGCCTCGCTGTCGTAGCGCAGGTTCAGCAGCGTCAGCGTGTTGCCCATGCCGGTGAAGCCGACGCCGATGCGGCGCTTGGACTTGGATTCCTCGTTCTGCTGCGGCAGCGGCCACCAGGTCAGGTCGAGCACGTTGTCGAGCGCGCGCACCTGCAGCGCGACCACCTGCTCGAAGGCGGTGAAGTCGAAGCTGGCCTCGCCGTCACGGCCGAAGGGGTGGCGCACGAAGCGGGTCAGGATCACCGGACCCAGGTCGCAGCAGCCGTAGGACGGCAAGGGCTGCTCGCCGCAGTTGTGCACGACCAGACCGTTGGCATCGAAGGCATGGACATCGTCCACCGTCACGTCGTAGACCGTTTCCTCGCCGTCGTCTTGCAGCGATTCGACCGTCGCGATGAAGCGCTCGCGGTTGAGCTCGCGCCGGTAAGCCCCGAGCGCCTGCTCGAGCCGCTCGGCCTTGCCCTGGTCGGCAAAACCGATGCGATCGGCGAACACGCGCAGGTTGTCGCCGCTGATCACCAGCTCATGCTGGGCCAGGGTCGGGTATGGGGCGCTGCCGCCCTGACCATTGGGCAGCAGGCTCAGGCCGGCCGGGCGGCGGTTGCGGTACAGGGTGGAGGCGATGCCCAGGCGCAGCAGCATGCGTTGTGCCGCTTCGAGCCGCTCGGCGTCGCTCTGCGACAGGCGGATGCTCACGCCCTTGTCCTGCGTACCCTGCACGCTGCCGTCGGCATCGAACAGGCCGCGCAGCATGCCTTCGGCGAAAGCCGAGGATTGCTGTTCGATCGCCGGCGTGATGCGCTTGTCGCCGGCACTCATGCCGAGGTCGAAGGCCAGATCGCGCAGCGCCGTGCTGGACAGGCGGGCTTCGCCGCGGCCAGCCAGCGGACGCTGGAAGCCCTGGAAGTCGGCGCGGTGCGCCAGCGTGGCGGCAGCCGCTTCGGCCGCACGCATGATGCCATTGCCGGCGCGCATGACCGGACCGTCCTGTCCGACGACGCGCAACTCGGGTGCCCAGACCGACAACACGGCCTTGTCGGCCTTCAGCGTGCCGTCACCCAGCAGCAGACCGATCAAATAGCCTTCGGCCTCGCTGCCCTGGCCGGCCCAGCCTTGCAGGGCGCGGTGGTTGTTGAGCACGATCTCGTCGCCTGCCTGGAGCTGGCCTGCTTCGGCCCAGTCCAGCTCCAGGCTGTAGCGGGTCTTGCGCGCGACCCGGCGCACGCGGTGGTCGGCGGTCAGGCGCAGGCGGTAGCCCTCGCGGGTGCGCAGGCTCAGCACCGGCTTGTGGCCGGTTTCGAAGAAGCCCTGGCTCTGCAGCCGGTAGCTGCGACCGTCAATCACGGCCTTGAAATCCTGGCCGATCAGGTTGGCGACCTGGCGCGGGCCGTCTTCCGTCATGACCCAGGTATCGGCCGTGACGCAGGGGTTGGTGGCAGCGATGGTCTCGCAGTAGCTCAGGTTGTTGTCGGTGTTGATGTTGTCCAGGAACAGGATGCCCGGCTCGGCGAAGTCGTAGGCCGACTTCATCACGGTGTCCCAGAGCTCGCGCGCCGGCAGGGTCTGGTAGACCCAGAGTCCGTCCTCGCGCCTATGGGCGCCGGCGGCCAGCAGGGTTTCGCCCGGCATGGCGCGGTGCACCAGCTGCCAGTCGGCGTCAGCGACCACGGCCTGCATGAAGGCGTCCGACACACCGACCGAGACGTTGAAGTTGTTCCAGCGACCCGGAGTGCGCTTGGCGGTGATGAACTCGCGCACATCCGGATGGTCGATGCGCAGCACCCCCATCTGGGCGCCGCGGCGCGCGCCGGCGCTCTCGACCGTCGAGCAGGACTGGTCGAACACGTTGATGTAGCTGCAGGGGCCCGACGCCATCGAGGCCGTGCCCTTGACGCGCGCACCCTTGGGACGGATGCGCGAGAAGTCGTAGCCGACGCCGCCGCCGCGGCGCATGGTCTCGGCGGCTTCGCGCAGCGCCTCGTAGATGCCCGGGAAGCCCTCGTCGTCGACGCCCTGGATGCAGTCGCCGACCGGTTGCACGAAACAGTTGATCAGCGTGGCCTGGATGTCGGTGCCGGCGGCGCTCATGATGCGACCCGCGCCGATCGCGCCGGCTTGCAGGTTCTGCAGGAAGCGCGCTTCGTACTCTTCGCGCAATTCGGGCTGCTCGACCGAGGCCAGCGCGCGCGCGACGCGGGCGTACAGGTCCTCGATGCTGGACTCGTCGCCCTTGAGGTATTTCTCGCGCAGCACGTCCAGGCTGATCGGTTGCGGGGCCATTGCGTGGGCCGACAGATGCAGGTCGTCGAGTTTCATCTTCATCCTTGGGTCTGGTGGGGGCAGCCGGGTGGACCGGTGCCGCAGGGCGGGCAGTGGGGGCGCCAGCAGGGGCGCCGCTCGGACTGCCGAGCCCGGAAAACTTGCCGCCCAGCTCAGCTGGGCAGCGAGCCGATTTTAGCGGTGAACCAGATTCGGCACTAGATGTAGTGCCGAAAATTATTTACCCCACTACATCTAGTGTTTGTGCTAAGGGCTCGCACGTTGCAGTCTTGCCCCCGCGGCGGGCCGCTTCAGATCACTGGCCAGGGCTCGGATGGCATTTCCGGTGGCTTTCCTTGCTGCTGCATGGCCGTCAGCGCTTCGGCGTCGGTGCGGTAAAGCACCAGGTCCGGACCTGTCTGCAGACAGCCCGCGCGGCGCGGCGCCTGTTCGACCGGCAGCTTGATGCCGCTGATGTGCAGCTTGATGTGGCGCGCCTGCAACTGCCGCACCAGCTTGGCGAACAGCTCGACCCCGGTGGCATCGGCGCCGATGATGGCCACGTGCAGCTGCTCGGGGCGTAGCGGTTCAGTCTGCGCAATTTTTCTGGCGTACTTGACAGCGGCAATACTAATGTCTCGGTCATACGATGTCGACATGTAGTTTGCAAACATTTTTGGCGGCACGAGTGGGTCTGCCGATTGAATGCGAACATGGCCTCGAGATTCGGGTCTGAGTTGACACACCGACATGGTGAATCCAGAGAAGGGGTGAACCTTGCCACCAGCCATTTCTGCGGACAGTGTGGCTAAGTGAAACTGGATATCAGGCGTGTTCGAGTCCTTCATCACCAGTGTAAAGACGCCTCCCTGATTGATGCCGATTGAAAGCGGTCCACCGCGGAAGAATAACCAATCTAAGCCCATCTTCAATTGACCAAACCACGATGAGAGTTGGTCGTTAGTCGAGATAGGTTGATTTAACTCATAAATAAGGCGGTGCTGTAAATGGTCTTGCAGGTTTTCCCCGACGCCCGGTAAATCCTGCACAACAGGGATATTAAATTCTTGTAATAGCTTGGCTGGACCCACACCTGATAGTT
>ERZ1034365.536-NODE-536-length-20896-cov-5.796292_pt1 | contig 20896 bp, 21 predicted proteins | sample MGYA00520615_ERZ1034365 | MGnify/ENA primary metagenome ERZ1034365 (study PRJEB33736, sample SAMEA104284505) | Azolla filiculoides | biome: Urban; feature: Water surface; material: Ditch water | place: Netherlands | collected 2015-10-28 | depth 0-0.1 m ... | reverse complement strand
AATGGTCTGGTCGATATGGCGGCGCTAGAAGCTGCGCTACGCCCCGATACGATTCTGGTGTCGATCATGGCGGTGAACAATGAAATCGGTGTGGTACAGCCAATCGCACAGATTGGCGAGCTGCTGCGCACCAAGGGCATTCTGTTCCATGTGGATGCAGCCCAGGCAACCGGCAAGATCGATATCGATCTGTCAACGCTCAAAGTTGATCTGATGAGCTTTTCGGCGCACAAGACTTATGGCCCTAAGGGTATTGGTGCGCTGTACGTACGTCGTAAGCCACGTGTCCGCCTCGAAGCCCAGATGCATGGGGGTGGCCATGAGCGCGGCATGCGTTCAGGCACGCTGGCAACATTCATGATTGTCGGTATGGGCGAAGCGTTCCGTCTGGCGCGTCTGGAAATGCATGAAGAAAACAAGCGCATCACCGCGCTGCGCGATCGTTTGCTCAAAGGCTTGTCGGACATGCCCGAGATTTATGTGAATGGCGATCTGGTACATCGTGTGCCACATAACCTGAATGTGAGCTTTGCCTACGTCGAAGGCGAATCGCTGATTATGGCGGTGCGTGACATTGCCGTGTCCTCCGGTTCGGCCTGTACATCGGCATCGCTGGAACCTTCTTATGTGTTGCGCTCGCTGGGTCTGACAGACGAGCTGGCACATTCATCGATCCGCTTTTCGATTGGCCGTTTCACCACGGAAGAAGAGATCGATTACACGGTGGATCTGCTGCATAAACAAATCGGACGCCTGCGTGAAATGTCTCCCCTGTGGGAGATGGTTCAGGAAGGCATCGACCTCAATACGGTTCAATGGGCTGCCCACTAAAGCAGCTGATCTTATTCAAAGGAGTCTCTCATGGCATATAGCGTTAAGGTCATTGACCACTACGAAAATCCCCGCAACGTTGGTTCTTTCGATAAGGAAGAAGCTGGCGTGGGCACCGGTATGGTGGGCGCACCGGCCTGCGGCGATGTAATGAAGTTGCAGATCAAAGTGAACAAGGAAGGCGTGATTGAAGACGCCAAGTTCAAAACCTACGGTTGTGGCTCGGCGATTGCTTCAAGCTCGTTGGTCACCGAATGGGTGAAGGGCAAGAATCTGGATGAAGCCCTGGAGATCAAGAACACGGCGATTGCCGAAGAGCTGGCGCTGCCACCAGTAAAAATTCACTGCTCGATTCTGGCTGAAGACGCCATCAAGGCAGCGGTTGCCGATTACAAGAAGAAACAGGAATCCTGAAAAGGAGATCGCGATGAGCGTGACCATGACTGAACGTGCCGCTACCCACGTGGGTAAGGCACTGGCTCAACGTGGCAAAGGCGTTGGCCTGCGCCTGGGTGTGCGGACGGCGGGATGCTCCGGTATGGCTTACCGTCTGGAGTATGTGGATGACCTGGCCGATGATGATTCGGTATTCGAATGCCACGGGGTAAAGGTCGTAGTTGACCCGAAAAGCCTGGCTTATCTGGATGGTACGGAACTGGATTTTGTGCGTGAAGGGTTGAACGAAGGCTTCAAGTTCAACAATCCGAATGTGAAGGACGAGTGCGGTTGCGGCGAGTCGTTCCATGTCTGATGTGAGTGCTGCTCCCGGTTTTGCCATAACGGCAGATCTGCTGGGGGCAGACTTTTTTACGCTGCTAGGCTTACCCAAGCGGTTCGAACTGGATTCTGTCACGCTCGATGCGCGCTTTCGCGAGCTGCAACGGGAGGTTCATCCGGATCGATTTGCGGCTGCCGATGATGCAGCCAGACGTGCCTCGATGATGCTGGCCACGCAGATCAACGCGGCTTATCAGACTTTGCGGTCACCCTTGAAGCGTGCCAGTTACTTGCTGGAACAGGCCGGTATCGATATCGGTGCCGAATCCAATACAGCGATGTCGCCCGAGTTTCTGATGAGCCAGATGATGTGGCGTGAGCAGGTGGCTGATGCCCGCGGTGAGAAGAACCTTGCCGAGCTGGAGCGGTTGCAGGATGAAATTGCCGATGACATCCGTGATGCCTACGGTGATCTGTCGGCATCACTCGATCAGGAAAATAAACCTCAGGCGGCCGTTGAGGGTGTGCGCCGGCTGATGTTTCTGGAAAAATTACGGGAAGAGATCGAAGACGCGGTATTTTCGCTCGAAGATCTCTAACCTTTACTCACCCATACTGTTGTTGATTCTATGGCACTACTGCAAATCGCCGAACCTGGCCAAAGCCCTTTACCGCACGAGACGCGGTATGCCATTGGTATTGATCTGGGCACCACCAATTCACTGGTCGCCAGTGTGCGCCAGGGTATGTCCCATGTGATGAATGACGCCGAGGGCAGAGCGCTGGTGCCTTCTGTCGTGCGCTATCAGGAAGATGGTTCGGTGCTGGTTGGCTACGATGCACTCAAGGCCATTGCCAAAGATCCCAAGAATACGATTGCTTCTGTCAAACGCCTGATGGGCCGTTCGTTGACGGATATCGCGCATCGCGAGAATTTACCGCTAGACCTGGTGGATAACCCTGGGATGGTGTGTGTTAAAACCCGGCAGGGCGTTAAAACACCTGTTGAAGTGTCTGCCGACATTCTGCGTGTATTGAATGAACGTGCGCAGCAGACCTTGAAGCAGGACATTGTGGGCGCCGTGATTACCGTGCCGGCCTATTTTGATGATGCTCAACGTCAGGCGACTAAAGATGCCGCTCGTCTGGCGGGTTTGAACGTGCTGCGCCTGCTGAATGAACCAACCGCCGCTGCCGTGGCCTATGGCCTGGATAACGCTTCGGAAGGCGTTTATGCCGTTTACGATCTGGGTGGCGGCACCTTTGATATTTCAATCCTGCGTCTGACACGCGGGGTGTTTGAAGTGCTGGCCACCGGTGGCGATTCTGCGCTGGGTGGCGACGACTTTGATCGTCGTATCTATTGCTGGGTACTGGATCAAGCCAAGCTGAAGTCACCACCCACGGTTGAAGATACCGCGTTGCTGCTTTTGCGTTCACGTGAGGCCAAAGAGTATCTATCGACACACCCGGAGGCACCAATTACGGCGCGTCTGGCGTCTGGTGAGATCATTGATGTCACCATCGACATGGCCACCTTTGCCGAGATCAGCCAGACGCTGGTGTCGAAGACGCTACAGCCTGTTAAGAAAACGCTGCGCGATGCCGGTTTGCGCCCTGAAGATATTCAGGGTGTAGTGATGGTGGGCGGTGCGACCCGGATTCCATTGATCCAGCGTGCTGTGGGCGAGTTCTTTAAACAGGAACCGCTGAACAATCTGGACCCGGATAAGGTGGTCGCGTTAGGTGCAGCGATTCAGGCCAATCTGCTGGCAGGTAATCGTGCGCCCGGTGAAGACTGGTTGCTGCTGGATGTAATTCCGCTGTCACTGGGTCTCGAGACCATGGGTGGTCTGGTTGAGAAGGTGATCCCCCGCAACTCCACTTTGCCTGTAGCCCGTGCTCAAGAGTTTACGACCTATCGTGATGGCCAGACCGCCATGATGGTGCATGTGGTTCAGGGTGAGCGAGAGCTGGTTGATGATTGTCGGTCTCTGGCCCGTTTTGAATTGCGCGGCATTCCGCCGATGGTGGCCGGTGCCGCACGTATTCGTGTGACCTTCCAGGTGGATGCGGATGGCCTGCTGTCGGTGACTGCACGTGAACAGACTACGGGCGTTGAATCGCACGTGGAGGTGAAACCATCCTATGGTCTTTCGGATGATCAGATCACCGGGATGCTCAAGGCATCGGTCGATCACGCCCGTGATGATGCGCAGACCCGCGCCCTGAAAGAAACCCAGGTCGATGCACAGCGACTGATCGAAGCCGTACGTTCGGCATTGGCTGAAGACCGACATCTGCTCAACGAGCAGGAATTTCAACTGATCGAGTCGGGTATTGTTAAATTACAAACGGCCAGCTTGTCGGGCAATCGCCGGAAGATTACGATTGCCATGGATGATCTGGATGCGGACTGTAAAGAATTTGCTGGTCGCCGAATGAACCAGGCGGTGAATCGTGCGCTGGCCGGTAAATCGATTGATTCGGTTGAAGAGACGATGAAGGAGCTGCATCAGACAGCCAATGCACCGGTTAAGGACCCCAAATGACACAAATGATTATCTTGCCCCACGCGGAATACTGCCCGGACGGCGCAGTTCTTGAAGCCCCTGTGGGCGAATCGATTTGTGAGGTGCTGCTCAACAACGGTATCGAAATCGAACACGCCTGTGAGTGTTCTTGCGCCTGTACGACCTGTCACGTGATCGTTCGCGAAGGTTATAACTCGCTCAATGAACCGGAAGAGCTTGAAGAAGACTTGCTAGATAAAGCCTGGGGCCTTGAACCGGAATCCCGTCTTTCCTGCCAGGCGATTGTTGCCGATACGCCGCTGGTGGTTGAAATTCCCAAGTATTCGATCAATATGACCCGTGAAGGGAAACGCTAATCATGGGCATGAAATGGACTGATACGCTGGATATTGCCGAAGCGCTGATTGAAGCGCATCCTGATCAGGATCCGACAAAGATCAATTTTGTGGATCTAATGCAGTGGGTGATGGAGCTCCCCGGGTTTGACGATGAGCCAAATCGCTGTGGTGAGCGTATTCTGGAAGCGATCCAACAAACCTGGATCGACGAGCATTAAGTAGGCAACAGGAGGTTCGTATGGAAACCCCAATTCATTCGATGAATAGCTTGTTCAAGCAGCTGGGCTTGCCCAGTGAAACGGCGGAAGTCGATGCCTTTATCGAGTTTCACCGACCGCTGCCGGATCATTGTCTGTTACATGAAGCGGCATTCTGGACAGCCTCTCAGGCGACCTTCCTGGCAGAAGAGATCGAAGACGATGCCGATTGGGCTGAGGTGGTTGACGAGCTGAACGCCCGTTTACGAAACCCGGTTTAAGCGGCTGGAAATAACGTCAGAATGCTTTCCAGCCCGCCGTGATTGATGGCGTGGCTGGCCTTGGCTTGTGTGGCCGGTTTGGCGTGATAGGCCACCGAAGTACCAGCTTCTGCCATCATCAGTAGATCGTTCGCGCCGTCGCCGACCGCCATGACCTGGTCTTTAGACAAGCCAAATTCTTTACTCAGTTGCAAGAGCATATCGGCTTTGGCCTGAGCATCCACGATATCGCCAACCACTTTGCCCGTGAGCTTACCGCTGACGATTTCCAGTTCATTCGATGTGGCAAAGTCGAGGCCCAGTTCGATGCGCAGACGCTCGGTGAAGTAGGTAAAGCCACCTGAAAGTAGTGCCGTGTGAACATTGGCCGCCTGTAGGGCTTCGAGAAGCTCACGGGCGCCCGGATTCAATAACAGGCGCTCGGAAAAGACGCGTGCCAGCACCTGGGCATTGAGACCCTCAAGGATAGCGACCCGTTTCTGCAGGCTTTCACGATAATCCAGTTCGCCCCGCATGGCCGCTTCGGTAATTGCGGAGACTTCTGCCTTGCGTCCGGCAAAATCAGCCAACTCATCAATACACTCGATATTGATCAGGGTGGAGTCCATGTCGAACACCACCAGTTTGAAATCGTTAATTGTTCGACCTGCTGCAACCACACCCCAGTCTAGTTGTTCGTTGTTTAGGCTCTGGCGCAGTGCTTCCGGCATCGATTGTGTCGTTATGCCGGTGAAGCGTACCGCCTGCATGCCTTGCGGCTTGACTGCTGCGGGCTGCAGTGCTGATTGAATAGCTTCAATCAGATAAGTCGGTACAGGGCCACCATAAACAACCAGATCGAACATGATGCTTAGCCTTTGCGGGTGGCAAGAATAGGGCGCAGACGTTCTGCGGCATCGCGGATCATCTGTTCAGTGGTGTCCCAATTGACGCAGCCATCGGTGACTGAGCAGCCGTAAGTCATCTGGCTCCGATCGGCCAGAATTGGCTGGTTGCCCGCTACTAGGTTGGATTCGATCATGAGACCGGTAATGTTCTTGTTGCCGGCAACGATCTGGCCAATGACATCTGCCATAACTAGCGGTTGCAGTTCGGGATTCTTATTGCTGTTGGCATGCGAGCAGTCAACGATGACATTAGGCAGCAGTTTGGCTTTGGTCATGGCATTTTCTGCCAACGTCACCGAGACGGTGTCGTAATTCGGACGACCATCACCGCCGCGCAGCACGATATGACCATAGGGGTTGCCCTTGGTCCGCACGATGGCAACACGGCCGTCGCCGTTGATGCCCAGGAAGCTATGGGGGCGGCTTGCCGAAAGAATGGCGTTGATGGCGATGGTCAGGTCGCCGTTGGTGCCGTTCTTGAAGCCAACCGGGGTCGATAGACCCGAAGACATTTCACGGTGGGTTTGAGATTCTGTGGTGCGTGCACCAATGGCGTTCCAGGCAATGAGGTCGCCCAGATACTGCGGTGAAATCGGGTCTAGGGCTTCGGTACCGGCGGGCAAGCCGAGTTCGTTAACGGCGAGTAGGAACTCGCGGGCCTTAGCCATACCGGCATCGACCTTGAATGAATCATCCATGTCCGGATCGTTGATGTAACCTTTCCAGCCGACCGTGGTGCGCGGTTTTTCAAAATAAACGCGCATCACGATCATAAGGGCGTCAGAGACTTCATCCGACAGAGCCTTGAGTCGGCGGGCATAGTCGAGGCCGGCAACCGGATCATGAATAGAGCAGGGGCCAACCACAACGAAAGGGCGTGGGTCGCGGTGTTCGAGAATGTCGATGAGAGCGGCACGACTTTGAGCAACGGTCTGGGCTGCCTGGGTGCTCAGCGGCAGTTGCTGCTGGATCGCCTCTGGCGTTGGCATCGGGTCAAAAGCCGCAATGTGCAGGTTGCTGATCGGCTGTTGGGTACTCTGGGTCATGATGTGTGTTTCCGGTAGTGCGTTGTCTGGTTTATTTCTTGCTGCTGGCTTTGGCCAGTGCGGCCGGTGTTTTCTCCAGCGCACTGCAAAGTTCGCGGAATGCCTGGATGCGCAAAGACAAAGAAGGCATATGACGTGAAAGGATAATTCTATCCTGCCCGGCGAGTTTAAGGTCGCGCCGGTTCTGGATAAGCCAGAGCATGGTCATAGGGTCTGCCGGAGTCTGTGGACCAAACTGGATGACGATCTGATCCTGAGACATATCGACTTTGGTCATGCCCCAGTATTTGGCCTGCAGTCGAATCTGATGAGTTGCCATCAGCGATTCTGCCTGTGGCGGCAAGCTACCAAAGCGATCAATCAGCTCTTCCTGCATCAGGGTTAATTCATCGGCATCATCACTATTGGCCAGGCGCTTATAGAGGTTGAGGCGTTCATGTACATCCGGGCAATAAGCATCCGGCAGCAGCGCAGGTACATGGAGATTGATCTCGGTGCCGATACCCAGCGGTTGGCTGAGATCCGGTGTTTCACCGGCTTTCATGGCTTTAACCGCGCGGTTGAGCATTTCGGTGAAGAGGGCAAACCCCACTTCCTGGATTTCACCGGATTGCGAATCACCGAGGACTTCACCGGCGCCGCGAATCTCCAGATCGTGCATGGCCAGGTAGAAGCCCGAGCCAAGCTCTTCCATCATCTGGATGGCTTCAAGCCGTTGCTTGGCGGCTTTGGTGAGGCCTTTCATTTCCTGCACCATCAGATAGGCGTAGGCCTGATGGTGGGAACGACCCACACGGCCACGCAGCTGGTGCAACTGAGCCAGGCCGAATTTGTCGGCACGGTTGATCAGGATGGTGTTGGCGTGCGGGTTGTCGATACCGGTTTCAATGATGGTGGTGCAGAGCAGGACGTTGGCCCGTTGCTGGGTGAAGTCGCGCATGACGCGTTCCAGTTCACGCTCATTCATCTGGCCGTGACCGATAACGATGCTGGCTTCCGGCACCAGTTTGGCCAGCCGTTCACGCATGTTTTCAATGGTATCGACTTCGTTGTGCAGGAAGTAGACCTGGCCACCCCGGTTCAGTTCGCGCAGGATGGCTTCGCGGATGATGCCATCGGATAGATTGTGGACAAAGGTCTTGATGGCAAGCCGCTTTTGCGGAGCCGTGGCGATCACCGAGAAATCACGGAGTCCTTCCAGCGACATAGCCAGGGTGCGCGGAATCGGAGTGGCGGTGAGGGTGAGTACATCGACCTCGGCACGCAATGCCTTGAGCTGCTCTTTCTGTTTGACGCCGAAACGATGCTCTTCATCAATGATGAGTAAGCCCAGGCGGGAAAATTTGATGTCGTTCTGAATCAGACGATGGGTGCCAATCACAATGTCTGCACGGCCATCGGCCATTTCATCCAGCGCGGCCTGGCTTTCCTTGGCCGAACGGAAGCGGGATAGCTCGACCACTTTGACGGGCCATTCGGCGAAGCGATTACGGAAGTTTTCTGCATGCTGCTCACAGAGCAGGGTGGTGGGGCAGAGTACAGCGACCTGTTTGCCACCGGCAACGGCTGCGAAAGCTGCGCGTAGTGCCACTTCGGTTTTGCCAAAGCCTACGTCACCACAGACCAGGCGATCCATCGGTTGCCCAGAGCGCATATCGGATAAGACGGCATCAATGGCCACGGCCTGATCGATGGTTTCTTCAAAGCCGAAACCATCGGCAAAGCGTTCGTAGTCACCTTCATCGAAATGGAAGGCGTGGCCCTGACGAGAAGCGCGTGCGGCATAGAGTGCCAGGAGCTCTGCGGCCGTATCGCGCGCCTGCATGGCCGCTTTACGCTTGGCTTTTTCCCATTGACCGCTACCCAGGGTATGGATCGGGGCATGATCCGGATCGCCACCCGAATAGCGGCTGATCAGATGCATCTGGGCAACAGGCACGTACAGCTTGGCGTCGTTAGCGAACTCGAGCACCATGAATTCGGTATCGCCATCGCCCAGATCCAGGTGCGTGAGTCCCTGGTAGCGCGCGACACCATGGGTTTCATGGACAACGGGGTCACCGATGCGAAGTTCGGTGAGGTCACGCAACCAGTTATCTGCACTCGCCTTTTTGCGTGATTGTTTTTTGCGGCGGGGTGTACCGGCAAACAGCTCCGTTTCTGTAACGATTGCCAGGTTCGGGGTGGCGAAACCCTGGTGCAAGGGTCCGGTCAGGAGCTGTAGTTTGTCATCCGAGTCGAGTGCTGCACCGAGTGTTTCCACCGGGTGAACAACGAATGCGCCTTCTTGCAGGAGCGCCAGAATGCTTTCCCGGCGGCCGGGGGTTTCTGCCATGACCAGCACTTTGCCGGCATGTTGCTGTGTAAACGCCCGGAAAGCTTCTAACGGGTCTTCACGGCGGCGGTCCAGACCGATTGCCGGTAGTTCCGGGAAGGCATTCTTATCAGCTTCGGATTCAGCCGCCGCCAGCAGGATGCGTGGGGTGTGCTGAATTTCCTTGAAGAAGGTTTCTTCATTGAGAAATAGCGATTCTGGTGGCAGCAGAGGGCGTTCTTTTTCACCCTGATGGAAGGTATAGCGCGAACGGACTTCCTGCCAGAAGCTCTGGATCGGGGTGCTGAGCTCGGAGGTGAAGACCACCAGTGGCGGGTTGGCCGCATCTGCCCCCATCAGGTAATCGATAAGTGTGGCGGTTTCGTTGTCTTCAAAGAACAGGGGTAGGTAGTATTCAATCCCGGCTGGGAGCGTGCCCTGGGAGACGTCACGATAGACACCGGTTTTGGCCGGGTCGCCCTCGAACACCTCGCGGAAACGCTGGCGGAAGAGGGTGCGGCTCCGGTCATCGGTAGGGAATTCTCGCGCCGGTAGCAGCTGGATTTCCGGTACCGGGAACAGCGTTCGTTGAGTATCGACATCAAAGGTTTTGATGCTTTCGATTTCCTTGTCGAACAGGTCCAGACGAAATGGCAGCATGCTGCCCATCGGGAAGAGGTCGATAAGGCCGCCTCGAATCGAGAACTCACCCTGCGAAATAACGTTGGTGACCGCCTGATAACCAGCAAGTGCCAGCTGGGCGCGTAACGCCGACTCATCGAGTGCCTGTTTCTGGGTAAAGCTGAACGAGTGTGCCGCCAGGAAGGCCGGTGGCGGTAGACGATGTAAGGCAGTTTGTACAGAAGCCAGCAGAATGTCGCATTCGCCACGCTGTAGGGCAGAGAGTGTGGCCAGCCGCTCGGAGATCAGATCGTGGTGTGGTGAGAACGGATCGTAGGGGAGGGTTTCCCAATCCGGGAATTGGCGGATCCGGGATTGTGGCGTTAACCACTGTAGCTCTTCGAATAGACGCTGGCGTTCCAGGGCATCTGCGGTAAAGACCACTAGTAAGGGCTGCGTTTTAATGCGCGCCAGTTCGGCAATGAGCAGGCTTTGAGCGCCGGTGGCCACGCCACGAATGGTGTGACGATGACCGATATCCGGCAGGCGTGCTGGCAAAACACCGCTAGGGAGTTCTGGTAAACGGGTGTTTTGTTGCGGACTAGGGGTGAAATCCTGGGGCATAAGGCCTGTTACACAATTTAAAACAAAGCAGAAGGCCGAAATTATAGGCGATTGGTAGAATACGGGGATGTCTGCTCAATACTTTGCCATCATTCCTGCTGCAGGTTCCGGTAGCCGCTTTGGTGCGCCTTTACCCAAGCAATATCTGACGATTAATGGCCTGCCGATAATCCGGCATGCCGTTGATGCGTTACTGTCAGATGCACGCATTGGCCGTGTGGTGGTCGTACTCTCGCCGGAAGACCGGGATTGGTCCGAGGCTTGTATGCCTACTGATATGCCGGAGCGTGTCAGCATCATCCGCCAAGGTGGCGCAACGCGAGCCGAGAGTGTTCTTAACGGAATCAAATGGTTATCGAATGAATCTAATGTGGGTTCTAGAGATTGGATTCTGGTGCACGATGCGGCACGCCCCTGTCTGACGCCTGTGCAAATTGATGCATTGATAACGTCTTTGAGTGATGATCCGGTGGGTGGTTTGCTGGCGATTCCTGTTGCCGATACCGTTAAACGTGCAGATTCGGCGAATCGAGTAGAAGCGACAGTTGATCGCCGACCGCTCTGGCAGGCACAAACCCCCCAGATGTTTCGCCTAGATTTATTGCAACAAGCCCTGGGTGCCGTTGATTTAGCGGTGGCTACCGATGAGTCGTCTGCCGTAGAGGCTCTGGGTTATGCGCCGAAACTGGTTGCTGGCAGCCTGGCAAATCTCAAAGTCACTTATCCCGCTGATTTATCGCTGGCGACGGCGATTATCAACAGCAACGCCAACCATTATTAGAAAACAGGTTATTTATGCTCAGAATTGGACAAGGTTACGATATTCACGCGCTGGTGCCTGACCGCCCGTTGATCATTGGTGGTGTGACCATTCCTCACACGCATGGCCTGGATGGCCATTCGGATGCGGATGTGCTGTTGCATGCGATTACCGATGCCTTGCTGGGTGGTGCCGCTTTGCGCGATATCGGATTTCACTTTCCTGATACCGACCCGGCTTTTGCCGGAGCCGATTCGCGCGCCTTGTTACGAGAAGCCATGAAGCGCGTTGAGGCCGCTGGTTTCGGCGTTCTTAATATCGATAGTACGGTGATTGCCCAAAGCCCCAAGTTGTCTGCCCATGTACCCGCCATGATTGCCAATATTGCCGCTGATCTGGGTTTGCCGGAAAAAGACATCAACGTCAAAGCAAAAACCAACGAGCATCTTGATGCGGTGGGCCGTAAAGAAGCCATTGTTGCCCAGGCGATTGTGTTGCTGGGTGAACTGGCTGACGAAGAAGACCACGATCACGATGATCACTGACCTGATTTGATCGCCCATCAGATGCCAAGACTACTCAGCCTGGAAACTGTTACAGACCGTGGTGCATTTGCACTCTGGTCGGGTGATGTGTCGGACTTTAACGTGACCACAACGTTGTGCCATGAGTTCAACTGTCCGAGCGGTCAGCCGCATGCCGAAACTCTGCTGCCCGCCTTACGCGAGAGCTTAAATACCTTAGGTTGGACACTGGACTCTCTGGATGCCATCGTTTTTGATGCGGGGCCCGGGATGTTTACTGGCCTTCGGGTTTCAGCTGCGCTGGCTCAAGGCCTGGCCGTAGCACTGGATAAGCCGTTGATTACGGTGTCGTCACTTGAGGTGCTGGCTGAATCGACGCATGAATCTACCGGGGCTAAAACAATCCTGACCCTGCTGGACGCCCGTATGAACCAGATATATGCGGGGGGCTGGACGAAATCTCTTACCGGTTGGCAGGCATTATTCGATGCATGTCTGGTCAACCCGGATGGGCTTGATCAATTGCCCGTGCTACCTGAGCCTTATGTTGCAGCTGGAACGGGGATTGATGAATATGCGCCCGTAAAACCGTGGCTAGAGGCTCAGGGCATTTCTGATTCTAAAGTGCGATACCCATCGGCTGTTGCTTTGGCGCGATTGGGTGCCACCCGATTTGCGGCAGGGCAGTTGACCGACCCGGCGGATGCCATCCCGGTCTACGTGCGTGATCGTGTAGCACTGACCACGGCCGAACGCGCTGCAGGTGAAAGTCTTTAATCCGTGACGTTACCCTCGACCCAGCCGATGTGTGAGGCTGACATACCGCAAATCGCCCGGATTGAAGCGTTGCAGCATCACGTACCCTGGTCTGCCCAGAGTTTTGCGGATGCCCTGGATTCTGGTTGGCATTGCCGCGTGCTAAAAAGCCAGGACGATCAGGTTCTGGGCTACTGCGTTTGCATGACAGCAGGCGATGATGAAGAGTTGCTCACGATCACGGTGCGGCCTGATTCGACGGGTCAAGGCTATGGCAAGCTGTTGATGCAGACAGTGATCTCCGGTGCCCGTACGCGTCAGGCGAGCCAGCTTTTTCTGGAAGTCAGAGAGAGCAATCAGGTGGCTATCAACCTCTACGCGCAAATGGGCTTTAAAATAACCGGCATGCGAAAGAACTACTATCCAACTCCGGCTGATCCGGCACAGCAATGTCCCGCGGGACGAGAACATGCCTTGCTGATGAGCCTGGTGTTGGAGGAATCGCTCGCATGAGCACGGTTCGTCGCGAACTATCTCAAGGGCAGTGGCTTGAGGCACTGGGCGTTGATCCTTTCTGGATTGTCGATGAACAGCCCGCTGCAAAACCGGTTGAGTCAGTGGTTGCGTCACCCGTTGGCGATAGCCAGGGTGATTGTTCCGTACTTGAAACAGCGATCAAATCCTGCAAGCAATGTGGTCTGGCGCGCCATCGTCAACAAACGGTACCAGGCTCAGGTGATCTAACCGCCGAATGGCTTTTGGTGGGCGAAGCGCCGGGATCCGATGAGGATAAGGCGGGTCAGCCTTTTGTGGGTCAATCCGGTAAATTGCTGGATGCCATGCTGGCGGCGCTCGATCTGAAGCGCGACAAGGGTGTTTACCTAACGAATGCTGTGAAGTGCCACCCAGAAGAGAACCGGACACCGACTTCTGCCGAAATGGATGCCTGTAACGGATTTTTAAACCAGCAGATTGCGCAGATCCAACCTAAAGTCATCCTTGCGCTCGGACGTTCGGCGGCCTATGCCGTGTTGGGTCAGGAAGGCTCTATACCGAGTTTACGGGGTGCTGTGCATTATCGAGAGCAGGATGCGCAGAAGATTCCGGTGGTAGTGACATACCATCCGGCTTACTTACTAAGAGAACCCGCCGAAAAATGGAAAACCTGGCAGGATCTCTTGATGGCTAAGAAAACGCTCAACGCTTAATGTGACGCGCAGTCATCGAGATGACAGGCGTCATCCCGAATCCGTTGATTGGCATCAAAGCGGCGTTTTACCAGATACATGGTGCCGGCAACAAATAGTCCGAACGTCACAATCACCGTGTAGATAAAACAGTAAGCCCAAAAAATTAAAACAAAAAGACCGGTCATCATGAGTATGGCCAGGTTTTCGTTAAAGTTCTGAACGGCAATGGAGTGACCCGCGCCCATCAGAATATGGCCACGATGCTGTAGCAGGGCATTCATCGGCACGACAAAGAAACCAGAGAGGGCGCCAATGATGATCAGCAAGGGAATGGCGCTCCACAGGCTGGTCGAGAAATTCATCAGCATGACGACAAAGCCCATGGCAATGCCCATCGGGATAACTCGCACGGATTTACGCAGGGTGATCATGCGTGCAGCCATGGCGGCACCGACAGCAACACCGATAGCGGTAACGCCCTGCAACATGGAGGCTTTGCCAAGATCGTAGCCAAGCGCATCAGCGGCCCAACGAATCACGATAAATTGCAGCGTGGCACCGGCACCCCAGAAGAGGGTCGTCGTGGCGAGTGAAATCTGACCGAGCTTATCTCGCCACAGCAGTTTCAGGCAGTGGTTGAATTCATGAAACAGGTGCTTTGGCTTCAGAGAAAGCGGCACGTGATCGACCTTGGTGTCGGGGATGTAGAGATTAAATATCGCCGCCAAAACGTAGATACCGGTAATGATCATCAAGGATGCTTCAAGCACCGAATCAATCGGTGTGTCGATCATCGGCATATCGAAGCTGAGGAGGGCAGAGGCAATATGCGGGTTAATAAGTGCACCCCCTGCAACGGTACCCAGAATGATGGCCAGCACCGTGAGACCTTCGATCCAGCCATTGGCAACAACCAGCAGGCGATGTGGTAACAGTTCAGTCAGGATGCCATATTTGGCCGGGGAGTACGTGGCCGCGCCCAGGCCGACCACTGCATAACCCAGAAGCGGGTGCGCCCCCAGGAAGACCATCAGGCAACCAATAATCTTGATGCTGTTGGAGATCAGCATGACCTTGCCCTTGGGCATGGAGTCGGCAAATGCCCCCACAAAACCGGCAAGAACCACATAAGAAACTGTGAATAAGAGCTTTAACATTGGGTCGAACCACAGCGGTGATTGCATTTCATGAAGTGCAAAAATTGCTGCGATCAGTAGTGCGTTATCTGCCAGCGCTGAAAAAAACTGCGCCGCCATGATGATAAAAAACCCAAATGGCATGCTTCTCGCCTGTAAAAACCAGACCGCTTTATAGCATGAATCTCATGACATTCGATTGTGCGCCGCAACGAACCCGTACGGTGTGGGGGTAGAGCAGGTAGAATCGCACAATCATGAATTTAAGCAGCGTGCCTAGTTCCCCGAGACCGATCATTGCCGAGTTTTCCGGTAAGGCGCTGGTGCATAACGTTCTGCGGGCGCGGGCGTTGGCGCCTGAGGGAGCCAAGGTATTTGCCGTGATCAAGGCAGATGCTTATGGGCATGGCTTAGCCGAAGTCGCCCAGCGAATTGGCCCAGTTGTGGATGGCTTCGCAATCCTTGAGTTGTCTGCAGCGCAATTGCTCCGCGAACATGGCTTCAAACAACCGATTGTGATGCTGGAGGGCTTTTTCAGCCCGGACGAGCTTGGGTTATTTAGCCACTTGGGTTTAAGCATGGTTGTTCATCGTGTGGATCAGATTGAATCATTGGCAAAAGCAGCTCTGGCTGAACCGATTGATGTGTTCCTGAAAGTGAATACCGGGATGAATCGGTTGGGGCTGCCCCTGACCGAGGTTCAAGCAGCCTACGAACAGCTTGTATCGCTAAAGTCGGTACGAAGTGTCACGCTCATGACGCATTTCGCGGATGCTGATAATGCGCGTGGTACGGATTGGCAGCTAGAACGTTTGGCTTGTGCCTGGCCAGAGGCAACTGCATTGCCGCTGTGTTTTGCTAATTCCGCCGCTTTGTTGGCAGGAAACAAAGAACGAAACCGCCTGGGTGACTCAGTTCGTCCGGGCATCATGCTTTATGGTGCTTCACCCTGGGGTGCCCAAGATGCATTAAAGACAGCGCATACGCTCAATTTACTGCCGGTAATGACGCTGAAAAGCAGGGTGATCGCTGTTCAGGATCTGCAAGCGGGTGAACGTGTCGGTTATGGTGGCACTTTTGTTGCAGAACGCTCCATGAGAATAGGTGTCGTAGCCTGTGGTTATGCCGATGGCTACCCGCGCCATGCCAGTAATGCGGCGCCCATTCTGGTGAATGGTCAGCGTAGCAGGGTGCTGGGTCGGGTTTCCATGGATATGCTGTGCTGTGATCTGAGCGAAATCCCAGAAGCCAGTATTGGTTCACCAGTCACTTTGTGGGGTGAGGGTTTGCCTGCAGACGAAGTTGCTGATGCTGCAGGCACCATTGCCTATGAACTGTTCTGTGCTTTGGCGGCGCGTGTTCCCAGAGTCTGGAAAGACTAGTCATGGCAAAAGCTAAATCGCTTTATATCTGTACCGAATGCGGTTCAACCCAGCCTAAATGGCAAGGGCAGTGTCCGGACTGTAATGCCTGGAACACCCTGGTAGAAACTGTTGCCGAAAAGGCCCCTGCCAGCGCCCATCGTTTTGCCAGTCTGGCGCCGGTAAGTGGTGTGCAAAACCTGGGTAAAGTCGAAGCGCGCGAATCGCCGCGTCTCAGTTCAGGGATTGATGAATTTGATCGTGTGCTGGGTGGCGGCCTCGTGTCAGGCGGTGTTGTTCTGATTGGGGGTGATCCCGGTATCGGTAAGAGCACGTTGCTGTTGCAATGTCTGGCCGCCGTATCGAGCCGCGTGCCCGTGCTTTACGTGAGCGGCGAAGAGTCCGCTGAACAGATTGCGCTACGGGCCCAACGGTTGGATGTCGACGCACCGGATTTACCGCTCTATGCGGAAATCAATCTGGAAAAGATTCTGGCAACGCTGCAATCTCGTCAACCCCGTGTGGCCGTGATTGATTCGATCCAGACGGTCTGGTCGGAAGCGCTGACATCAGCCCCGGGTTCGGTCGCTCAGGTGCGTGAGTGTGCCGCCCAGCTGACACGGTTTGCTAAACAGCATGGGATTACGCTGCTCTTTGTGGGGCATGTCACCAAAGATGGTGCTTTAGCCGGGCCGCGTGTGCTTGAGCATATTGTTGACACCGTGCTCTATTTCGAAGGGGATACGCATTCGAGCTTCCGCCTGGTTCGTGCGTTTAAAAACCGCTTTGGTTCGGTAAACGAGCTGGGCGTCTTTGCCATGACCGAAAAGGGGCTCAAAGCCGTTTCCAATCCGTCTGCGCTGTTTTTGTCGCGCCATCCAGAGGCGGTGCCGGGTTCATCGATTGTGGTGACACAGGAAGGCTCGCGTCCGCTTTTGGTGGAAGTGCAGGCGCTGGTCGATCAGGCGCTAGGTAATCCACGTCGATTGACGGTGGGGTTGGAGTCGCAGCGTTTATCGATGTTGCTGGCGGTATTGCACCGCCATGTGGGGATTCATTGCGCCGATCAGGATGTTTATGTTAATGCGGTCGGTGGTGTCCGCATTAATGAGCCGGCCGCAGATCTAGCCGTGATTCTCTCCATCCTGTCGTCATTCCGGAATAAGCCGCTCGATCAGAAACTCTGTGTGTTCGGCGAAGTGGGTTTGACCGGCGAGCTTCGCCCGTCACCCCGTGGTCAGGAGCGGCTTAAAGAAGCTGCCAAACTCGGCTTCACGCATGCCTTGATTCCTGCGGCCAATGCCCCCAAATCACCGATTGCCGGTCTGACGGTTATTGCCGTACGCCGGCTTGATGAAGCTGTAGAGCGCGCCTTCGCGCTCTAGCTTATCCAGAATTCAGGAATCCTGATGTCTATTGATTTTTCGGTCCCACCGAAACCCCTGTTTGGCTACCGCAAATACTGGGCGCACCGTTTCGGTACGGCGCCATTTTTGCCGATGTCCCGTGCCGAGATGGATCAACTCGGCTGGGATGCGTGCGACATCATTCTTGTCACGGGTGATGCGTACATCGATCACCCGAGCTTTGGTATGGCACTGGTGGGGCGTTTGCTTGAAGCACAGGGCTTCCGCGTCGGCATTATCAGCCAGCCAGACTGGCATTCGGCCAAAGATTTCCAGCGGCTCGGCCAGCCCAAGCTGTTCTATGGCATTACCGCCGGCAACATGGATTCGATGGTCAACCGTTATACGGCAGATCGCAAGATCCGCTCGGATGATGCCTATACACCTAACGCTGAACCCAACAAGCGTCCGGATAGGGCAGTTGTTGTCTACAGCCAGCGTGCCCGTGAAGCATATCCCGATACCACTGTGATTATCGGTTCCATTGAAGCCAGCCTGCGTCGGATTGCCCACTACGATTACTGGTCGGATAAGGTCAGGCGCTCGGTGCTGCCGGATAGCAAGGCGGATCTACTGATCTTCGGTAATGCCGAACGCGCATTGATTGAAGTGGCGCATCGTCTTGCTAAAGGCGAACCGGCAAGTCAGATCCGTGATGTGCGCGGCACGGCATTCATGACCCCAAAAAACTGGTTGCCCGGTGATGACTGGCAGGTTGTTGATTCAACCCAGATTGATCGCCCCGGCCGCATTGAGCCGCTTACCGACCCTTATGCGATGGCAGAAGGTGGGCCATCAACGCCTAAAGATGGCGTGCCTGCTTCAACAACCTTGGTGCAAGAACAGCCAGTGCGCTTTATGCCGCGTGCTGATCAAATCGCAGCGCATAAGAAAGTGCGTCAACATACAGCAATCCGGCTCCCGGCTTATGAGCAGGTGAGTGTTGATCCGGTACTGTATGCGCATGCGTCGCGCGTGTTCCATCTGGAGTCTAATCCCGGCAATGCTCGGCCGCTGATCCAGGCGCATGGTGAGCGTAACGTCTGGTTGAATCCACCGCCGATCCCACTGACGACCCCCGAGATGGATGGGGTGTTCGATTTGCCTTATGCGCGGGCACCGCATCCGTCATACGGCGATGCAAAAATCCCGGCCTGGGAGATGATCCGTTTTTCGGTGAATATCATGCGGGGCTGTTTTGGGGGCTGTACTTTCTGTTCGATTACCGAGCATGAAGGCCGCATCATTCAAAGCCGTTCGGAAGACTCGATTCTCAAAGAGATCGAGGCAATTCGCGATAAGACTCCGGGTTTTACGGGCATCATTTCAGATGTGGGCGGCCCAACAGCCAACATGTATCAGCTGACCTGCAAAGACCCGAAAATCGAGTCGTCGTGTCGCAAGCTTTCGTGCGTCTACCCGGATATCTGTGACAACCTCAATACGGATCACGGACCGCTCATCCAGCTTTACAGAAAAGCACGTGCGCTACCGGGCATCAAGAAAATTCTGGTGGGTTCTGGCCTTCGATATGACCTGGCCGTGCGTTCACCGGAATACATTAAAGAACTGGTGACACACCATGTAGGCGGTTACCTGAAGATCGCCCCAGAGCATACCGAGACCGGGCCACTCTCCAAGATGATGAAACCGGGCATGGGTGCTTATGATCGCTTCAAACAATTGTTCGAAGCCGCTTCCAAGGCCGCAGGCAAAGAGCAGTACCTGATTCCGTATTTCATTGCAGCGCATCCGGGCACCAGTGACGAAGACATGCTGAATCTGGCGCTCTGGCTAAAACGGAACAACTTCCGACTTGATCAGGTACAGACCTTCCTACCCACACCGATGGCTCTGGCAACGACCATGTATCACAGCCGTAAAAACCCGCTACGGGGTTTGAAGGGCGGCGGAGAAGATGTCGAGGTGATCCGTGAAGGCCGTCGCCGCCGTCTGCATAAAGCCTTTTTGCGCTACCACGATCCAGCTAACTGGCCGATGTTGCGTGACGCGCTTAATGCGATGGGACGTGCGGATCTGATTGGCAATGGCAAGAAGCAATTGATTCCTGCCTGGCAACCCAAAGGGGAAGGGGAGCGCGCAACGAGATCCTTGGCCTCTGCCCCTTCTGCGACACCACGCTCTGGTCTGATGCGCCCCGGTGCGCGACTTGCGACAGGTGTTGGGTCCGGCACACAAAGAAAAGGGACTCCCTCAGGAGCCCCTATGGCTAATCGGACAGCAAGACCGAGCGCTAAACGTTCACCCAAGCGTTGAGGTGCAAGCCGGGCAGCGCTTTGCTTCTAGCGGAATTTGCGTGCAGCATTCAGGACAGGCCTTGATGTTAGGTGCAGCCTCTTCTTTAGGAATGAGCGTGTCTGCTGCTTTGTTGTAGCCCTTGACGACCCAGTACACGGCAAAGGCGATGATGAAGAAGCTGACCATGGCGTTAACGAATAGGCCATAGTTGAGGGTAACGGCACCCGCCGCTTTGGCGATAGCCGGTGTGGCATAGGGGCCGGGTGTGATGCCTTCTTTGAGCACGATAAACAAGCTGGAGAAATCGAGGCCGCCCAGCAGTAGACCAAGCGGTGGCATGAGCACATCGTTGACTAGGCTGGTGACGATGGTGCCGAAGGCCGCACCAATAACAATACCCACAGCCATGTCGACCGCATTGCCGCGCACCGCAAATTTGAGAAAATCTTTAATCATCTGTTGTCCTCGACTACCGGTAAAATTAAGCAAACACCGAATCATACAAAGGAAAGACCATGGTTGTCCCGCGCATTGACCAAAGCTATTACGAACTGTTGGGTGGCGAGGAGGGCGTGCGCACGCTAGTCGATGATTTCTATGATCACATGCAGCTAGACGAGCGCTTTGCCGGCATTCGGGCGATGCACCCGCAGGATATGAGCACATCCAGAGACAAGCTCTTCTGGTTCCTTTCTGGCTGGCTCGGTGGTCCGCCCTTGTTTGAGGAAAAGTTTGGCCATCCACGCCTACGGGCGCGACATTTGCCCTTTGCCATTGGTGAATCCGAGCGAGATCAGTGGATGACCTGTATGGCGGATGTGATGCAGAAATCCTCATTAAGCGAGCAGGCACGTAGCGCGTTAATCGGTTCGTTGTTCAAAACCGCCGACTGGATGCGCAACAAGGACGTCTGATTGGCTAATTATTGGCCAGAATCAACGACTTTTTGCTATAATTTAAAGATTATCTAGGCCTGTTGCGGCGCAGCAGGCTTTGCTTTGTTTGTTGTAACTATTTTCTGACTTCCGGTTGAATACACATGTCTGCACGTCCGATTCGTAACATTGCCATCATTGCCCACGTTGACCATGGTAAAACCACGCTGGTTGACCAA
>ERZ1034365.535-NODE-535-length-20912-cov-3.088553_pt1 | contig 20912 bp, 18 predicted proteins | sample MGYA00520615_ERZ1034365 | MGnify/ENA primary metagenome ERZ1034365 (study PRJEB33736, sample SAMEA104284505) | Azolla filiculoides | biome: Urban; feature: Water surface; material: Ditch water | place: Netherlands | collected 2015-10-28 | depth 0-0.1 m ... | reverse complement strand
TGAAGTAGTCATCTACTGCCTGGTTTACGCAAGAATTATCTTGGCCGTAGGCAGTGTGCCCTTCGCCGTTGAAAGTTACCAAACGACCATTGCTCAGCACTTTATTGGCTAACGACACAGCTTGGTTATACGGGGTTGCCGGGTCTCCGGTGGTGCCCACCACAAGTATTGGGTCTGAGCCATCGGCCGCGTAAGACTCTGGGTGCAAGGCAACGGGGAACGGCCACTGCTCACAACTTAAAGCGCCGTACTGCCAGTACCGGCCAAGCACCGGGCTTGCTTCTATCACTCGCAGGTTTTGCGCTGCCATAGATTTTGCATCGGCCGGTTCTCGCGAATCTAAACAAGAGATGGCTATGTTGGCTTCCATCAAATTTGTTGCGTAGGTTCCGTCTTCACCGCGGTCGTTATAGGTGTCGGCAAGTGCCAACAAAGTTGTGCCGTCACCGTTCAACGCCTCTTCGAATCCTTGGTTTAGGGCCGGCCACCAGGCCGAGCTATAAAGCGGCATGATGATGCCTGTGATTGCAGCCCAGATTGTAAGTTCGCGATCTGAATCAGTAGGAATAGCTTTTAGCTCTAAAGATTTAAGTAGTGCAGTTATTCGTTGTTGCGCATTTGCGACGCTGCCGGTGAAGGGGCAGTCTTGGCTACCTAGGCAATCGCGCAGGTAATTTCCAAGCGCTAAATCAAAACCTTTTAACTGCGATATATTTTGCTCTGCGTCGCTAACCGTTGGATCAATTGCGCCGTCAAGAACCATGCGACCCACACGATTAGTGAAGAGTGAAGCGTAGGTTGCACCCAAAAGAGTTCCGTAGCTAAAACCTAAGTAGTTTATTTTTTCATCACCAAATACAGCACGAATTACATCAAGGTCTTTGGCGGCTGAAACGGTGTCTATCAGACCCAAGTTCTCGCCGGTGTTTTGAACACAGGCTTCAGTAAATTTTTTCACCCTTAGGCGAGTGTCAATGATGTCTTCTTTAGATCCAAGAGCAAACCCGGCATCGCCATACAGAAATGTATCGGTGTCTTTAGAGTTTAAGCACTGCACCCTGGGCTCAGATTGGCCAACACCCCTTGGGTCAAAGCCCACAATGTTGAAATTCTTGCGAAGGTTTTTAGTGCCCAGCTGATCAATGGAATTAATTACCCAATCAACCCCAGATGAACCTGGCCCACCCGGATTGAAAATAACTGAACCAAGTGGCTTAGCGATTGAAGCCTGGTGATAGGCCACGGCAATCTTTAGAGTTTCACCACCCGGGTTTGACCAGTCTGCTGGAACAACAACATCGGCACAAAAGGTTTGCTCTGTTCCGCAGCTGCCCCAAGAGACAGATTGAGAATAAAACTTTGTAAGTTCTGCAGAAACAGATGGGTCAGCCGAAGGCTGAGGGCCAACCACTGCCTTGGTGCCGGGTAGCAGGCTGCAACCGGTTAGTGACAAAACGGCAAGCAGCGCCGCCAGCTTCATGCGCACCTAGTTGGTCTTTCTGCGCAGTTGAACCGCCAGAGACTCAAGCACCATTAGGTCCCGAACATTTGAGTCAATGCGAATTCTTGCCTCGGCAATTGCATCAAGCTTGTGAATGGTTTCGGCCGGTGTAGAAATGCCGGCAACCTCAGTGATGCCGTTTCGCAGATCTTCATTTACAAGGTCAACCTGAGCACCAATTTGCAAGGTAAGCACGTCGCGATACAACGACAGAAGGTCAACCAAGATTCGGTCAAGGCCATCGCGCACGCTTCGCGTGGCGCGGCGTTTTTGACCCTCTTCAAGGGCGCGGATATCAGATTTTAGGTTTGGCGGAATTGAATCACCCGGCGCTAAACCAAGCGAGCGCATCATTGCGGTCTTTTCTTCTTCGTCTCTTTCGGTGGTTAGCGCCTCGGCATCTTTTTTGGCAATGTCTAGCCAACGCTCTGCAGTGTTAACTGCCGATGTAACTCCGCTAATTGCCAGCGCAGCCATAAGAGTTTCGCGCCTGCGGCTTCTTGCCTCAGAGCTGGTTGCCAGCCTTCTGGCCATACCAATGTGACTTTGCGCCTCGGCAGCCACCTGCTTTGCCAGTTTGGCGTCGATGCCGTCTCGTTCAATAAGAATTCTGGCAACTTCTTCTACAGCCGGAACCTTTAATCCAACTCGGCGAACGCGTGAACGAATAGTTGGCAGCATGTCAGCTTCTGAAGGCGCACAGAGCAACCAAATGGTTCCGGCTGGCGGTTCTTCAAGAGCCTTTAGTAAAACGTTTGATGATCTCTCTTGCATGCGGTCAGCATCTTCGATGATCATTATTCGATACCTACCCAGTGAGCCACCAAATTGTGAGCTTGCCACAAGTTCGCGAACTTCATCGATTGAAATTTGAACTCGTTCAGTTGAGAGAGTGGAAATATCTGGGTGGCTGCCGGCAGCTGCCATTAGGCAGCTCTTGCACTCGGCGCAACCATTCTTTTCGCAAAGTAATGCCGCGGCAAAAGCCTGTGCCATGTTAGATCGGCCGGAGCCCGGTGGTCCGGTAATTAGCCAAGCGTGATACACGCCTTCGGATTTTGAGCGAATTGCAATTTCAAGTTGCCCAATGGCCTCTGGCTGGCCAAGTAGTTCAGCCCAAACCGGTGCTGCCTCTTTAATGTTTAGTGCTGTGCTCACTTCAATAGCTCGTCAACACGGGTGCGAATTACAGCGGCCATTTCTTCAACGCTCTGGTTGGCATCGACAACAAAAAAACGATTTGGCTCGGCTGCCGCAAGGGTTAGATAACCCTGGCGAACTGCTTCAAAGAATTCAACCTTTTCGCGCTCTAGGCGGTCTGGCTCTTGACCGGTTTTGGCCCGGCGAGCAAGCGAAGCCTGGGCGTCTAGGTCTAGCAAGATGGTCAAGTCTGGAAGCAAGCCTTGGACCGCAAAAAGCGAAAGATTACGAACCTCATTTGAATCAAGCTCACGGCCAGCACCCTGATAAGCCACTGATGAATCTAGATAGCGATCAATCAGCACATCGGTTCCAGACTCAAGAGCTGGGCGAACCTTGGTGGCCACGTGATGCGCGCGGTCTGCGGCGTAAAGCAAAGCCTCTGCTCGCGGTGCTACCTCACCTTTGCGGTGCAGCAAAAGGTGGCGAATCTCAACGCCAAGTTCGGTTCCGCCTGGCTCAAGTGTTCTTAGAGTTTTGCGGCCAAGTTCACCAAGGTGCTTTTCGAGCAGATCAATTTGCGTGGATTTACCAACACCATCGATGCCCTCAAACGAGATGAACAAACCAGACATTACTTAACTTTTTTCTTTCTGGTTCCCGCTTTTACAACCTTGGTTGTGCTGGCGATCTTCTTTTTTGGCTTGCCCGCTTTTGCCGGCGCCTCGCCTGGCTCTAGGCCAAGTTTTTCGCGGCGAATAGCTAACAATTCAAAGGCGGTATCGGCAGACATCTCTTCGAGGTTTTCGTCTTTCGGAACAGTTGCATTTACTGCACCGTCTGTTACATAAAGCCCAAACTGACCAGACTTTGCAACTACCGGTAGACCCGATGCTGGATCTTCGCCAAATTCTTTTAGCGGTGTTGCCGCGGTGCGACGACCGCCGTACTTTGGCTGAGCAAAAATTTCTAGAGCACCGGCAAGATCTAGATCAAAGATTTGATCTTCGGCCTGAAGTGAACGTGACTCTTTACCCTTCAACATGTATGGGCCAAATTTTCCGTTTTGTGCCGTTATGTCTGTGCCAGATTCTGGATCTTGACCAATCACACGAGGAAGCGAAAGCAATTTGATTGCTTCTTCAAGGGTGAAAGTTTCAGGAGACATGCTCTTGAATAGCGATGCAGTTTTTGGCTTAGGTGCATGTTCGTCGTCAAGCACTACGTAAGGACCGTAGCGGCCGTCTTTGAACAGAATATCAAAACCGGTTGCTGGGTCAACCCCCATCACACGATCGGTAATGATGGGTGCATCGATAAGCTCTTGCGCCTTATCTGGCGTTAGCTCATCAGGTGCTAGCCCCTCTGGGATGTTAACAATGCGGCGACCATTTTCATCGTGACCTTCGGCCGTTGGTTCACCAAAGATTTCAATATAAGGGCCGTATTTTCCGGTGCGTAGAGTTACGCCCTCTTTTATCTCCATTGAGTTGATGGCACGTGGGTCACTGTCGCCAAGGTTTTCTACGGTTGGCTTGAGCCCTGCAACCTTGCCGTCATCTCCAAAGTAGAAATTCTTCAACCAGGTGCTGCGGTCTAGTTCACCAGCGGCAATTTTGTCTAGGTCTTCTTCCATCTGAGCGGTGAAAGCGTAATCAACCAGGTTGCCAAAGTTCTCTTCTAGAAAACGGGTAATGGTGAAGGCAATCCAAGCCGGCACCAGAGCCTGGCCACGTTTGGTTACATAACCCTTGTTGATGATGGTCGAAAGAATTGCAGCGTAGGTTGAAGGGCGGCCAATGCCGTCTTCTTCTAGCGCCTTGACCAGCGATGCCTCTGTGTAGCGCGGTGGCGGTGAAGTCTGGTGATCTTTTGCGGTTACCTCAACCGCCTTTAGCGCCTGCCCCACTGAAAGGTTTGGCAGCTTTGATTCTTTTTCTTCAGCTTCTTCTTCGCGAGATTCATCGGTGCTTTCTTCATAAGCGGCCATGAACCCGCGAAAGGTAACCACGGTTCCCGATGCGGTGAATTCTGCGATGCCGCCATCAGCGAGTGGGCTCACCTGAATTTTTGCGGTGGTGGTTGAAACTTTGGCGTCCATCATTTGTGACGCAACGGTGCGCTTCCAGATGAGGTCGTAAAGGTCGTAGGCGCGGCCGCTTAATACGCGAGCCAACTCTGATGGATGAGCAAAAGTTTCACCAGCAGGGCGAATGGCCTCGTGGGCCTCTTGGGCGTTCTTTGATTTACCCTGATAAATTCTTGGCGCATCTGGAACCATTTCGGCGCCAAACATTTCTTTGGCCTGAGTTCTTGCAGCATTGATTGCCTGAGTTGAAAGCGTAGGCGAATCGGTACGCATATAGGTAATGTGACCCTCTTGGTAAAGACCTTGAGCGGTGTCCATGGTTTGCTTAGCCGACATGCGCAATTTGCGTGATGCCTCTTGCTGCAAAGTTGAAGTAGTGAATGGTGCGGCTGGGCGGCGAGTGCTTGGCTTTGCCTCAACAGATACAACCTCTACCTTGGCGGTTGATGAACGTGCTGCTTCGGCGAGCGCATCTGCCTGCTGCTGATCTAGCAAAATTACATCGCCGGTTAGCTTTCCTTTGTCGTCAAAGTTTTGACCGGTTGCAATTCGCTTGCCATTAATGCTTTGAAGTTTGGCAACAAACTGTGGCTCACCTGATACCTGGGAATCAAAGGTTGCTTCGACATCGTGATAGTTGGCCGACACAAAAGCCATGCGTTCGCGTTCGCGCTGAACCACCAAACGCATCGCCGGTGACTGCACGCGGCCAGCACTTAGGCCGCGATTAATCTTGCGCCAAAGAATAGGTGAGATCTCGTATCCGTAGAGGCGGTCAACTACACGGCGGGTTTCTTGAGCCTGTACCAGGTTGTTGTCTACTTCGCGGGTGTGCTCAAGTGCAGACTGAATGGCCTCTTTAGTGATTTCGTGAAAAACCATGCGCTTGACCGGAACCTTAGGCTTCAAAACCTGAAGCAGGTGCCAGGCAATGGCCTCACCCTCGCGGTCCTCATCTGTTGCTAGAAAAAGTTCAGAAGCGCCGGCAAGTGCCTTCTTAAGGTCTGTAACGGTCTTGTTCTTACCTGCCGAAATGGCGTAATAAGGCTCAAAGTCGTTTTCGATGTCAATAGAGAACTTCTTGAGAGACCCGGTCTTTTTTTCGGCCGGCAAGTTCTTAGGGTCAACCAGGTCACGGATGTGACCAATCGAGGCCAAGACCTCATAGTCATTGCCTAAGTACTTTGAAATCGTTTTGGCCTTTGCAGGTGACTCAACGATTACTAGCTTGTGGCTACCAGCCAATGGGCTACTCCTCTTTATAAGGGCCCGATTAGTAACTTGGGCCCGCCAGCGCGTTCGCGCTTAGAACTATACCCACCCCTTTGGAGTGGGCCGAAATAAACACTTCGAAATTGACAATACGACACGTGTCAAGCCCCACCCCGTTTTTTTGACCAATTTGAACCGCCGTTGGGCACGGAAACCCAGTATTTAGGCCCCTTAGGGCGTCTGCGGCCCCTATGGCCATTGCATCTACCGTGGTTTGTAATCGACGCTGGGAAATCAAATTAACTGCCACAACCTGGCTGAGGCTAAAGAGGCAAATTGCCATCGAAACTGCCGCCAGGGCCAAAATCGTGCCAGAACCGCCATCTTGGCGAAATTCTGACAAGCCGGTGCGTTGATTCAAAGCCCCATCTTTCTGGCGCATGAGGTTTCAGTGAGATCAAATGCCCTTGCCCCCAAACCTGCCACCGTAACCGGCTGCACCAGAGTTACGCAGGCAAGGTTTTCAAGCATCACCAACTGGAACGAGGTTTTGGTTTTAGCAGTAAGCATTTGGTTAGCTAGCTCGCGAACAAGGTCTTCAGGTTCACCCCTGGCAATAGCTCTTGCTGCCGTTGCCGCAACCTCAACCATTTTCATTCTTTCAACCTGAAGAGCGAAGGCTGCAAGTGTGACTGCGATTATTAGAGAAACTGCCGGAATGGCAATCGCAAGTTCGGCGGTGACCGAGCCCCTAGAACTACTAAGCGATTTACTCCACCGGTGCAGCAGGGGCGGCATCACCGTTTGGGTTCGTAAACGTAAGAGCACTCTTTACCAAATCAAACAAAATTGTTCTCACTTCGTCTGATCGCATGATTACTACCAGCAGCCCTGCAAAACCAACTGCAGCCATGGTTGCAATTGCATATTCTGCGGTCGCGGCACCGGTTTCTTCGCGCAGTAGATTTTGTAATTCTTTTTTCATTCTGTTCCTTTCTATGGCTGCCCGTTTGACAGCAAACTAATTGCGATTGGCACTATTGAAATCAAAATGAAAGCTGGCAACACTGCAACTCCAAGCGGAATCATAAGTTTGATTCCCAGCCTGGCAATGCGGCCAGAAATTTCGTATCGCAGTTCATCGCGAAATCTATCGGCATTGGCCAAAAGAATTTCAGTTAGTGCGGCGCCGGATTTTCTTGAAAGCTCGGCGGCTTCATTAAGTGCAAGTTCGTCTTGCTGACTTGATGCTTCAAGAAATATTTCTTGGTAACTTGATTGCGCTTTTAGCCTGGCAACCTGCAATGGCAAGCCTGCCTGCAGCCCAATTAATACACAGTCAATAAATGCACCCGGGTCAAGGGTTTGCGGCACAGCCTTGGCTAAGAGCCGCTTGCTCCACTGGTGCCCAATAGCCAAAAGCCCAACCCCCAGAGCCACCGATACCAAGCCCAGCGCCGAACCCGTGATGGCAGCAGCGGGGTTCATGCCAACCAGTTGAGCCAGCACCAAGGCAACCGGCGGCAAGCCGGTAACCAGCCTTGAAGTGGATTGCGGACCAGCAAAGGCTAATTGCACCTCGTTCAGATTTCTTTTCTGACGATCAAAGACATCGGCGATTCTATTGAGTGCCATAACCACCGGTCCACCCAAGGTTGTTGCTAAACCCCAAACCAACTGAAACTGTTTTTGCTGCGGTTCAGATAAATTCTGTATTTCAATTTCGCAGATTTGTATTGCTTGTTGCGCAGGAATTCCGGCAGCTACCAAAGCGCAGATTTGCCTAACTATATTTGAGGCACTGATTTTTTGAGAAGTTGATTTAGTTGATTCTTGCAATCTCAACCACTCTTCTATTTGACACATGAATGATCCATTGAAACGCAGACTTCATTTGTTCGGCGATAGAAATGGAATCAACACCTGCGTTCCTGGCGATTGCATTTACCCTAGGCATTACATCTTCCAAAGAATTTGAGTGAATGGTTGCCCCGGCACCGCGGTGGCCGGTGTTCAACGCCTGCAGCATTACCAAAAGCTCTGTGCCGCGCACCTCACCCACCGCAAGACGATCTGGTCTCATGCGCAAAGACTCTCTGACTAATCTTTCAAGTGAAATTTCACCGCGCCCTTCAATGTTGGCCTGCCTGGTTTGCAGCGAAACAAAATTTGGCGATTGAATCGCAAGTTCGGCAACATCTTCAAGTGCAATGATTCGCTCGGCGGTGCACTCGGCCAACATGGCTCTAAGCAACGTGGTTTTACCGCTGCCCGTGGCACCAGAAATAAGAAAGCTTTCTTTGTTCTGCAGAATTTGGCGAAGTTGAACTAGCTGCCCCTGTTCGAACATGCCGAAATCGGCCAGCTGGCCAAGGGCAAAAAGACGATTCAAATGAACGCGTATAGATAGGTGCGTATTTGCATTGCAGCCAGAGGCCAGAGCGGCATGAACTCGAAGCCCCGCTAAGGCAACATCGGCGAAAGGATTGGCCTGATCTAGGTGCCGCCCGCCAGCGGCAATTAGCGACTGGGCCAACTGCCCCAGCTCGGCTTCTGACTCAAAGGGGCTAGCCAGTTGCTGAAGCGCCGTTCCCGAGCGCTCAACCCAAACCTGATTCCAGCCGTTGACCAGCAAATCGGTAACCCCGGGCGTAGCCAGCAACCCACCAAGCTTTGGGCCAAGGACTTCAAGGGGATTCATGTGGCTAGCCAAGCCCAAAAGGCCCCAAAAACCAGCCCGATAGGCCAATCTGTGGATAAACCATCAAATGGCCGTTAAATTAGGGGGCCCCAGCCTCTTGGGGGAAGAGTCTGGGGCCAGGCGATACCAATTGGGGGAACTGGTATCGCAAGTTAACGACTAGCGCTAACACCAAAAGTCTAAGCGGTTAACCCCATATTTCTATTCCCAGAATCCGACATTTCGAATGGAAATGTCTAGAAAACTTTTTTGTGGCAGGATTACCTGCAGGTTATAAACCCCTATGGAGGACAACGATGTCTCAGGAACACCGCCACTTTGCGCCGTCTGCGGACTTTGCGAAGAACGCTATTGCGCAGCCAGAACTATATGCAGAGGCCAAGGCAGACCGCCTGGGCTTTTGGTCCAAACAAGCCAAGCGCTTGCACTGGCACAAACCATTCACCCAAGTACTCGACTGGAGCGAAGCACCATTTGCTCGTTGGTTCCACGATGGTGAACTAAACATTTCTTATAACTGCCTCGACCGTCACGTTGAAGCAGGAAACGGCGACCGCGTTGCAATTCACTTTGAAGGCGAACCTGGCGACACCCGCACCCTTACTTATGCGCAACTAACTGCCGAAGTAAAGCGCGCTGCAAATGTTCTAACCGGTCTTGGAATTAAAGCTGGCGATCGCGTTGCGATTTATATGCCAATGATTCCGGAAGCGATTGTTGCAATGCAGGCCGTTGCTCGCATTGGTGCTGTTCACTCTGTGGTGTTTGGTGGTTTCTCTGCCGACTCACTAAGCACTCGCATCGAAGACGCTCAGGCAAAACTTGTAATCACCGCCGATGGTGGTTACCGCAAAGGTAAAGCCTCTGCACTCAAGCCTGCAGTTGACCTTGCGCTTGATGGTGGCAAGTGCCCATCGGTGCAAAATGTTTTGGTTGTAAAGCGCACCAATCAAGAAGTTGATTGGAAAGAGGGCCGCGACCTTGACTGGGCAGAGCAACTTGCCGCAGCAAGCGATGAGCACGAGGCAAAGGGCTTCAACGCAGAGCACCCGCTGTTCATTCTTTACACCTCTGGCACCACCGGAAAGCCAAAGGGAATTTTGCACTCAACCGGTGGCTATCTAACTCAGGCCGCGTATACGCACAAAAACATTTTTGATCTTCACGAAAACACCGATGTCTACTGGTGCACCGCCGACATTGGTTGGATCACCGGTCACAGCTACGTGGCATATGGTCCGCTAGCAAACGGTGCCACTCAGGTAATTTACGAAGGCACACCTGATGCTCCAGACTGGAGCCGCTGGTGGAAGATTGTTGAGAAGTACAAGGTCTCAATTCTTTACACCGCGCCAACTGCAATTCGCAGCTTCATGAAGCTTGGTGAAGAGATGCCTAACGCCCACGACCTAACCAGCATTCGCGTGCTTGGTTCTGTTGGTGAGCCAATTAACCCTGAAGCCTGGATGTGGTACCGCAACGTTATTGGTGGCGGCAAGGCCCCAATCGTTGACACCTGGTGGCAAACCGAGACCGGTGCAATCATGATCTCTCCGCTTCCTGGTGTGACCACCTTGAAGCCTGGATCAGCGCAGATTGCTGTACCTGGAATCGAAATCAAGATTCTTGATGACGAAGGTAAAGAGCTTGGTCGCGAAGAGCCAGGCCTACTAACCATCACCGAACCATGGCCTTCAATGCTGCGCGGAATTTGGGGAGACCCAGAGCGCTTCAAAGAAACCTACTGGTCAAAGTTTGACGGAATTTATTTCGCAGGCGACGGCGCAAAGTTTGACGACGAGGGTGACCTGTGGTTGCTTGGCCGCGTAGACGACGTGATGAACGTTTCTGGTCACCGTCTTTCAACTGCAGAAATTGAATCGGCACTTGTTTCACACCCATACGTTGCAGAAGCCGCGGTTGTTGGTGCTAAAGATGAGACCACTGGTCAGGCTGTGGTTGCATTCGTGATCTTGCGTCAAGACCAGTTGAAGGCAGCTGGTTCAGATGCAGACGTAAGCAAAATTTTGCGCGATCACGTGAGCAAAGAAATTGGCCCAATCGCACGCCCACGCACAATCATGGTGGTTGCCGAACTTCCTAAGACTCGCTCCGGAAAAATCATGCGCCGCTTGCTTCGCGATGTTGCCGAAGATCGTCCGGTTGGTGACGTAACCACATTGGCCGACACCTCGGTTATGGATATTATTAGCGGCAAGATCGCTGGTGGTGCGTCAGATTAGGTTTCAGTAAACTGAAAAAGGAAACCCCGCACGCTCTCTCTGTGCGGGGTTTCTCTTTTTTGTTTTGTTATTTAAATTCGGCAATAATTTCTAGCTCAACCGCTGAATCAAGTGGCAGAGCCGGCACGCCCACCGCACTTCGTGCATGCGAACCAACATCTCCAAATACTTCGCCAAAGAATTCGCTGGCACCATTAATTACTGCAGGAATAGCTGTAAATTCTGGAACCACCGATACAAAGCCAACTACCTTCACGATGCGGGTGACGCGATCTAGATCACCAATTGCCAGCTTCAATGCGGCGAGCGCATTTAGGGCGCACAGACGAGCCAAATCCTTGGCGTCCTCGGCGGTCACATCGCGGCCAACCTTGCCAACCTGTGGCAGGGCGCCATCAACGAATGGCAACTGGCCAGAGGTGAAGCACAAATTGCCGGTCACCACCGATGGCACGTAGGCGGCCACCGGTTTTGCCACGGATGGCAGCGGAAAGCCCAGCTCGGCTAGTTTTTGCTCGATTTTGGACACTTAGGCATCCTTCACTGGGCGCTTGAAGAAGGCAATCATGCCGCCCTCAGGACCGGCCACGATTTGGACCAATTCCCAGCCTTCTGAGCCCCAATTGTTCAAAATAGCGGTTTCACGGTGCAATAACAGGGGCGTTGTGATGTACTCCCACTTCAACATTTACAGAATCCTCTCAGAAGTTGTCAGGTAACCTAGAGTTTATGTCTGGTTCACAGCGCAAGCCCGAAAGTTTCGGAAAGGGCTTCCTTAAATTCTTTGGTCTTTCAGCCCTAGCCGGTGTTGTATCACTGGCCCTTTTGGCTCCAACCGCTCTAGTCAGCGGTTTTGCGGCTTCTGCCGGAATCACAATCTTCGAGAACCTGCCTGATTACATCAAGCCAATCAATGCCTCTCAGTCTTCTACCCTTTACGCCACCCAAGACGGCCAGCCGGTTGAAGTGGCCAAGTTTTACCACGAGAACCGCATCTCAATTGATTACAACCAGATGTCTCCGAACATACGAAACGCTGTGGTTGCCACCGAGGACCCTAGATTCTTTGAGCACGGCGGAGTTGACTGGGTCTCGCTGATCCGAGCACCCATCACCAGCGCAGCCACTTTAGGTAACGGCCCTGGTGGTTCAACCATCACCATGCAGTACGTAAAGAACTCTCTGGTTGAGGCGGCAAACCTTGCCGGAGACGAAGAAGCAATTGCTGCGGCAACCCAGGGCGGTTTGGGCGGTATTGATCGCAAGCTTCGTGAAATTCGTTTAGCAATTGCCCTAGAAGGTGTTGCCACAAAGCAAGAGATTCTTGCCGGTTACCTAAACCTTTCTTTCTTCGGAAACCAGATCAACGGTATTGAGGCAGCCTCAAACTACTACTTTGGCAAGAAGGCCTCTGAACTAAATATTCCTGAAGCAGCATTGCTTGCCGGAATGTTGAAGTCACCAAATGACTACAAGCCAGATGAGCAAGAAAACCTGGCCCGCGCCAAGAGCCGCCGCGACTACGTAATTGACAACATGCGCGACGAAGGTTTCATCACCGGTCAGCAGGCAGACGAAGCCAAGAACACCGCCATCGTCACCAAGCTCACCCACACTCCATCTGGTTGTGAAGGAACCGAAAACGCTGCGTTCTTCTGTGACTTTGTAGTTTGGACAATCAGAAACAATTCTGAGTTTGGCCCAACCCCAGAAGACCGCGAGAACCTGCTTCGCCGCGGTGGCCTAGAAATTTACAGCACCATGGACCTAGATGTTCAGGCAGCTGCACACAAGGCATCAATGAAGTGGGCACCCTACGACGACCCAAGCCAGATTGGTTCGGCAAGCGTATCGGTGCAGGTTGGAACCGGCCGAGTGCTTGCACTTGCCGAGAACCGAATCTACGACCAGACCCTAAGTGACGAACCTGGTCACACCTCGGTGAACTATGCAACAGACCGCGAGTACGGTGGCTCTTCTGGTTTCCAAACCGGTTCTACCTACAAGGTCTTTACTTTGGCACAGTGGCTTTCATCTGGAAAACGCCTTGGCGATCACGTAGATGGCCGAGTCAAAGAATGGGACGCCAGTGAATTCTCAGCCCGATGCGGTGGCATCGGCGGAACCTGGGCACCAAAAAACATTGTCAAGGAACCTGAAGATCTAAACATTGTTCAGGCAACCGCAATGTCTGTTAACACCGCCTACGTTTCAATGGCGGCCCAGCTAGACCTTTGTGATATTCGCGACACCGCAATGCGCTTTGGTGTGCACCGTGCCGATGGCACCGAACTTCAGTACATTCCTTCATCGGTGTTGGGTGTAAACGAAATTGCTCCGCTAACTATGGCGGCAGCAATGGCCGCAATCTCTAATAAGGGTGTCTACTGTTCACCGATAGCCATTGACAAGGTGATTGTTAGAAACACCAAGGCTGAGCTTCGTGCACCAACCAGCGACTGCTCTGTTGCGGTTAGCCCAGAGGTTGCCGCCGGCATGACCTACGCCATGCAGCGCGTAATTTCTGGCGGTACCGGTGGTGCATCAGGCACCGGAGACGGAACCCCACTTGCCGGTAAGACCGGAACCACAGACTCTGGTGTGCACACCTGGATGACCGGATTCTCTTCTCAGGTGGCAACAGCAACCTGGGTTGGAAACGTTGTGGGCACCAAGTCACTAAGCGGCCTTCGCTTGAACAACAAAACTGCCAGCACTGTGCGTCACGATATTTGGCGCACAATTATGCAGGCCGCAAACAAAAAGTACCCAGGCGTATCATTCAATGCCCCACCACAAGACATGCTTGGCACCACAATGATTGCCGTGCCTGCGGTTGCCGGTACTGACCCTGCCGCTGCTGCAGAACTAATTAAGGCTTCAGATCTAAACGCCAAGATTATTGCGACTCCGGTGACTTCATCGTTCCCTTCGGGCAGTGTTGCCTATACCAAGCCAGCTGCAGGTGACACCCGTGCCCGTGGTTCGCAAATCAAAATTTATGTAAGCGCTGGCGGAGCCGAAACTGTTCCAGACGTAGCTGGCATGTCAGTGGTAAACGCAAAGGCAACTTTGTTGGCCGCAGGTTTTGCAGCGGTTAGTGAGCCTCAGGCTTCGCAGACCCAGTTCTTTGTGAAGCACCCAACCATTGCCAAGGGCAAGGTTGTTGGCACAGACCCTGCTGCGGGCTCCCCTGCTGATCAGGCTGGTGCAATTCTGCTAATCATCAGCGCCGGTCCTTAATTATGGAATGGCTTTTTGCCCTTCTAGTAATTGCAATTGCGTGCGCTGTTTGGGGCATTGCAATTGAGCGCTACCTTTTTGTGGTTCGTCGCGAGAGCCTAAAAATTCTGCCGGCCAAGTCTGCACCCATCACCATTCTGCATATTGGAGACATTCACCTTGCCCCGTGGCAAAAACGCAAAGCCAAATTTGTGCAGGCGCTTGGTCAACTAAACCCAGATTTGGTTATTAACACCGGTGACAACCTAGGGCACAAAGATGCAATTGGCCCAGTGCTAACCGCGCTTGCACCACTGATGCAGCGGCCAGGTGTTTTTGTAAATGGTTCAAATGATTACTACGCGCCGGTGCTTAGAAACCCGCTTGGCTACCTGGCTAAACCCTCTGACCGCAGCGAGGGGCCGGTGCTTGATACCGCGCGTCTTGTTGGTGGCTTTCGCTCGGCCGGCTGGCTAAACCTAAATAATCGCGAGGGTCAGATTTCTATCAACGGAACCAAACTTGGTTTCATTGGCGTTGATGATGCCCACGATGAACTAGACAACTTAACCTCAATTCCGGCGCAGGCAAATTCGCTAGCCGCTTGCGATCTAATTCTTGGGGTTAGCCATGCGCCCTATTTGCGAGTGCTTGAGGCCATGGGAACCGCAGGTGCCAAAATGATTTTTGCCGGCCACACTCACGGCGGTCAGGTTTGTGTTCCAGGGTTTGGCGCGCTAACTACCAATTGTGATTTGCCTAATAGGTACGCCAAAGGAATTAGCGCCTGGAGATTCGCAGGCCGCGACGTGATTTTGAATGTTGTTGCCGGATTAGGGCACTCAATTTATGCGCCGGTTAGGTTCTTCTGCAGGCCAGAAGTTCGCCTAGTTACTTTGCTAGCTGTTGATTGACCAAACAGCCGGACCAAAGGCAATCCACTGACCGTTTAGGTTTTCGCAGCGTGCGGTTACGTCTTCGACGAAACAGCTAATTGAACCAACGCTGATCTTGCTGCCGCTTGGCAAAACCTGAGCCACCGAAGGATCTTGGAACTGACCCGAGGCACAAGGGAACCCGGCAATCTCACCGTTTTCTGGCTGAGCAGCCCAAAGCTGAACCTGGTAACCGTAGCTACCCTCACAACCTTCTGCTGGCGGAACCGGCTGGTACTGAGCCGCTGCCTCGTTCTGCTCGCAAAGTACACGGTCTTCTTCAGGTGTAATGGTGCACCAGGTTGGGCCATCGCCAACCTTGAAGCTAAACCAACCAAAGCCGTCGTCGTAGAGCGCTGGGTCAACTTCAGTTAGCGGTGAGCTTGGTACCTGAGGCACCAGGGCCTGATCTGGGGTTGGCGTAGGGCGCGAGGAGCCATTGCTGGTGTTGCCGTCAACTGGTTCTGATGCACACGCCCCAAGTGTGAGAGCAAGACCCAAGCTCAAAGTTGCAGCAAGCAGTCTAGACATAAGTAAAGAGTATCTTGGCAAAAGACGAAACCCACCAAGACTCGCATCTGGTGGGTTACGTTTTTGTAAAAAGTTTTAGAACTTGTGCCTGCTAAAACTCTTTGGCAACTAGCTCTGCAATCTCGTAGGTGTTCAAAGCGGCGCCCTTGCGCAGGTTGTCACCAACTACGAATAGCTCAATTGAGTTTGGAAAGTCTAGTGACTGGCGAATGCGGCCAACGAAGGTTGGGTCCTGACCTACCACCATTGCTGGGGTTGGGTAAAGGTGCTTCTCTGGCTCGTCAACCACGCGAATTGTTGGCTGCTTGCCAAGTACTTCGCGAACCTCATCTGGGGTCAGTGGGTTTGCGAACTTAGCGTGCACGGTTAGCGAGTGAGCTACCTGAACCGGAACGCGCACACAGCTGGCGGCAACCTTTAGGTCTGCAATTCCAAGAATCTTGCGAGACTCGTCGCGAACCTTTAGTTCCTCAGAAGTGTGACCGCCAGCTTTTAGTGAACCAGCGAAAGGAATCACGTTTAGGGCAATTGGGTGGCGCCAAGGTGAATCGCTCAGGTCGTTGCCTGCGGCTGCAAGCGCTTTGCGCACGTCATCGGTGTTGGTTCCAAGTGATGCGTCTTTACCTACAACGCTAAGCTCGGCAGCCAGTTCGTCAATACCGGCAGCGCCCGCACCTGAAACAGCCTGGTAGCTAGAAACCACAAGCTCTTCAAGCTTCCACTTATCGTGCAGGGCACCCATTGCGGCCATCATGGTCAAGGTGGTGCAGTTTGGGTTAGAGATAATTCCGCGCGGGCGGTTCTTAGCCTGCTCTGGGTTAACCTCTGGCACAACTAGCGGCACGTCGGCATCCATACGGAAGGCACCTGAGTTATCAACGGCAACTGCGCCGCGTTCGGCAGCGATTGGAGCCCAAACTTCTGAAACCTCATCTGGCACATCGAACATTGCAATGTCGATGCCGTCAAATGCCTCAGCTGACAGTGCAACCACGGTTAGATCTTCGCCGTGCACGTTGATCTTCTTGCCGGCTGAACGAGGTGACGCAATTAGGCGAATCTCACCCCAAATGTTTGGGCGGCTGTTAATGATGCCAATCATTACGGTGCCCACTGCACCGGTTGCGCCTACTAGAGCTAGGTTTGGCTTTGCCATTTTTTAACGTCCTGTTCCTGCGTAAACAACAGCTTCGATATCGCTGTCTAGTCCGAATGCGGTGTGCACTGCACGAGCCGCTGCGTCAACCTGGTCATCGCTGGTGATTACCGAGATACGAATTTCAGAAGTTGAAATCATCTCAATGTTGATGCCCGCTTCAGCCAATGCACGAAACATGGTTGCTGAAACACCAGAGTGGGTGCGCATGCCGGCACCAACTACTGAAAGCTTTCCGATTTCTTCATCGATCTCAACAACGCGGAAACCGATCTTTGCCTTGGCAGCCTCAAGCGCTGCGGCAACCTTCTTGGTCTCTGACTTAGGGCAGGTGAAACCAATGTCGCTAACGCGGTCTGTCACGTCTGAACCGGTTGGGGTATTTTGCACGATCATGTCGATGTTGGCACCGGCGTCGGCAACCAACTGGAACAACTCCGCTGCCTTACCAGGAACGTCTGGAATACCAATAACCATAACTTTGGTCTGGCCCTTGTCGATTGCTACACCTGATACGACTGACTCTTCCATGCCTGCTCCTGCTTTTCCTGAATAAACGATGGTCCCTGGGTCGGTGCTAAATGTGCTGCGAACTCGAAGGTCAACATTGTGACGACGAGCAAATTCAACTGCACGGATGTGCAAAATCTTGGCACCGGCAGCCGCTAGTTCGAGCATCGAATCGATGTCGATTGCGTCTAGCTTGCGAGCACCCTTGATGACGCGAGGGTCAGAGGTGTAAACGCCATCGACATCCGAGTAAATTTCGCAAAGGTCGGCGTTTAGCCCGGCGGCCAAGGCAACCGCGGTGGTGTCTGAACCGCCACGGCCCAGGGTGGTGATGTCGCGGGTCTCGCGGTTGAAGCCCTGAAAACCAGCAACGATGGCAATGTTGCCCGCGTCGACCGATTCACGGATGCGCTCTGGGGTAACCTCGGCGATGCGCGCGTTACCGTGCACGCTGTCGGTCACGATGCCTGCCTGTGAACCAGTGAACGACTGAGACTTGCCACCCAGTGCGTTGATGGCAATCGCCAAAAGTGACATCGAAATGCGCTCGCCCGAGGTCAGAAGCATGTCTAGCTCGCGAGGGCTCTGGTTTGGATCGTCAGCGACTGAGTTCGCTAGATCGAGAAGTTCATCGGTGGTGTCACCCATCGCAGACACTACGACGACAACCTGGTTGCCAGCCTTTTGCGTTTCGATTACGCGACGGGCTACGTGCTTGATCTTGTCTGCATCGCCAACGGATGATCCGCCAAACTTCTGCACGATAAGGGCCAAGGGTGCTCTCCTGAGATTTCGGGGTGGGTGTGAGTCGGCGACAATGCCAAGAAGTTAAAAGTCTAGTGCCTATTTCGATTTGGTAACGGCCGTATTTCGGTCCGATAGCCCAATAGGCATAAGGGTTTGGCTAAGAAACCGTTCGACGGCCTTCGAAGGCTCGGCCGAGGGTTACTTCGTCGGCATATTCGAGGTCTCCGCCAACTGGCAAGCCCGAAGCCAAGCGTGAAATTGTTATTCCAAGTGGGCTAAGCATGCGGGTTAGGTAGGTTGCTGTCGCTTCGCCCTCGAGGTTCGGGTCGGTTGCGATGATGATCTCTTGAATTTCGGTGTTGCCAAGGCGCTGCATAAGCTCTTTGATGCGCAATTGATCGGGACCGATGCCCTCGATAGGGCTGATTGCCCCGCCGAGCACGTGATAGAGCCCGCGGAACTCGCGAGTGCGCTCGATAGCTTGAACATCTTTTGACTCTTCAACCACGCAAATTGTGGTTCGGTTGCGTCGGGCGTCGCGACAGATATTGCACTGGGTCTCTTCGGTCACGTTGCCGCAGATTTCGCAGAAGCGAACTCGCTCTTTGACCTCGTTTAGAACCTGAGCAAGTTTGATTGCGTGATCGTCTTCGGTTTGAAGCAAATAGAAAGCGATGCGCTGAGCCGACTTTGGGCCGATGCCAGGCAAACGACCAAGTTCATCGATGAGCTCTTGAACTACACCCTCATACATTTAGCGGCCACCGTTTTTGTCGGGCATCGGTTCGGCGCCAAGCATTTCGCGCAGCAGAGATTCGCCATAACGCGCTGATTCGTCGGCCATGCCAGAGTTTCGAGACTTTGTGGCCTTCTTGGCAGCTGGTTCAGCGGCTGGTTCGGCGGCTTGAGCTTCGTCGATTGGCGCGCCTTCAGATGGGGCAATGTCGATTGGCTCATCGTCAACCGGAGGAGCAACCTCTTCGACCACAGCAATCGGCTTGGTAGCCGGCGCAGTTTCTGCTTTGGCGACGGGTTGCACCTTTGGTGACGCAACCTCGGCAGGAGCCTCAGTAACCAACGGCTTGAATTTAACCTGAACTCCGAGAACATCAAAGATTGCCTTGCGCAGCACATCGCTGGCCCCCGCCGAATTCTTTAGCGATTCAAGATCTTTTTGGCTCATGAACTTCAGAGTCAAAACATCGTCGGTGAAGTCGATCACGCTGAGCGAGAAGGCAACCATCCAAGCTGACTTGGATGCCTTGTTGACCAGGGTAAGAATTTCGGCCCAAGAGTCTTTGAATTGCTGGGTTGTGACCGCACCAAGATGTGCGACCGGGGCCGCTGCGACCTCGACGGGTGCGGCCTCGACAGGCGCAGAGGCTTGCGATGCCAAAGCGGGCACAACCGCAATCGCTTCGGTTACCGGAACAACCTCGGGAATTGGCTTTTGCGCGGCTGGGGCTACCGGCGCTGCAACTGGCGCGGCACCACCCATGCCGATTCGACGCTCGAGGCGCTCGATTCGGGCAAGTGAGCCGACTTCGGTTTGATCGCTCGATGGAACCAAGACCTTGGCACACATCAATTCGAGGTGAAGCTTTGGGCTGGTTGCACCCGACATTTCGGTTAGTGCGTGATTGACGGTTTCGGCTGCGTGCGTGAGTTCGGCAAGACCAAAACTCAATGCCTGCGTGGTCATCTTTTCTAGTTCGTCTTCGGGAATGCCACGAAGCACCGCTTTAGCGCCTTCGCCAACCGAGGTAACGACGATCAAGTCACGCAAGTATTCGAGAAGGTCTTCGACAAAGCGACGTGGGTCTTGGCCCGTTTGAATGACTTTGTCGACCGACGAGAAGACCGCGGCTGCATCGCGAATTGCGAATGCGTCGACAACCTCATCTAGAAGAGTGCCGTGGGTGAAACCAAGAAGCGCGGCAGCACGTTCGTATTCGACAGTGAATCCAGAACCTTCTGCGCCTTCAGAACCAGCAATCAGCTGGTCGAGAAGCGACAACGAGTCACGAACAGAGCCGCCACCAGAGCGAACCACAAGCGACAAAACGCCCGGCGCAACGTTAACGCCCTCACTGGCACAAAGCGACTCAAGGTATTCGAGCATCTGTGCGGGTGGAACAAGTCGGAACGGGTAGTGGTGGGTTCGCGAACGAATAGTGCCGATTACCTTTTCAGGTTCTGTGGTCGCAAAGATGAACTTGACGTGGGCAGGCGGTTCTTCAACAATCTTGAGAAGTGCGTTGAAACCCTGCGGTGTGACCATGTGGGCCTCATCCAAGATAAAAATCTTGAAGCGATCGCGGGCCGGCGCAAAGATTGCACGCTCGCGAAGATCACGCGCGTCGTCGACACCGTTGTGGCTGGCCGCGTCAATTTCGACAACGTCGAGCGAACCGCCGCCATCTCGTGAAAGCTCGATGCAGCTTGGGCACTTGCCACAGGGGGTGTCGGTTGGGCCTTCGGCGCAGTTTAGGCAACGAGCCAAGATGCGGGCCGAGGTGGTCTTGCCACAACCGCGCGGGCCTGAGAACAAATATGCGTGGTTTACGCGGTCGGTGCGAAGTGCCGTCATAAGCGGAGCAGTCACCTGAGCTTGGCCAATCAATTCGGCGAAGGTTTCAGGGCGATAGCGACGATACAGAGCGGTAACCACAGTTAGAGCCTAGCCTTTCACTCTGACAATTCAGGCAAATAAAAAGACTCCCCGCACACCCGTCAGAGCCCAGTTACCCTTGCTATCTTTCGATCCTGGGGGAGTTGGCCGAGGTGACGCCGCACGGGGAGTCCTCAACAAGTTTACCTCTAAACTTAAGTGGGTTGCCTTGGCAACATCCAGGAGAATTCGCCTAGTGGCCTATGGCGCCAGCTTGGAAAGTTGGTTGGGTGCAAGCCCTCATGGGTTCGAAT
>ERZ1034365.534-NODE-534-length-20939-cov-3.637954_pt1 | contig 20939 bp, 30 predicted proteins | sample MGYA00520615_ERZ1034365 | MGnify/ENA primary metagenome ERZ1034365 (study PRJEB33736, sample SAMEA104284505) | Azolla filiculoides | biome: Urban; feature: Water surface; material: Ditch water | place: Netherlands | collected 2015-10-28 | depth 0-0.1 m ... | reverse complement strand
CGCACAAGATAGTTGGTACGGTAAGGACAAAAGACAACACTTTGCTGGTAGTGCAGTGCTATCATACAGCTTCAGTGAAGTAATGAGTCCTACCAATGCTTTCTTAACTAGTGTTGGTATAGGACTAGCTAAAGAAGTATACGACTATAAACACCCTGATAGACATACAGCTAGTTATAAAGACTTTGTTTGGGATGTAGCAGGAGCTTATGTTGGTGTGTATTTAAAAGGTTATTCTTTCAACTATGATAGTAAAACCTTTACAATAAGATACACAATGCAGTTAAAAGATTAGGGCAAACCGTCAGCCCTTCTTGACGGTAAATTTAGGAGAATGAAATGGGAAAAGATAAAAAGACCCCAATCACAGTAAATGGTAAAGAGTATCAGTTTGAAGACTTAACACAGGAACAGCAAACACTGTTTAATCACTGTGTGGACTTAGACAGAAAGATTGCTTCAGCAGCTTTTAATCTTGACCAACTTAGCGTAGGCAAAGATGCTTTTATTAAGTTGCTTGAAGAGTCATTAGCAAAGCCTGTAGAAGAACCTAAAGGGGAATAAGTAGTATGACCACTGACAACGGTGTAGATTTATACAAATACGGTAAGCTAGTAGCACAAGTAGAAGCTATGGAGAAGAAGATTGACAAGCTTGAATCAGGCATGGAAGAACTTCTTGAATTAGCTAATAAATCTAAAGGCGGTTTCTGGATGGGTATGGTAATCGCTTCTGGTGTCGGTGGTTTTATCACCTATGTAACAAGCCACTTTACAGGTAAATAATGAGAGAACTTACAGTAGGTCATAATCTAACAGCAGGTACATCTAACTTAGTATACACTGTACCTAAAGGATGTAAAGCTATTGCTACCTTATTATTTATCTCTAACTATGGTGGAACTACTAAGGGTGTAACAGCTTCTTGGCACGATCATAGTACATCAACTTCAGTAATCATTGCAGGTAACACTAGTTTAGGCGGTGGTTCTTATATTCAGTTCTCCCAAGGTCGTATGGTCATGGACGAGTATGATTATGTAACAGTTACTCCGGAAGCTGGATCAACAATGTCCGTTATCTTCACAATGGAAATCCTTCAAAACACAGCTTATCAGAATGGAAACTAATAATGGCTACTAAGAAACAATCAGCTAAAGTAGGTAAAGTAATGCATGAATATAAAACAGGTACTTTGCATTCCGGTAAAGGCGGTAAAGTAGTTAAATCTAAAGATCAAGCTATTGCGATTGCATTATCAGAAGCGAAAATTAAACCTAAAAAGAAGAAATAATACTTGACATTTTAAATAATCTGTGTTATAATATACGGATAAAACAAGGATACTATGAATTATATTGGTTTAGTTAATAGCGTATTAAAAAGACTAAGAGAAACTGAAGTTTCTTCTGTGTCTGATAACGCTTATTCAAAACTTATTGGTGAGTTTGTTAATGACGCTAAGAGACAAGTAGAAGATTCTTATGCTTGGAATGCTCTATCAGACACCCTAACTGCTGTTACTGGAGCAGGGGTATTTAACTATATTCTTGTAGGATCAGGACAACGTTTCCGTATTATTGACGTACTTAACGATACTGATGATTTTAATTTAAAGTATCAAACAGTACAAGAGATGAATAGATTATTCTTGTTGACTTCTTCTGAGCAAGGGTCTCCAAGATACTATAACTTTAACGGTACAGATGCTAACGGCGATACTCAGGTAGATGTATACCCTATTCCTAATGGTGTTTATAACCTTCGTTTTAACGTTATTAAACCTCAGCCTAAGTTAACTTCTGATGCTGATATCTTATTAGTACCTGAAGAACCAGTAATCTTTAATGCTGTGGCTCGTGCTATGGCAGAACGTGGTGAAGATGGCGGCATTCAATCTAATGAAATGTATGCTATTTATAATCAATCTTTGGCTGATGCTATTGCTATTGAAAGCAGCAGATACGAAGAAGAAGGTCAGTGGTTCGCAAGCTAATGGCTGAGCAAATTGTAACAGGTTCAATCGCTGCTCCGGGTTTCTACGGTTTAAACACCCAAGACTCGTCAGTTCAATTATCTTCTGGTTTTGCACTAGAGGCTAATAACTGCGTAATCGATCGTTACGGTCGTATTGGAGCACGTAAAGGGTGGACTCCAGTGAATGCTTCTGCAGCGTCTACAGGCGATGTTAAATCAATCTATGAGCTTATTAAAGATGATGGCATTGAAGTTATATCAGCAGCTAACAATAAACTATATACTGGAACTACTACATTAACTGAAAGAGTTATTCGTAACTCTACTGATACTGCTGATTTAGCATATACTATTAGTGATGATAACTGGCAAATCAGTGGCATGCCTTATGACACTGGAGCAATCCCTTCAGGTCATGCTATCCTAGTACAAGCAGGTCATCCTACTTTAGTCTATCATAAGCTAGGTGCTACAGCTCATGCTCATACAGGTGCTTATGGATTCCAACGTTTAGGTGATATTGCTAGTAACCTACCGAGTGGACATACAGTAACAAGCTTTACACCTAACTGTGTTATGACAGCTTTTGGTCGTGTCTGGGTAGCTGACATTGCTAACGATAGACAGACAGTATACTTTAGTGATTTATTAAACCCAGCTGAATGGAAGACAGGTACTTCAGGATATTTAAACATTAGTGAAGTTGTTCCTAATAATGATCCTATTGTAGCTCTTGCTGCTCATAACGGGTTCTTAATTATCTTCTGTCAAAAGCATATTGTTATTTATGCTAATCCAGTAGATCCTTCACAGTTAACTTTATCTGATACTATTGTAGGTGTTGGTTGTATTGCTAGAGATTCTGTAGCATCTATTGGTACTGATTTATTATTCTTGTCTAGCACTGGTGTTCAATCTTTACAGCGTGTTATTCAAGAGAAGTCTTTACCTTTTAGAGATGTATCTAAGAACGTACGTGATGAGTTATTAACTTTAGTGGCTTCTGAAGTATTAAATAATATTAAAGCTACGTACTATCCTACAGATGCTTTCTACTTATTATCATTACCTAGTTCTGGTTTTACTTATTGCTTTGATACACGAGGTGTGTTAGAGAATGGTGCTTCTAGAACAACTATCTGGAAACAGATTAAACCTACTGCTTTCTGTGTAACACAAGATAGACAGTTATATATTGGTAAGCCGGGTTACATTGGTAAATATAATCTATATGAAGACAACGGTGTTAAATATCGTATGTCTTATTTTACTAATTACTTTGACTTTGATCAAGCAACATCTGTTAAGATACTTAAGAAGATTAACGTAGTTGCTATTGGCGGTTCAGCACAGCCTATTGCTATTAAGTGGGGTTATGATTATACTCGTAACTACTTCTCTCGTGGTATTACTTTACAGCGTGTTGAAGTTTATGAATACGGTACAGCTGAGTATAACATCGCTACCTTTACAAACGGTATTGCTTTAGACACAGCTAACATTCCTGCTTCTGGTTCAGGTAATGTGTTACAGCTTGGTTTTGAATCAGACATTGACGGAACACCTTTATCAATCCAGAAGATTGACTTCGCTCTTAAAACAGGAAAGACACTACTATGAGTTCATACGTTAAGGCAACGAACTTTGCCACTAAAGATACATTACCAACAGGTGATTCTAACAAGATTGTTAAAGGCACAGAGATTGACAACGAGTTTAATGCTATTGCAGGTGCTATCAGTTCTAAAGCTGACTTAGCTTCTCCTTCTTTAACAGGAACTCCCTCTGCACCTACAGCAGCTTTTGGTACTAACACTACACAATTAGCTACTACAGCATTCGTTACAGCTGCATTACAAGCTGTATACCCTGTAGGTTCTATTTACATTAACGCTGCTAGTACTTCTAATCCAGCTGTGTTGATGGGCTTTGGTACTTGGACAGAGTTTGGAGCTGGTAAAGTATTGATAGGTCTTGACGCTGCTGATACAGACTTTGATACACTAGAAGAAACAGGCGGTTCTAAGACTTCTACTTCTTCAGGAACTATTGCTGGTACTGTAGGTGATACAGCACTTACTGAAGCTCAGATGCCTAAGCACTTCCATAGAATGGTTGGTCCATTCGGTACAACAATGACTCAAGGTACTGAATCTGCTTTTGGAAATTATGGTGGTGGAACTCCTGATGACACAGCCTTCGCATACAATACATGGTCTGTAGGTGGTAGTGCAACTTCAGGCGGTACTGGTACAGGAACAGGAAACGGTGATTCACATACTCACTCATTCTCTGGAACATTCACTGGTGCAACTCAGAGTACAGTACAGCCTTACATTGTTGTTAAGATGTGGAAACGTACAGCGTAAGTATCTTAAGATAATAAATTTAAACAACGGAGTTTATAATGGGTTTATTGAGTGGTATAACTAAAGCTATTGGAGGTGTCTTAGGAGACCTTACAGGAGCAGACGAAACTAAAGCAGCTGCTGCTAATGCTGCCGAACAACAGAGATTAGCTGCTCAAGCTGCAGCGTTCCGTCCTGTAGGAATGACTACAAGGTTCGGTACATCTCAGTTTACTCGTTCGACTGATCCGACTACGGGATTACCTTATATCTCCGGTGCAGAATACACAGCTGCTCCTGAGCTACAAGCTTTACAGAATCAATTGTTTGGTTCTTTCGGAGAAGGTGCTCAATTAGGTAGTTACACTGCAAATCAGTACATGCCTTTAGCAGGTGCTGCTCAGAACTTGTTTGGCTTTGGAGCACAGCAGTTAGCTGAATCTCCTCAAGCAGCAAGAGAAAGATATATCCAAGGTCAACAAGCTGCTCTTGCTCCTATGCAAGAACAAGCACTTGCAGGTATTCGTAACAATTTATTCCAATCAGGTCGTACTGGTTTAGCTACAGGCGGTACAGCTGCTGGTGGCTTACAAGCTACTAATCCTGAGATGGCTGCTTATTATAATGCATTAGCACAACAACAAGCACAAATCTCTGCAGGTGCTGACGCAGCTGTTCAAGCACAACAACAATCTGCTGCTAACTTGTTTAATCAAGGTGCAGGATTACTTGGTACTCTTACATCAGGTCAAGCCGCTGCTTACGCTCCATTACAGAACTTGCTTGGATTGTCTAGTCAAGTTGATACACTTGCTCAACAACCTTACCAACTTGGTTTACAGTTAGGTACTTCACAGATTCCGGGTCAGACTGCTTACCAACAAGGTATGATGACTGCAGCAGGAACTCAATACGGTGGTGTTCAAGCTGCTAACCAAGCTAACGCACAGTTGCTTGCAGGTATTATTCAAGGTGCAGGTAATGCTGCATCTGGTGGTGCTAAGAGTTCTGACATCAGAATGAAAGAGAACATTAAACAAGTAGGTGTACTACCTAGTGGTTTAAATATCTATTCTTTTGAATATAAACCTGAGCACAAAGATAAAGACACTGCAGGTCATGGTACATTCATTGGTGTTATGGCTCAAGAAGTTGAACAGATTATTCCAGAAGCAGTATCGTTTGACAAAGATGGTTTCCGTCAAGTAGATTACAGCTTAATTAACTAAGGATAAAACATGGCTACGAATGCTTTATATACAAATTTACTAGGATATGATCCTTTTGAAGAAGAACGTAATAAACAAAAGCTATGGGCTGGTTTATATGGTGCTGCTCAATCTCCTTGGGAAAAAGTAGGTATTGGTATTGGTCAATTAGGTGGTGCTTTATTTGGTGGTGAGTCTAAAACAACTACTGATAGAAATACTATTGATAAAACTATTGCTGAAGTAAGTCAACAGTATCAACAAAACAGTCCTGACTTTTGGAAAGAACTAGCTAATAGATTACCTGAAGGAATGTCTAACGCTAAAGCATATGCATCTTCTAAAGCTCAAGAAATTGAAGCTGCTAATACTAAAGCATTACGTGAAGATGTTAAATTCTACAACGAGAATCCTGCTGTAGCCACAGATAAGTTACAAGAGTTACAAGGTAAAATTGAAACCTATGCTACTAAATTAGGTTACGATCCTACTCGTCCTGAGACATTAACACCACAGATTCAAGCTGCTTTGAATGCACGTCCAGAGATGAAGCAATACAATGCTATCTCTAATGCATATCAACAAGGCTTCTACGAGAATCAGAAGAAGTTACAAGAAGCTCCGGGTACTGCTGCAGATCGTGCTATCTATGAAGACCTTGTGCGTAAGAGTGACGGAGATATTGTTACAGCTGCTAAAAAGTTTAATCAATATAAAACTGATCAAAAGCAAAAAGAGAACACTCCTTTGACTGCAGGTGAAGTTAAATCTGGAGATATCAACACATTAATCACAAGTGTTAATACTAATCTTAAACCATTAGACACAAAGTTACGTACTTATAATGAGATTAGAGCTTTGATTCAACAAGTTAATTCTGGAAATACAGTTGCAGTTCCACAACTTGAAAGATTTTTAGCTAAAGCAGCAGGAGATAATCAATTAAGTGCTACTGAGATTAGACAGTTAGCTAACTCAGGTGGTTTTGCTGAGAGAACTGTAGGTGGTGTTCAGAAATTTGCATTAGGTACTCCGTCAACTGATAAGTTAAAGAAAACTATTCAACTTATTAATGCTCTAGAAGATCAAACATCTAAAGAATATAATACTACTCGTGATAAGTTAGAAGCAACATGGGCTACAAGTAACCTACCTAAGCAAACACTAGATGCTCAATTAGGTAAACGCTATATTCCTGTGTCTCAACGTGATAAATTTAATAAAGAAACACCATCTAAAACACAGAAGATGGTTACTAAGAAAACAGCATCAGGTATTACATATACAGTACTTGAAGACGAATAAGGAGCTTTATGCCTACGTATAATATTAATGGTCAGACGATTCAATCGGACGCTCCTTTATCTGAGAAAGACATTGAAGAAATAGCAGGAAGTGTAGCAGCTAGACCATCTCCTCAGTTTGCTGCTGCATTAAATACAGCTGAAGATGTTCGTAGCATGCCTTCTAGTACAGGTGAATATTTAGTTAACTCAGCTAAACTAGCTCCTGTATCAGGTATTAGTTCTACTTATAGTTTAGTTCGTAGTGCTTTAGATATGGCAGGTATTGATCCTACTACAAGCCCTTTAGAAAAGATTAACAAAGCTTTTACTAAAATGACTAGTCCTGCTACGTTAACTGAAAGAGTAGCTGCTAATCCTTTGATAAACGCTACAGGTGCAGGAGACATTCTCAGAGGTGAGAGAGTAGCACCTCGTGGTGACTTGATGACTGGAATGGATAAGTATCAACAAGATACATTAACTCAGTTAGCTAAATTAACTGGAGGTCGTACTGACTTAGTAGCTCCTGATATTACTACAAGAGCTTTAGGTTCAGGTATTCAAACTGCTTTAGATCCTACTGCTTGGGGTGTTGGTTCAATTCCTAAGACTTTTGGACAGTTAGCTGTTCGTCCTGTTGCTTTAGGTACTGTAGGTACTTTCTCTGATATCTCAGGTGAAGTAGGCTCACAGATCGAAAAAGTAGCCACAGGTAATGATTCAGGTGCTTTACGTGACATCTTCGGTATCGGTTCAGGCATGGTAGCTGCAACTAAAGGAACTGCTTTAGTAGAAGCTACATCAACTGGCTTTAGAGGTGCTAAACAAGTCTTTGACAAGTACAAAGAAATCAAGGCTGATCCGGACGCTGCTGAACAAGCAATGGCTTCAGGAGCTGCTAAACGCTTCCTACAGAAGGTAGCTGAAGGCAAGACTGTAGATGAACTAAATACTTTGATGGATGACTACAGTAAGATTAGTAACAAGATTACAGGTGAAGATTTACCTTTAGCTGTTGCTATGGCTGATAATCCAACTGTTAGAGCTACAGTAGCTAACCTTGCTAAGACTAATCCTGAGTTCCGTCTACAATACGAAACAGAAATCGCTAAGATTGCTAACGCTATTGACAAGAACGCTAATTCTATCTTTGGTACTCGCTATGCTCCTGTAAAAGGTGTTGACCAAGTATCTATTAAGAATGCTGTTAAGGTTAGAGAGCAAGTTGATACTAAGTTAGAAGATATTAGTAATCGTTTAGTAGGTCAAGAAGTTGACGGTGCTCAGATTACTAAGTTAGTTGATACTCGTCTTAAGGCTGCTAGAGCAGAACAAGGTGTTGAGTACGATTCTATCAAAGCAGACGCTCGTAAAGCAGGAGCTAAGATGCCTGTTGAAGGTGTTCGGGATGTTTACAACTTTGTTAAACAAAACAAATTAATGGACATCTTTGGTCGTGGAACTGAATTAGATACTCAGATCATGCGTCAGTTTGCACCAGATGCTACAGGTTTCTCTCCTGTTAACTTTGATACAGTTATCTCTTTAAAAGAAGCTGTTAATCGTTTACAGAGAACTCCTAACCTAGACGCTAAAGATGCATTACGTCTACAACAGTTAGAGAATGTTATTAATAAGTCTCGTGAGCAAATCACAGGTAACTTTAATCAACGTCTAATGGATGCTGATAAATCTTACTATGAGAAAGTAGGTATTCCATTCTCAGCTCAAGGTATTAAAGACATTGACTCACGTAAGTATGCTGAACAAGTAGCTCCAGTAGTGACTAAGAATGCTTCTGCATTTAATCAGTTCAGAGCAGCTGTAGGTGTAGACGCTGAAGTTATTGGTCGTAACGCTATTTTGTCTGAAGCCTACGCTAAGACTGTTAAAGATGGTAAGTTGAATCCTAACGCTCTTAAAGGCTACATGAAGTCTAAAGAAGGTGTTATCAATGAGATTCCGGGCTTAAAAGAAGAACTAAACTCTGCTTTGGTAGATGATAGAGTACTTAAGTTACATCGTGATACTCTAGAGCAGAACATTAAAGACACAGAGACAAGACTAGCTGATAACTTTATCACTAAATCTATCGATCCTGCGACTGGTGAAGCTCTTCCTAGTTACAATCAGCTTATTAATAGCATGTTACAAGGTCAAGAGACTATTGTTAAGGTTCGTAATAATCTTAAAGACGTTGATCCTGCTACTGCTAAAGCAGTTAAGAATGCTCTTAAAGCTGAGTTTATTAACAAAGCTAGAGAGTATCCTGATGGCGGTATTAACTTCTTTAATGATGCTAAGAATAAAGCTACAGTAGACTTCTTATTTGGTGCTACAACTGCTGATGGTAAACAAATACCGGGCTTTACTTATAACACTTACAAAACTGCTGTAAATGATATCCTAAAGCTCTCAGATGCTGTTCAGAAGGCTGATATCAGTAAGGTTAATATCCAAGTATCTCAGAAGGATTTAGACGCAGTAGGTAAGTTCCTAGAGCAATCTGGACTACCCGGCTTAGATGCTCCTTATATTGCTTCTACAGTACGTGACCGTATCTCTAGCATGTTCCAAAAAGGTGTACGCTTGTTATCAAGAGTTAACCAAGCAAGAACTGCAGATGCTACAGAGAAGTTATTATCTGATGTATTGCTAGATCCTGCAGGAATGAAGAAGCTACAAAACTTGACTAACACTATTGATTTGAACTTTAAGAATCCTGCAAGTGTAACAAGCTTTGTTAATACTATGTCAGATATCTTCCCTAGATATATGTACGGTACATTCTCTGCAGTAACTAACGTACCACCTGAAGAAGAGCCAATGGAAATTCAATTCGGAGGATATGAGGAGTGAGACTAGTATTATTATCATTAGCCTTATTAAGTTCAGTAGCGGCAGCTCAGCCTATCGTTACTGAGTCTACATCTAACTCTAAGACTAAGGTAGAATCCCCTCCTCCTTCAGCAATCAGTCCTAGTATTACTACAATTAATCCTAAGAACTGTTCTACGGGTGTAGCTGGTGCAGCACAGACACAGATCTTTGGCTTGTCTTTCGGTGCTACAGTTAGAGATGATAACTGTGAACGAGTAGTTAAAGCTGAGTCAATGTTTAACATGCAGATGAAGACTGCTGCAGTAGCTGTTATGTGTCAAGACGCAGCTAACTGGTGGGGTATGTGGGATGCAGGTACTTACTGTCCTGTAGAAGGATTCGTAGGTAAGGAAGCTAAAGAGTATTGGCTTGCTAATCCTAAGATGATTCCTGATAGACCTAGAATAAAATGAGATGGCTAGTAGCTTTACTGTCTTGTATCGGTATAGCACAAGCACAGATAATACAGCATCAGATCAGTGATGATGGCTATGCTAGAGTACCTCTCCAGTTTCCATTTCCTTATCATGGTCGTGTCTTTACTGAGTCTTACATGTTCAGTAACGGTGTTGTTGGCTTTCTCAATCCTACAAATAGTTGGTGTTGTACAGGATTTAACCTAGAGACTTCTAGAGGTAGTCCGTTTGATTACGCTATCATGCCTCTTCAAACAGACCTGCTTAACTATCAAGGTAGATTCTTAACTGAAGGAACTCCTCAGTATCAACGATATAAGTGGGAGAACATCAGTGAGTTTGGTGTACCACAGAATCTTAATACCTTTGGTGTAGAGATTAGACCTACTGGCTTTATCGGTATGTACTATGAGCAGGTTAACATCAGTCCTTGGAGACCTGTAACAATAGGTAGAACTGGTGACACATCAGCAGGTGAATACACTCAGCACTATCATGGAGCAGGATTCAGTAGCAACCAAAGTGTAGAGTATATTACACAATCTACTGGAGACAGATGCTTACTTGATCCGCTATCAAGTCCTACGTGTGCAGGATATGCATTAGCTTTCTATAATCAACAATGCACTGTGAACCCACTATATGACTCAGGCTGTAACGGATATGCTGAAGCTTATTTCAATCAACAATGCAGCGTTAATGCGTTGTATGACAGAAGATGTGCAGGATACGCAGAAGCTTATGCACTTGCTCATGTTGTGCCAACACCAACAGCAACTGTATCAGCACCAACTATCCAAGTCAGTACAACAGGTACAGTCTCTGTCGAAACTCCTATCGTGTCTGACCCAGTTGTCAACGAAGTAATTACTAGACCCAATGCTAACATACAAGTTCAACAAACTACTACAAGCAGCCCTACATCCGTCACAGCTCAAGCAGAACCAAAGCAAGAGAAGAAGACGGAAACTAAACAAGTGGCTACAGTTAAGAGAGCTGAGGTTAAGAATGAAGTCACGTCTGCAGCACCTGCTATAACAGACATCCCTATGCAGCAACCTAATGTCTTAATCATAGACATGATGTACAAGAAGTTAATTAAGAAACCAATACAAGATAACAATAGAGCATACTATGCTTTGATTATGGGAAGTCAGAAAACACACGAGGAGATGGTAGATGAGCAGTACAGAAGAAAGTAAAAAGCCTGATTACGAGTTTAGTATCGGTGGATACAAGCTTAAGTATTCTAATAAGTTAATGATGATTATTATAGCTGTAGCTCCTGTAGTAGGTGGTACATTATGGGGTGCTTTCGAATGGTACGCTAAAGATCAGTCTTACAAGAAGAAGATTGATGGTTATGTAGCACCTGATCTATCTACTATCGAGACACGTATTGCTACTCTAGAAGAGTCAACAGCTAAGGTTAATGACTACACTCGTGACATCAAGAACGATATTAAGAATGATGTACGTAGATTAGAGAAGGTTGTTGAGCAAGTTGAGAGAGATAACAAACAACTAACTCGTGAGATTGACAGAGACCTTCGTGAGATGCGTAAGGAAACTGACAACAAGATTCGTAAAGCATTAGATAACCCACTAGCAAACAAGGAGTAAGTATGGCACGTATGACATCAGAAGAGATTGAAATCCGTATTTGGGCTTTCATCGTAGTAATCCTATCAACAATGTTATTTGTCATTGCACTTGGTGTGTTATGGGCTGTAGCGTTTGAAGAACAGAACATGGACTTAGCTCCTATCGATAGCATCTTCTTAGAGATTCTTAAGGCAGTAGCTTATATGTCTATTGGTACTTTAGGTGGTATTGCAGGACGTAAGATTGGTAAAGTAGAAGCAGAACAGGAGAACAAATAATGATTCCTATCGCAGCAATTATGAGCATCGGTGAGAAGGTACTCGATAGGGTTCTTCCTGATCCGGCTGCTAAAGCACAGGCTATGGCTGAACTACAGAAGGTTCAGAACGAAGGTAAACTAGCTGAGTTAAACGCAGATAACATTGAGAATCAAGAACTCACTAAGAGACTTGAAGCTGATATGAAGTCTGACTCTTGGCTATCTAAGAACATCAGACCAATGACATTGCTTATTATTTTAGCAGGATACTTTGTATTCGCTATGATGTCTGCCTTTGGACTAGATGCTAACGAAGCTTATGTCTCATTGCTTGGTCAATGGGGTATGTTGATTATGTCTTTCTACTTTGGTGGACGTACTCTAGAGAAGATTGTAGATATGAAGAAGGGAAGTAAAGATGCAGCTGACAAGTAACTTTAGTTTAAAAGAATTGACTGTATCAGATACAGCTACTAGACTAGGATTAGATAACACTCCTAATGAGACTGTTACAGCTAACCTTAAGACACTAGCTGAGAAGATTCTACAGCCTGTAAGAGAGCACTATGGTAAATCTGTTAAGGTTAATAGTGGCTATAGAGCACCTGAAGTTAATGGTGCTGTAGGTGGTTCTAAGACTTCTGATCACTGTAAAGGGCAAGCTGCTGACATCGAGATCACTGGAGTTGCCAACGGAGACTTAGCTAAATACATAGCTGAGAACTTTAAATTCACCCAAGTTATCCTAGAGTTCTATACTCAAGGTGTACCTGATAGTGGATGGGTTCATGTCTCTTATGATTCCAATGACCTCAAGTGTCAGACGCTTACTGCAGTTAAACAAAATGGTAAGACTGTTTACTTACCGGGTTTACAAGCTTAACGATAAGTAGTTAGGAGGAGACGTAGGAAGCCTAAGTCAATCACGACATAGACTCCTACTTCTTCATCATCTAAGTCCTCACCGTTAACGTATTCTATACCGAAGCATAGACCTTTTATGATGCTCAGTTCTAAACTCATTATAACTCCTAGTAGGTGAAGGTACTCGCTGCATCTAGTGGGAATGTATAGTTTTACCCATACAAACTGAGTAGTGTCCACTAGCATCCGCTTTCCCTTCGTAACTCTTAAATCTCACAACCTCCGGCAGTACAACTCAACGTCTGAGCACCTTCTACGTTATCGTCATACTCTTTGAAGTTACTCCAATCTACTGAATCAGGTACTAATAGTTTCAGTTTATTGTATTGCTCTTCTGTGCATTCCTCATAAGGTGCTTGCTTGTACGTTCCACCATCCATCGGTAGGAATGATACACCAGTTACCTCATCGAAATGTTCCCACACCCAAGCTCCAACTTCCATCCATTCATCTTCTTTAACACTGATAGTTACTGATGGCTTATGTTCACAGTAGTGACGTTGGAACAACAACCATAACTTCAAGTGTTTCAATGCAGATAAATCTTCTCTCAACAACGCTCCGTCTGCTACAGCTACAGGGAAACTAAACACTGTAGTACTATCAGGTTTCATCACACAAGGCTCAGCTACAAACCCTGACTGAATCATAAACTGTGTAAGAGGATCTTTATTGTCTGCACGCACTCTTCGAATGTAATACTTACTATGCTGAGGATGAATACCACTGGCAGTAGAGCACAACTGACTGACCGTTCCTTCGGGCTTAATCGCAGTAACAGCAACCGACTGATTAATACCCACAGCAGAAGCAAACTCAGCATTTGTATTAACTGCAACATCTCTTAGTTTCTCCAATCGTTTAGGTAACTCTAAGTCATCAGGGTTATTCAATAAAGCATTATCTAAAATGCCTGTCATTGATACACCTAACAACGCTTCTTCTTCAGTGTTCTTCTGCCAGATCTTACGTAGGTAAGGGAAGTTAGTTAACGTAGCTTGGAAAGTACCAAGAATCGTAGCCAACCTAATCTTACGTTCCAAAGAATCCATAGTATCATCACTACGCACAATGCAAGAGGATAGATTACAGAACTGATAAGGGCGAAGAATGATCTCAGAGCAAGGGTTCGTACCAAAGTCGTAAGTACTGTCTCGTCTGCCATTCTTTGCTGCCTGTTTCTGTGATGCATCACGATTAAAAATTCCTCTCTCACCTGAATGTGATTCATAAATACTAGTCCACTCACGCATGAACTGTCCAATGCTAGGTTTCTCTGCATAAGTAGCTGAGTTGTTAGCTAAGGCACGTTGACCTTGACCGTCCCACCAAGCACCTGCTTTAGCATGAGCCATCTTATCATCAGACAAGTCAGACAATGAGATCATAGCGGATCTGCGAACCCCTCCCACCACAACAACTTCCCCGATCTTACACAATATGTCATGACATTCCAATGACGATAGTCTACGTCCTGTTGATGCTTTGAACTTTGCAATGACAAATTTGAATAGATCCTCAAGAGGTTTCGCTCCACTAGCCCTACCGCCGAAGGTTTTGAGTCGTGCACCGGCAGGTCGTACTTTGGAGAGATCGAACTTTGGAATCTCGCCAGAGTATAGAAGAGCCAATAGTTGACGTAACGACTTCGCCCATCCTTCTTTACTATCCGACACGCTAATAGTAGTCTCACTATCATACAACTGATCTGGTACTTCAGGTAACTTCTTAACATACTCTTGCTCCACTGAGAATCCTACACCTGTACCACATAACAAGATGTACATAGCTTCATCGAATGCTTTAGGATCATCGATAGGAAGATATGAACAATTGAATGCAGCTACGTTCTGACGTTCAAGTGCAGCACCTGCTGTCATTACTGCTCGCATACTTGGTACAATATCTAAATGTTTTACTGCATCTTCTAGTTCACTACGTAAGTCATTGGTTAAATGATAGCCTTGCTTATCCGCTAAGTGCTTAGTCATGAAATCAAAGTAACGCTTTACTGTTTCATCCCAGTGTTCCCTACGTCCTTGATCGTCTAAGTATCTAGAGTATCTAGACTTAGCAATAAACGTATTGTAGGGTGTTAATTCATATCTATTCATTGTCTTCTTCTTCCCCATCATAATCGACCTCAGCCATCAGGTCATCAAAGTTATCTTCAATACGGTCTACAAACATCTCGACTATCTCCTCTGAAGTTACATCAAGTAACTCTAGAAGAGATAGTTCATCGAGCCGCTTCAGCCTCTCTTGTAATTCTTGTAGCGTCAACGGATACATATATTACTTACGTTGTTTTGTTACTCTTGGTTCTACTTTAATTGGCTTAGACTTCTTAGCTTCTTTCTTAGCAGCTAAAGAGTCTTCGTAGAATTTAATTGCTTTACCTGTTGCTTCATGAATTGCTTTAAGCTGATTAACAGTAGAGCAGTTATCACCTAGCCAAGTAAACAAGTTAATGTATCGCCCTGTTCCACTTTGAATAGTTAAGTCTAAATCAAACTCATCATGAAATAAACTGTTATCGCCTTCAGGGTTAAACATACCACGTAATGTTACGTATGCATCTGAACCCGGAAAGAACTTATCAAATGATACTTTTTGAGTCTTTGTTTTTTTAGTTGCCATTGTTTGTTTCCCTTTCAATTAGATATTCTATGTAATGTTTAGCCTTCTTTAAATCTTGTACACCGTCTTTATCTTTCCAACGTAGTATATATTTTACCACATTTCCTTCCCAGAAGTCAAGCTTCCATTCAGAAATAATATCCCAAGGTTGAATAGCTTTCTGATAGTGAGTACCTGCTACTTGTGTATCCTTAGCACTAATAGGTTTATCATCTACAACTTTATTCAACTGTCTAAAATAATCTTCCAATGTGATAGGCTGACCTAGATCAGGCATAGCTACTGGACTATCATAGTTACGGTATCCTTCTTTAATTGTCATAATGCTTTCACCTCTACTGACGATTTAACCTGCTTAGTGCCCTGACTCCACGATCCACAATCCTTGCATTGATACCTTTGGTACGATGAAGTAGTTGTAATAGCAGTGCCTCGTTTCTGCAGATGATTGCCACCACAACTAGGGCAAACAGCTGACTCAGAGTGATGATTCCGGTTAGGATGATTTTTAATCCAAGGTAACAAGCGGTCATATAACTTCTCAAGTAACACCACATCTTGTACATTGTATTCCTCCATACGTTTCCATGCATCTTTATCACCTGCCATACACTTAACCCACAACTCATGACCTTCATGCGAAGTCTTGCTACCTAGTCCTAGTCGCTGTGCTACATAATCAAGCTTGTTACTAGGGAAGCGGAACTGACTACGTACCTGCTTCAATAAATCGATCTGCTTATAAGGAGCAGGAGGATTCATATCATGTAATAAGAACTCCTTGTTCAATGTAGGCATATCAAACTTAGTACCGTTATAGTGAATCACCGCATCAGCTTCGGAGATTAAGTCATGTATTCTCCGCAACATCTTCTTAGGCTTAGACACATGAACAGAATCGAACATAACTTCTTCTTCGCCTAGCCACTTAGCAGCCCAACATAAAACATAAGAGGATTCCATCAACTGATTAATACCTACGTTTTGCTGCCAGATTCCCCAAACATGTGCTACGTTCGGACTGGATTCAATGTCAAGTAATAATATCTTCAATCAACATACTCCTCATGTAAGTCATAACCGTATACTGCACTTAAGAAAGTAATAAACTCACGATGTACTTCCCAGTGAGGTGCTCCTTCTTGTAATACAAAACTATGATTAATGTTTCGATGCTCATCTCTGAACTGAAAACTATAGTTATCTTGTATCATGCTTCTCCTCTCGTATGTTTCCAAACATCTTGAATAACCTTAAGACGTTCTTCTTCTTTCTTGTTAACCATTAAGAGCAACGCTTCAACCTGCTTGATAAGTTCTTTATTCTCATCAGTCAATCGTTCCATACGTGCTCTCATCTGTTTATTCTCTTGCTCTAGAGTAGCAATGTCTGACTCGTAGCAATGATTCTTACAGCTCATTCCATTTACCATCTTTCCAGAACACTACTTTATTATCTGTAGTTAAAGCAAGAACTGTAAAGTTAGTAGTGTCTCCAACTACTTTCCAATCTGTAATGTTACCTACTAATGTTTGACTCATTTAACTAACTCCTTAAAAAAATAATCAGCATCTACAATCACTAAAGGTTTACTATTGTTTTGTTTAATAACAACCAGTGGTTCACCTTTACCATGTTGCTTAGCTTGTTCATAATAATTATATACTGCTATCTTAGCCATGTTCTTACACTCTACTGTATATCCGAAAAGTTCCCTAGCAGCAGGACTTAACTGAACATCTTCCCCACCTGCACCCATCGAAGTACTTCTTACATCATCAGGATCGAGATGAGGAAACTTAGCTAGTATCTTATCTCTTACCCACTTTTGTAGGTTTCTTCCTTTGGCTTTTGCTGACTGGGGTTTCAAGTTTAACTTCCTTTCGTTTAGTAATCCATGCTTTAGGTATATGCATTCTTGCGTTAGTCATCTCACCTGAGACTGTAGAAGCAAGACAGATACCATCGTTAGTTTCTGCTACTAAGTAGCCTATAGTTCTAACCGGATGTATATCTACCTTTACTTCGTCTTCCCATCCTCCGTCTGAGACTGCATCGACCCACTCGACATAGATAACTGGGGCGGTTGCCAGAGTTGGTTTAGTTCCCTTTGTAGCCACAGCAACCTTCCGTTCTCCAGTACCCTTGCCGAGTCTCCTTTGTACGCTTCGAGCACAGCAAGATACATTTCGTTTTCGTCTTTGCATTCTTTAAGAATCCTTTCCGCTTTAATTGCACCAATTCCTTTGATACCAATGATATTGTCAATTCGATCTCCCGTTAGTATCTGAGTATAAAAACTTTTCAATCCTTCGAACTCTGTTACATGATAGGTTTCTTTGTTCCTATAGTTGTAATGCCATCCTCTAAATTGATTCAAGTCTTTATCGATATGAACCATAATAACTTCATCTTCCGGTACAGCATAAGCAGCAATACCTACTGCATCGTCAGCCTCAATACCTTCCGTCAAGTGGAACTTCCATTTCTTTAGCATGTGTTCTCTTAATGCGGTATAGTGTTCAGGCTTCTCTGCTTTACGCTGACCTTTGTAAGGTGCTGTGACTGCGATGTCGTTACGGTAGTTTCCTTTCCCTGTAATCCAACCTTCGTATTCAGTAGCACCTAAGTCAGTAAGAATGTTATTGATTGCTTCATCTAATCTCCATCTAGCTAAAGGCTCTTCAATGTCTTGACTTGAAAAGCCGATAGCGTAGACTAAGGAATCAGCATCGATCAAAGCTTTCTTAGAGGATATCGTCATCGTCAATATCTGTAACAGCTACTGCTTCAGGTTCATAAGTCTCTAGCTGAGTAACTGTAATCTTCTTGATAGACGGTGCGTTACCATGCATCTTACTCATAGCATGAGTGTAAGAAGACACATCAACTTCAACCTTAGTACCGTTACCGATAACACTGATATCTACCTTCTCACCTGCTGGAGTAACTGGTGTGAACTCGTACTTACTCTTAGCTGTAATGAAGAAGCCTTGTGAATCTTTATGCTTCATCTTAATACCAAGGCTTTCAAGTTTCTTAACATCAGCATCAGAGATGTTACCAACCACAGCTTCGAAGCGATCATTCTTATCATTAAACTTAGTGTTAATTTCTTTCATCCACTTAGCCCAGAACAACTCGCCTTTAATTTTAACTACGCTCATTTGAATTTCCTTTCAAGTAATTGTTACTACACATATATTATACCACATTTTACTGCAAAGTAAAGCTTTCTGATAATTGTTTTTCTCTTACGATATCTAAACAATCTTCTAAGAATGCTTCTAACTCTTCCATATCTAGGTACGTAGCAAGAACAAGCTTATCATCCTTGTCAATACCTAGTCCTACTACCAACTCTACATCATCAGGAATGTTCATGGTCTGAACTTTGCTTCATCAATTGCTTTAAGATAACTTTCTAAAACTAACAGCTCCTTCATAACATTATCTAGTATGTCTACAATATCATCAGCTGCCGCACCCATACGAAGATATCCCTGCACCCACTGTCTTAAATCATCTTCCATTAATGTGTTTCCTTCCAGTTATTACCTACGTTGTACTCACCGGTAAGAGGGCATCTCATGTTGAGGACTAATCCTGCCTCAGCTATTGAATCAACACCTAACTTACCAACCTCTTCTGCTCTGTCTTCCTGTACCTCAATCTGCCACTCATCATGAACGTTAGCTACGAACTTGTAATCAATCTTCGCTGACTTAAGTTTCTTATCTAACAACACTAACGCTTGCTTCATGACTACTGCACCTGCACCCTGTAGGAGTGTGTTAAGTGCCGAGTGGTCAGACCTAACTTGTAGTCTGCGACCATCAAGGCTTGGCAATGACCCCTTGCTTTGGTAGATATTTGAAACTTTCTCTCTAAGCTTCTTAAGTTTTGGGGTGTTCGATAGAAATCTATCCATGAGTCTTTGCCCCTCCGCTGCTCCACCACCAGTAATCTTCCCGATCTTTGAAGCTCCTGCTCCGTAGAGAAACGCATAAATAAATGTCTTCGCTTGGTTACGGTTATCAAGTCCTGCAGCGATTTGATTCGCTGTGTGAACATCACCCGAGACAACTTCATTTGTATAGTCTTCATCTTCCATATAGTGAGCAAGCATTCTTAACTCCAGTCCTGAAGCATCGATACCTACTAACTTATATCCTTTCTCTACAGTCCATAACTCCCTACACTCATGTCCATATACTGCACTTGAGTTAGGTACTTGTGCCATGTTAGGTTTCATGTGTGTCATTCTTCCTGTAACTGCACCGTTTGTGATGACTTTTCCATGAACTCTACCATCTTCCTTTGTCTCCTTTAACCACGAACTGATCTGAGCAATTCGTTTCTGCAACATCAAGTACTCTGCTATTGCTTTCGCTTCCGGGATGTTGACTCCTTCAAGGGTTGTTTCATCGACTTTTGGTTGTCCTTTGTCTGTGAAGACTTTCGGCTTCCACCCTTTTTCGATGAGACGTTCTCCGATTTGCTTGCGACTTCCGGGGTTGAATACTTCGACTGCATCCGTAAGTTTCTTCCCTGTTTTTTCTGAATATCTTTCAGTTGTTTTCGTTGGGAATATACTCTGTAGTGAAGCTTCAATATTAACCAGTTTACTAGTAAGCTCTGCTTGAAGTTCAATAGCTTTTCTTTCATCCAGTTTAAAACCGTTTTCAGTTTGCTTGTGGATAATATGTTGTACATTATGCTCAAGTTCAATACTCCTATCATCAAAGTTTTGTTGTTTAAATTGTGTTACTAAATACTTATATAACTTCTGTGTTACTAAGGTATCTTGGATACAGTAGGTAATCATCTCATCTGTTAATCCTCCATCCCAATCATCGAAGTCACCTTTAGGAAATCCTAATCGTTGACCCCATGCATCTAGACTATGACCGCCCTCCTTGCTTGGGTCTAGGAGTCTTGCGGATACGAGCGTATCGTACAACTGGTTCAACCTCATCGATACTTTCCAAGTCTTCTCTAGTACCGGACTGTCGAATGAGATTATGTTGTGACCGATAATCAAATCGCAATGATCCAAATACTTTTGTAATCCGTTTACTTCCTTCCATACAATAACCTCGTCAGTGTCTAAGTCTCTTGTTACTACGCACCATATCTTGTCATGCGTACTATTGGTTTCAATATCAAGTATAATTTTCATTCTATTATTATACACTATTTTAAATTAATCCACAACCCAACCTGTGCAAAAGCATAACCAATCCATATCATTGCATTAGGTACAGATCCTTTTAGTAACTGGAGGATACCAACTACAAAGTATCCTAATCCAGTAGCACCTACAATGTAGTGTTCAAGCGTCATGATAATCCTTTCTGTGCTTGATAGCTTTGATAAGTAACTGGTGCATGTTGT
>ERZ1034365.532-NODE-532-length-20959-cov-3.091227_pt1 | contig 20959 bp, 16 predicted proteins | sample MGYA00520615_ERZ1034365 | MGnify/ENA primary metagenome ERZ1034365 (study PRJEB33736, sample SAMEA104284505) | Azolla filiculoides | biome: Urban; feature: Water surface; material: Ditch water | place: Netherlands | collected 2015-10-28 | depth 0-0.1 m ... | reverse complement strand
ACATCATGCAACAGTTGAATGGCATTGAACGTAACGAACACGTCATTATCGTTATTGACTCTATTGGTAACCTTGCTTCTAAGAAAGAATTAGCAAAATCTGTAACCGGCAACCCACACGAAGTATACCTCAAGAAGGCTGCTGAAAAAGCAGGTATACAAGGACAAGAACTTATTGCATTTTTAAGTCAATTTGTTACAGAAGATGTTGGAAATCGTTTTGTTTTTGCTGTTTTAGCAGCGAGTGCTTCTTACATTGCAGTTCCGGCAGCTATGAAGATAGCTGTGCCAAAGGCAAATCCAGGTATTTTTTTACCTATGGCCTTGGCAATAACGTTTCCTTTTAATATTACTTTTGGAATGCCCATTTATTTTTCAATTGTATTGTCTCATTTCTAATTATTAACTTTAATTGATGTTAATAATCTCAAAATTGTATTTCTAATCATTTATAACTTGAAGTAAAAAAAGCCTGCCAGTTTTCACTAGCAGGCCTTTCTGTAATTGGATAACCGAATGTGTTATTTTATCAAATCAAAACTTCTTTTTACGAAAGCAGTTAACGCTTCCCCTTTCAATAAGTTTTGGGACAATTTAGCTAAGTCTAAGGCTTGTTTTACCAAACTTTCCTGCGCTGATTTGTCTTCGGTATTTAGTATGGTTGTAGCCAAATCTGAATTGGTGTTTACCACTAAATTATACATTTCGGGCATATTTCCCATTCCGAACATTCCGCCACCGCCAGACTGACTCATTTCTTTCATTCTACGCATGAATTCCGGTTGCGTGATAATAAAAGGAGCTGCTTGGCTGTCCATTGCTTCCAGTTGTACCGAGTAATTTTGTTTTGGTACAATTGTTTCCAGCACAGTTTTTAAACTAGTTTGTTCTTCTTCGGATAATTTAGAAATAGTCGTTTCCTCTTTTTTGATTAAATTATCAATATGGTCTGAATCGACACGAACAAAGGTTATCTCTTTGTTGTCTCCTTCAATTTTTTGAATCAAATGCGAAATAATTGGAGAGTCTAACAGTAATACTTCGTATCCTTTTTCTTTTGCAATTTCGATGTAAGAGTGTTGCGCTTCTTTATTTCCGGCATATAAAACAACCAATTTTCCGTCTTTGTCGGTTTGTTTGTCTTTTAGGTTTTCTTTTAATTCATCCAGCGTAAAGAATTTATCATCTACAGTTGGATACAATACAAATGCACCTGCTTTTTCGTAGAATTTGTCTTCTGAAAGCATTCCGTATTCTAAAACGATTTTGATGTCATTCCATTTTTTCTCGAAATCTTCTCTGTTTTCGTTGAATAATGATTTGAGTTTATCCGCTACTTTACGGGTGATGTAATTTGATATTTTCTTCACGGCACTATCCGCTTGTAAACCGGAGCGAGATACATTCAAAGGAATGTCCGGAGAATCTACCACACCGCGAAGCATCATTAGGAATTCAGGCACAATTCCTTCTACATTGTCCGTAACATATACTTGGTTTTGGTACAATTGAATTTTATCTTTCTGAATTTGAAGGTCAGCACCTAATTTTGGGAAGTATAAAATTCCGGTTAAATTGAACGGATAATCCACATTTAAATGAATGTGAAATAAAGGTTCTTCAAATTGCATCGGGTACAATTCGTGGTAGAATTTTTTATAATCTTCGTCTGTTAAATCGGTTGGGATTTTTGTCCAAGCCGGATTTGGATTGTTAATGAAGTTATCTACTTCAATCGTTTCCGGTTTATAGTCTTCCGGAGCATCTTCCGGTTTAGGAAGTGTTTCCGTTTTTGTTCCAAATTTAATCGGAATTGGCATGAACTTATTGTATTTATTCAACAGTTCGCGTATTTTGAACTCTTCTAAAAATTCTAATGAATCTTCGGCGATGTGCAAAATGATTTCTGTTCCTCTTGTGGTTTTATCTGCCGGTTCTAAAGTAAATTCCGGGCTTCCGTCGCATGTCCAATGTGCAGCTGGTTCGTCTTTGAATGATTTAGTGATGATTTCCACTTTCTCGGCCACCATAAAAGCAGAGTAAAAACCAAGACCAAAATGACCAATAATTCCTGAATCTTTGGCTGAATCTTTGTATTTGTCCAAAAACTCTTCTGCACCAGAAAAAGCGACTTGGTTGATGTATTTTTCTACTTCGTCCGCAGTCATCCCTAATCCTTGATCGATAATGTGCAATTTTTTGCCTTCTTTGTCGATTTTGATTTCAATTATTGGGCTACCATATTCTACTTTAGCTTCTCCAATACTCGTTAAGTGTTTTAGTTTTAGCGTTGCATCTGTTCCGTTTGAAATTAATTCACGCAAGAAAATTTCGTGATCGCTGTATAAAAATTTCTTGATTAAGGGAAAGATGTTTTCTACCGAAACATTAATTTTACCTGTTGTCATAATTGTAAAAAATTTAAGTTTAATTTGATTATTCAAATGCTTTCAAATAGAATACCAATTCTAACAGAAGTGACAAATTGGCGTAAGTGTTAATTTTGAAACAAAATTCAATAATTATAAAACAATTTGGTTTTCTTGCTTTGTATCTTTGTAGTATTATTAATCCCAAATATTAAAAGAAGATGAAAAAAGTTATTGTTTTATGCGCATTAGCTATTGTGATGTTTGCCTGTAAATCGACCTCCATCACCAGCACCAATACTAATAGACAATCTCAAGTTGCTATGAAAGGAAATTGGGTGATTAGTGCTGTAACTTACCCCGGTTCGCAATACATTAAAGTAAATTCGTTTCAAATTGCAGATTCCGAATGTTTTGTAGGCAGTACCTGGAAATTTGTTTCCAATAACAATAAAGGCGAAATGGCTCTGACCAAAATGGGTTGTCCTGCTTTTAGTTCTCCTATCACTTGGTTTGTAAATGAAGAAGGTCAATTTGTATTGAAAGTTCTCGACGCAGATATCAAAGCCAAAAAAGTAAGAGAAGGGTACATTTTATATGTTGCCAATCAAACCGATACTTCTTTTCAGTTGATTGACAAAATTGATGTAGGCGGAAAAATCACCGATGTGGTGTATCAATTTCAAAAAGTTAATTAATTAAAAATATATAGATATGAAAAAGATTTCAATAGTAGCGATAGCTGCCATACTAGTTATGGGTTCGATGTTTACCAGTTGTGAAGCATTAAAGAATACCAATAATACTCAAAAAGGAGCCGGAATCGGAGCTGTAAGTGGCGCTGTAATCGGAGGAATTCTTGGAAACAACCTTGGAAAAGGCGGAAAAGGAGCCCTTGGAGCCGTTTTGGGTGGAGTTGTAGGTGGAGTTGCCGGAGGCGTTATTGGTAACAAAATGGATAAACAAGCCAGAGAAATTGACGCTGCTCTTCCCGGAGCAGAAGTGGTTCGTGTGGGTGAAGGAATTAAATTGGTTTTGAATGAAAATGCCGTGCGTTTTGATACAAATAAATCCTCTTTAACCCCAACTGCCAAAGCTAACTTAGATAAAATAGTTCCTGTTTTTAAAGAATATCCAGACACTGATATTATTATTTACGGGTATACCGACAGTACAGGTCCGGCAGATTATAATTTAAAACTTTCTGCAGAAAGAGCAGCATCGGTTCGTAATTATTTGTCCAGTCAAGGCGTTTCTTCCAGCCGTTTTCAAGTAACCGGATTGGGAATTGCTGATCCAATTGCATCCAATGAAACTGCTGAAGGAAGAAGTCAAAACCGTCGTGTTGAATTTGCTATCACGGCCAACGAAAAAATGATTCAAGAGGCTAAAACCGAAGTTAAAAACTAACAATACCTTTTTAATGTATACTAAAAGCTACTTCTTCTGAAGTAGCTTTTTTTGTTTATAAGACTTTAGTTAAGACCTTGATTTGAAATAAAAAACGCTGTTCTTTTCCGCGATAAAATGGTATAAACAGTGTAAATTTGGCTTTTCAAATACTGAATATGCTCGAACTAAAAAATATTTCCTTTACCTATATCACAGCTGCCGTTATTGAAGCTGTTAGTTTTTCGGTTCCCAAAGGGCAAAATATAGCTGTAATTGGCGAAAGCGGTTGCGGCAAAAGCACCCTTTTGAAATTAATTTATGGTTTGTACGATTTAGATGCCGGTACCATTTCATATGATGGGAAACCTATTCTTGGTCCCAAGTACAACCTGATTCCCGGAGCGGATTTTATTAAATACTTAGCCCAGGATTTTGACCTGATGCCTTACATCACTGTCGAAGAAAATGTGGGTAAATTTTTGTCGAATATTTATAAAGATAAGAAGCAAGCCCGAGTTCAGGAACTTTTAGAAATGGTTGAAATGACCGAATATGCTCAAGTTAAAGCCAAATATCTGAGTGGCGGTCAACAACAGCGTGTAGCATTAGCCAGAGTTTTAGCTTTAGAACCAGAAATTCTTTTGTTAGATGAGCCTTTCAGCCAAATTGATTCGTTTCGAAAAAATGCGTTGCGCCGTAATTTATTTCAGTATTTAAAAGAAAAACAAATTACCTGTATTATCGCCACACATGACAGTACGGATGCTTTGTCTTTTTCGGACCAAACGATTGTGATGCAAAACGGAAAAGTCATTGCTCAAAATAGTCCAAAAGAATTATTTCAAAATCCTTCCAATCCTTATATCGCTTCCCTTTTTGGCGAAGTCAATGTGTTGCAATTCTCGCAGTTGACTTCTGTTGCACCCGGAGCGGATCAAACGGTTTTGTTGTATCCGCATCAATTGGAGGTAGTTACCGATGGGGTTTTGGAAGTGGAGGTGCGACAATCTTATTTTAAAGGCAGCCATTATCTGGTAAAAGCCGTAGTTGCCCAAAAAGTAATTTTCTTTGACAGTTCTACCGCTTTAGCCGCAGGCACGAAAGTTTGTTTGGGCTTACGGATTTAAATTTATCGAAGGCGAAAATTGAAATTACCAAAATTATTACTAAATTAGATAAGCATTTTAAACAATGTTTCGCTTAGCAGTCCAATTTTATAACAAATAAACCATTATGTACCATTCAAAAATTACAGGATTAGGATATTATGTTCCTTCCAATATTGTTACTAACGCCGATTTGTCTAAAATTATTGATACCAATGATGAATGGATACAAGAACGAACCGGTATTCAGGAGCGCAGGCATATTATTCGTGGAGAAGATACTACAACCACTATGGGAGTAAAAGCCGCTACAATTGCTATTGAGCGTTCAGGAGTTGCTAAAGAAGACATCGATTTTATTGTTTTTGCGACCTTAAGTCCGGATTATTATTTTCCTGGGCCGGGAGTTTTGGTACAACGGGATTTAGGTTTGAGAACGGTTGGAGCATTAGATGTCAGAAATCAGTGTTCCGGTTTTGTTTACGCATTGTCTGTTGCGGATCAATACATTAAAACCGGAATGTATAAAAATGTTTTGGTGATTGGTTCTGAATTGCAATCGACAGGATTAGACATGACTACGCGTGGCAGAGGGGTTTCGGTGATTTTTGGAGATGGAGCAGGAGCCGCTGTTTTGAGCCGTGAAGAAGATTTAAGCAAAGGAATTTTATCTACCCATTTGCATTCCGAAGGGCAGCATGCTGAAGAATTAATCGTGAAAGCACCCGGAATGGGAGGCCGTTGGGTTACTGATATTTTGGCAGAAAATGATCCGGATGACGAAAGTTATTTTCCGTATATGAACGGACAATTTGTATTTAAAAATGCAGTAGTACGTTTCTCTGAAGTGATTAATGAAGGATTAGCAGCCAATAATTTGGAGGTATCCGATATTGATATGCTGATTCCGCATCAGGCTAATTTGAGGATTTCTCAATTTATACAAAAGAAATTTCATTTAACGGATGATCAGGTTTTTAATAATATTCAAAAATACGGAAATACGACAGCCGCTTCTATTCCGATTGCTTTGACCGAAGCTTGGGAACAAGGCAAAATAAAAAGTGGAGATACCGTGGTTTTGGCTGCTTTTGGTAGTGGTTTTACCTGGGCAAGTGCTATTATCAAATGGTAGTATTTTTAGTTGTTGTGTCAAATTTTTTTGGAACTAAATGAAAAATAAACAACTGGAAATTGCGTGTTTTAATTTGGAATCAGCTATTATAGCTCAACAAAATGGCGCTGACCGAGTAGAATTGTGTGCTGACATCCGTTCAGGAGGAACAACCCCTGATTTTGAAATCGTAAAAGCTGCCCGTGCTGCATTGACAATTGATTTGTATGTTATGATTCGTCCTCGTGGCGGTGATTTTGTCTACACTGAGGCTGAATTTCAACACATGAAAAAGGCTATTGAATCCTTTAAAAAGATAAAGGTTGATGGTTTTGTTTTTGGAATTTTAAAAGAAGACGGAAGTGTCAATACAGAACAAAACAGTGCATTAGTCGCATTGGCTCAGCCTTATTCCTGTACGTTTCATCGCGCTTTTGATGTGGTAAAAAACAGGGACGAGTCGCTTGAAGCAATTATTGCATGTGGTTTTACCACTATTTTGACTTCCGGACAGCAAAAAGATGTAGTTGAAGGGATTGCCGTTTTATCTGAATTAGTTCAAAAAGCTAACTCTAGAATTGTCGTAATGCCGGGCGGCGGATTGCGCTCCACTAATATTGCTTTATTAAAAGAAAAGACCGGGGCTCATTTCTATCATTCTTCGGCTATAATTGACCAAAGTGAAACGGCAAACGGAACTGAAATACGTGCGTTAAAAATGAATTTGGTGTAGTCCAAAACACTATTTAAAACAGAAAAACCCAGAGTGGCATACTCTGGGTTTTTCTTTGCAACTCATTTATTTAAAACTGCTATTAAAGCCCATTACTACCTTAGAGCCCCTTTTTTAAACTAAACCTTTTGTTGTTTTGGTTTCTACTTTTAAAAGCAAAATTCATTGTATTGAAAATAGTATTGAATCACATTCTGAGGTTTAGACTTTACATTAGTGTACCCAATAATAAAAAGAAGAATACTTTGCTTTTTATTTGTTACTACTTTACTCGATAAGACTGACAAATCAATAAGTTGTTACACTCTTTGTAAAAAATAATCAGATTATGGGTGTGTAAAAGGGAATCATCAAATAATTAATTGCTATTTAACTGTTTGATAATTAATTGGCTAATTAAGAATGTGAGATCTTATGTCTAATGGTGTTTTTCTGTTTTAATTTAACGTTTCAACGAAAAATGCGAGCGGTATTCCCGGGCTACATTATTTTCGGTATAGGCTATTGAAAACCAATAATCATCTGAAGGAAGCGGGTAGCCATTATAGGTACCGTCCCAGCCCGTTCCATTTGGATCGAGTTCTTTCAATAATTTTCCGTAGCGGTCAAAAATGTAGATAACCGATTTATTTTGAACCGGCAATCCTATAATATTCCAGGTTTCGTTGAAACCATCTCCATTTGGTGTGAAAAATTTAGGACTGTTAATCAAATGAACGGTCACCGGAATTGTTTCTCCACATCCGTTTGAGTCACTTATCGTTATTTCATGGTTTCCGGAGCTTATATTTGTAAACACATTACTTGTTTGAGGGGAACCTCCATCTAAGGCGTACAGAAAATTAGATCCGTTTCCGATGCTTGGTACTGCATTTACAGTGATGGTTTGATTGTCACTAAACCAGCCCGAAGTTTCAAAAGAGATAGATGCCGGTCCTGCAGATTCGATAACGGTAAAGGGAACGGGGTCTGCAGTACAGCCAAAAATGGATACATCGGTCACTGTTAAGGTATAGTTTCCGGGTTCGTTAGTCGAAAAATCGGCAGCGTTACCTACGACTGTTCCGTCTTCTTTTTTCCATTCAAAGGCATATTGTGGCGCTGTGAATCCGCTTGTGATGTAAGCATTTGTTACTACTCCCGTTTCAAAATCGTGACAAACTGGAGGAACAATCAGTATCGCTTTGGGTTTATCGGTAATGGTAATTACCATAAGTTCTTCGTCGGTACACCGTTGAGTTGATGGAGTTCCAGACTCAGCATAAGCATAAATAGTGGTAGAAGCCGTAATTAAATCTCCCGGAAATTTTTCGGTGTTAGCACTGCTTGGTCCTCCTGCTTGTGTAAAGTATCGAGTTACAGGTGCGGTAAATGCAGGAAGAACAAAAGATTCGCATCGGGTAATTACAGGAATCGGTGCTATTACCGGCGTATTGTATATGGTTACGGTAAAAGTATCTTCGTCTGAGCAAGAGACTCTGCTGTTGTCTTCCGCAAATACATAAAGGGTTGTTGTAGCCGTAATTGGTGTGTAAGGAGCGGTTAATTTTACTCCAGTTCCGTGAGGTCCATTTGGTGCGGTGTAATAGTCTCCTTGTCCTACAACAGTTGGTAGCGTAAAACTATCGCAAGCATATTGATCGGCAATATCATTTACATAGGTAACTAATACTGATATACTGTATTCAGAGACACAGGTGTTTGGCGCAGCCGCTGCGGCATAAACATAAATAGTTTTTGAAGACGTAATAGCATAACCCGGAGGCAGTATTGGGTTTGTTGGGGAAGGACCACCTGCAAATTCATAGTATTCCCCATTGGTTAAATTATCTAAGATATAAGGTTGTCCACATTTTATTACTTCTACGGGTTTGGCGTCTACTTTTGGGGATTTATAAATGGTTATTATAAATTGTTCTTCCACATAACAAGGACCGGTTGCCGCTTTGTCATAAAAATACATGGTTTGGGTACTTGTAATCGGATAGCCAACAGGTCTCATTTTTCCAGTTCCCAAAGGACCGGTGTAATAATTTCCGCTGTGGGCAACTGCCGGTAAATAGTAAATATCACATTGCGGGGTCGTATCTGAAAATACCGGTAATGGTGCAATGGCTATTGTAATTGTGAAAGGAGAGTCAATCGTACAATTTAGGCCGGCAATATAATACCAAAGTGTGGTTGAGGAATTGATAAATGTTCCTGCCGGTATTGCTGAACCGCCACCGCCAGCAGCAGTTCGGTATTCTCCTACACTTAAAGCAGGTAGTTTGTAGGACGAGCAGGAATTCACGTCCGTTGGTATAGTTATGCTTGAATTGTCAATGAAAATTTTGAATGTTTTCTCGGAGCTGCAATTTGTTGGTGCTGTGCCTGTTTCTTTATAAACATAAATTGTTGTTGTGGATGTGATAACGGTACCAACTGGCAGTATTGGTAAGCCTTTGTTTGGTCCCGAGTAATAAGTACCTCCGTTGGAATCGGCCGGTAAAATATATGAAGTACAATCAAATTTGTTGGTATAATTCGGTAATGGTGTAAATGGAATTATCGTGATTTTAAAGTTCATTTCCTTTACACAAGACGGAGTAACCGTTGTATCTTCAAACCACACATACAAATTATTTATACCTGCTGTATTTAGTACAGTTCCCGGGGCTATTTCTATGTTTCCGGGCGTGCTGGCTCCACCAATTTGAGTAAAATATTTTCCGTAAAGCAAGGCCGGTAATTTGTATTGTGAACAATAGGACGCGGAGGCCGGTGTTATATCATTCAAATCTACAATGGTCACTTTGAAAAAATCTTCAGAGGTACACGCACCTATTTGATTAAAAACATAGATCACACTTGTTGTTGTCACAGCATGTCCTACAGGGAGTTGTATTCCAGTTTTTCCGGGACCCGTCCAATATTGTGCTCCAGGTTTTGTTAATGCCGGTAAGGGATATGCGGTACAAACATAAACGTCCGGTAAAAGATCGACTTCGGGTAATGGGGTCACTATTATTTTAAAACTGGTTTGAGTAAAACAATTTAAATTGGAGCTATTTTGTACTCGTACATAAATAGTTCTTGAACCCGATAGCAGTTCGTCAGCCGTGTTTAATGTAATGACATCCGTGTTGTTTGTCGCCCCTGATGCAGTAGTGTGAAAAGAAATTAAATTGTAAGTTGGGTCTTGTGTCCCTAAAATCAATGCTTTTTGAGCAGTGAAATCAAACAGTGCTTTTGGTGGAACATCTGTCAAGTTTCTGCTGCAAAGGGTAATGTCATTAGGAGTATTGGCAATAGCGGGACTCGGAACAATTTGGAGTTGAAAAGATTTTATTTCGTAACAGCCCGTAACGGGATTTTCAATGCGCACATATATGAGTTTGCCGCTATCAGCACTTAGCAGCGTATATGGGTTGCTCAGTGCTGCACTATTTGTTGTGGCATCCGTATTAGTTTCGTGATACGAAATAAGTGTTTCGGCAGGAAGGTCATCTAAAAGACCAGTTGTAGTAGTAGCCTGATTGACACCAGCCAGAATAATAGTTGTCACTTTTGTCCAATCAAAATCATAGCTTGCGGCGCCTGTATCGCAACGATAAAGATTAGGAACGGTAGCCATCACTCCAATTTTTGGATAAATTTCAACGCTGATTTCATCTGTAACGGCAGTACAGCCCGGTTCGATGTAAGTGACACTATAATTATGAATTCCTGAACCGATTACCGGCAGTATGTTATTTAAATCTAATGTTTCACTTGTTTGAGCAGGTGAAAAAGCAACTCCTTCTTTTTTCCACACAAAAGTCGTTCCCGGACTCAAGCCCGCTGCGGACAGAATTGGTAATGTATTTCCCGGACAAATGGCTGTATTGTTGGCTTGGGTGTAATCTAATCCCAATACATTTTGTCCGATATTGAAACTGTTTGCTTTTAAAAATATAGCAGAATCATAGCCGGTATTCCCTCCGCCATCGGCAATTACTATTTTTATGCGGTAGATGTGGCTCGTATTTAAGCCCGTTGCCGAAGCAATCATTTCCACCGTTTCTCCGTTAAAATTGATTGCAGGCCCAAATCCACTGCCATTGAATGTACCAAAATAAGACGCATTCGCAGACGGGCAATTCGAATTGTATGCCATGTCTCTGATCGTTTCAACAGAAACCGGAATACTCGTTCCCGGAACCACTGCTAAATTGGTATTGGCACCACCAGTTGTTACATCTTTTAATAAAAAAGCAAAAGCATCTGAGAAGTTGCATTGTGATGTTCCGTATTCTTCGGAAGCGAACAGAAAAGAGAAATCAAAATTGGGTGTTTTGGGTTGGAATTCAAATTCAATATAACTCGCATTTACACTGTTTATTGAAATTCCGGACTGCAAGAGCAAATTAGCTTCCAGATCTGAATCTCCGGTCCAAACCGTTGTTCCATCACTTAATATCGTATTGTTCGGACTCGGAATTTTGGTCACATCTCCTGTCGTTAAAACGACTCCATTCAAAAAAGGAAAGTTAGGATTGTTGTTTTCAAAATAGCCAATGCCGTTTGCAGATGCGTAATCAGTTCCTGTTTTTGATGTGATATTGGTGCCCGAAACACAGGGAGACTTGATCAGGATTTGATTGACTAACTGTTCCACTGTATAGGCAGTGGTATTTACAGTCACGGATTGCGCCCCTGAACTAAAGGTCACTAATAACACTATAAAAACAATTATTTTCCTCATGTTTTTAGTTTTACTTTATTAACTTGTAAAATTAGTAATAATTGTACCAATATATAAAAAAATACTAAGAATCATAAGGGGTTATTTTCAACAAAGGGTTAAATTATGTCCTTTTTTTGCCATTTAATTGAATAAAATATAGAATCATATTAAGGAATTAAAATTATCTTTGCACACTTTAAAATCAAGTTTTCATGTCATTACAACAGATTCTTACGCCATCCATAGCAACAGCCATTCAAACTTTGTTTGATGTATCCTTAGACAAAGTCGAATTTCAAGCTACCCGAAAGGAATTTGAAGGCGATATCACCATGGTTATTTTTCCTTTACTTAAAGTTATCAAAAGCAATCCTGTTGAATTAGGAAATAAAATAGGGAACTATCTTGTTGCCCATGTTCCCGAAGTAGCCCGATTTAATGTGGTTTCCGGGTTTTTGAATATTGTAATTTCAGATTCATATTATTTAGATTTCTTTGGAACCATAAAGGACAATACTACCTACGGATTTGTGGCGCCTTCGGCAAATGATACTGCGGTGATGGTCGAATATTCTTCGCCTAATACGAATAAACCGTTGCATTTGGGACATGTACGCAACAATCTTTTGGGTTATTCTGTTGCCGAAATCATCAAAGCTTCGGGAAAGAAAGTATATAAAACACAAATCATCAACGACAGAGGTATTCATATTTGTAAGTCGATGTTGGCCTGGCAAAAATTTGGAAATGGTGAAACACCGGAATCTACAGGATTGAAAGGGGATAAGCTGGTTGGGAATTATTACGTAGCTTTTGATAAAGCGTACAAAGAAGAAATTGCCCAATTAATGCTTGAAGGAAAAACAGAAGAAGAGGCAAAAAAACAAGCGCCGATTATTCTTGAAGCACAAGAAATGTTGTTGAAATGGGAAGCCGGAGATGCTGCTGTAAAAACCCTTTGGAAAACCATGAATCAATGGGTTTATGATGGTTTTGCCACAACTTATAAAAATCTTGGAGTTGATTTCGACAGCTTTTATTACGAAAGCAATACCTATTTATTAGGAAAAGATGTCGTGCAGATTGGTTTAGACAAAGGAATTTTCGAAAAAGACCCGGATGGTTCTGTTTGGATTGATTTGACCGATGAAGGTTTAGACCGTAAAATTGTATTGCGTTCGGATGGAACAGCGGTGTATATGACACAAGACATCGGAACTGCGATTCAACGTGTAAAAGACATGCCGGATGTTGGCGGAATGGTTTACACCGTAGGAAACGAGCAGGATTATCATTTTAAAGTCTTGTTTTTGATTTTGAAAAAATTAGGTTTTGACTGGGCTTCTAATTTGTTTCATTTGTCTTACGGAATGGTTGATTTGCCTTCCGGAAAAATGAAAAGTCGAGAAGGAACTGTAGTTGATGCCGATGATTTGATGCAAGAAATGACCGATACCGCTCAGAAAATTGCAGAAGATTTAGGGAAATTAGACAGCTATTCTGCCGAAGAAAAAGCTAAATTATATAATACGATTGGTCTTGGCGCTTTGAAATATTATATTTTGAAAGTAGATCCTAAAAAGCGAATCCTTTTTAATCCCGAAGAATCTGTAGATTTTGCCGGAAATACAGGGCCGTTTATACAATATACCTATGCCCGAATTCAGTCAATTATTCGCAAAGCCAATTTTGATTTTTCGAACACCGCAGCGGTGGATAGCTTGCATGAAAAAGAGAAAGAATTACTCAAACAACTTGAATTATTTCCCGAAGTGATACAACATGCCGCACATCATCACAGTCCTGCGTTAATCGCTAATTTTACGTATGATTTAGTGCGTGAGTACAATTCGTTTTATCAGGCGGTTCCTATACTTGGAGAAGAGGATTTGGCGAAGAAAATTTTCAGAGTGCAATTGTCAAAAAAAGTGGCTGATACTATTGCGGCCTCCTTTAAATTGCTGGGTATTAATGTTCCTGAGCGAATGTAAAATTAAACCGTTATTTTACCCTATATACAAAAAGACTCCAAATGTACGTTTGGAGTCTTTTTTTGTTATGAAACGAATGCCGTTATTGCGGTTCTAATGTGAAATTTATTGTGGTATCTATATTTTTTGCAATTTTATCTTTGACCAGATTTGGGATTGTAATTCCATAGTCTTGAGGTGTAATGTCAAAGCTGGCAGTAGCCATTATTTTTCCTGAGGAAGGTGTTACATTTATTTTGGTTTTAATTTTTTTGGTCACACCATGTATTGTTAAATCTCCTTCGAGGTCAAAAGTTGTTTTGGCTGTAGCTACTTTTTTAGCATCAAAATTTAAAATTTTCCCTTTGAAAGTGGCTTTTGGAAATAATGAGGATTCCATATAATTTTCATTAAAATGTTCCTCCATTAACGGGGACTTGAACTTAAATGACTTGATTAAGGCTAAAGCGACAAAATCACCAGTTGCTTGATCCAGAATACAAGATGCTGTACTGTTTATACCTTTGATTTCTTCAAAACTTGGCATAGAAGCTTCGAAAGTTATTTTTCCGTTTCGTGTTATCATTTTTTGAGAGAACACCATATTTCCCATTAGTAAAAGGGCGAATAGTATTGTTATTTTTTTCATCTTATTTTATTGTAAGTATCCTTGGGTTTTCCAAAGTAAAATTAAATTTATAGTCGCTTGAGGCATTTTTCCTGCTGGTGGCATTGTTTTGCAACTCTGTGCTTGAATGGTGCATAATAATTTTCCGCCACTAGTTGCATTTTTTACTTGTGTGTAGGTTGTTAAAACAGGTGATTTTCCTCCACTACCATGACAAGCTGTACAGTTTGTTGTTATAATGGGCTGAATGTCTTTTGCATACGTTATGTTTGTTGTTGTCCCTGTCCCTGTTCCGGTTCCTGTTCCAGTTCCAGTTCCAGTTCCCGTCCCAGTTCCGGTATCAACTGTAGGTTGTTGAATTTCTTCGTATGTGTTTGGTTCACATGAAAATGTGGCAACAGCAGCTGCAATGATTGTAAATAATGCTATTTTTTTCATAATTGTTATTCTATTTTTTGATTAAAAAACTCTATACATATTGAATCCAAAGTAAATTCCTTTGTTGTCCCACTGTCCTGTTGCGTTAGAGAAAACAGCTACGTCATTCATCGCCTGACTGTTTGAAAATACCATCTGAAAAATGTGTCCACCGGTTTCTATGTCTAATCCAACAGTAAGCGGGTTGTGGTATTTTGTAGCTAAAAAGCCTTCGAAAGCACTTAAGCGGGTTGCGTATTCTAAGTTTACACTTAATCTTTTGGATAGTTTGTATCTGGCGCCATATCCTAATGACAGTAAATCGGTATATTCGGCTGTATTGTCGTACAGGTTTTTGTGCGTGTATAGTGTCGCAAATTCTAAAGAAAATGATTCTGAAATTTTTCTTGAAATTAGCAATTGTGAGGAATACGCTAATCGGTTGCTGAATTGCAATTGCGGATAATTGACTTTGTCTAGTTCGCTGTTGACATCCAGTGTGTTGTATCCTACAATTGTTATCGGGAATCCTCCAATCATTTGATTGGCTAGTTTGTATTTGATGCCTAATACATAGGTTTTTTGAAACGTATGTCTCGAAACTCCTATTGACAGCCAATTGGCAACCCCATAAATCCCTCCAATTTTTGTGTTTGCATCATCTAAACCAAAAAAGTTTTGGAATCCTTCCGTCAAATCGCCAAACCGGTGTGAAATTAAAATATAGAGTTCGCCTTTTACCGGTAATTTAGTCGATTGCATATTGCCTATTTGCAATGCTTTGAATGCGGCTGTAGCTATTTCTTTTTTATCTGATTTTACATCCAATTGATCTAATAAATCATCTTGAGCCATTGTGGTATGCATAGATAAACCGAATAGTATGAAGCTTAAAAGGGTTTTGATTTTCATTTTTTACTTATTGATTATAAAACATTGGTCTATTTTTACTTCTCCCATTAAATCATCGTAACCCACAACTCTTCCTTTTAAGCTTATTGATTGGTTATTTTTGATGCTTTCTTCTTGTTTTTTTAAACTACAAATTACAGTGTTGTCAAGGATAATCTGAGTTCCTGTAACTGCCGTAACCTTTCCTGAAATTGCGATTGGTTTTTCAAGGTATTTTTTGTTTGAGGATTCCAGGTTAGTAGAAAATTCAGTTGTGATTGCAGTAGCGGTAACCGTAAAAGCAGTTTCTTCTGTACTCAAATCTCTAGCGCCTCCATGCATTACATATTGGTAACCTGCAAACCCAATAAGGCTTAAAGCGATACTTGCTATTGCTATTTTTTTTCTCATTTTTTATTGGAAATTATTAGAATTCAAAATTTAAATTGTGGTCAATTGCTTAGGAGTATATCCGCAATGAATTTCCGGAAAGGGTTACATTATACTGTTTTAAATTTCCAGCACCTGGTCCGTTTAGGTGGTTTCCTGTACTGCTGAAATTTGCTCCGTGATTGGGGCAATGAAACGTTTTGCTGGAACTTACATAGTTTACATTAGTGCCATCATGTGTACATGCTGCACTAACTGCCAGAAAAGTGTTTGCGTCAACTCTTGCTACCACTATATTTTTAGAGACTAAAAAACCTCCATCAGTAGCTAATGAACCGGTTGAGATGTCTATTATAAAATCTACTGCTGTTGGTGCTGTGGTATTTTCTTCATTATTACTACTACAACTTGTCGCTAAACCGGCGATACATGCGGGCAATAATACTGTTGCGGCACCAAACCCTACTTTAGCAAAAAACTCTTTCCTATTCATAATTAGCTATTTTTAATTATAGAACAGTCCAGATTTAGTTTACCCTACCGATGGGTTGCTTTTTTATGATTTATTTGAAAGTATATTTTAATCGCCAATAAATTGGCCAAGTGATAAAAGAAATGGAATTAAAAGCTCACTCTAAAACTTACATTTGGAGTACGCTGCAACGCAAATGTTTTTACATCTTCAACTGTGTTTGTGAGTGTGCTAATTCTATAATATTCATTGATTTCATTTTTCTGATTCAGCACGTTCAATATTGATAAACCCAATTTGTATTGCATCCCTGAAGCATTTTCCCATTTATAAGTAGAGGAAAAATTAACTTGAAAAAAAGAACTTAAGTGTTTGTTATTTGGGATATTATAATTAATTGCCGGATTTGAAGCATCTATTTCTGTGTTTATTGGTGTCGTTTCCGGACGACCCGAATACCATTTAGAACCCAATGCTATTTTAAGATTGTTTTTTTCATACATTCCAGCCCAGGAAATTACGTGATCCATCTCGAAATTATTCGAAAAAACTGGCGGCTGAAAACTCGGGAAGTTATAATTATTGTCATTATAGGTGTAGCTCAACCAGGTCAGAAAATGATTTATTTTTTTTTGCATCAGTATTTCAGTTCCTATAACGGTGTAGGCTCCGTTTATTTTTAAAAACTCCAATTGGTTCTGAAATCCTTGGCTTTGGCTTGTAATTCCGGTTACTTTTTTATAAAAATTTTCAACGGTCAGCAGCCAATGGTTTTGATTGTACGACAAGCTAATGGAAGCTTGTTTGCTCCTTTGAATGGGAATTGTGGTATTGTTCGACAGTATCCAACGTCTTTTTTCTATTCCGAAATAGTCTTTTTGTAAATCAATTGTTTGTTGAGAATTTTGACTTTTATATTCTCCCACTATTTCTAGATTTAAATGGTTGCTTATGCCATAATTAAACTGAAGTCGAGGTTCTATACTGTATTTTTTAAATTTTTCGATATAGTTGAATCGCAGGCCGGTATTGCAATATATTTTTGAGATGGTATCGGTGTATTTGCCTTCCAGAATTACCGCATGAGTTCGTAAAACGTCTTTTATTTTTCGGTAAAATTGAGGATTATTTACTTCGTCTAAATTTGTGACACCCATCTCGTTGAACTGATACCCATTATTCAATGTGAATTTACTATTGATACTATGATTGTTCTCCACCTTAAAACCGGTATCTAATACTAGATTTTCCTGTTTTAATACTTGATTCTCCGGTGTTAAACCTTTGTTTGCAACAAGTTCATAATACGAACTGTACAGGTTGATGTTTGTGGTGTTATTAGTATTCCAGTTCCGTTTCCAAGACAGATTTCCACCATAATTTTGTTGGTATAACGTATTGTCTTCAGATTGAATGGTATTGTTAATCGTTGCCGTTTGAAAAACCTTAAGCTTATCGTTTATTGTTATTAAATCGATTATAAGATGGTCTTTCAGTCCAATTTTTTGTGAATATTTAATCGTGATATCATAGAAACTAAATTTCTTATCGCTGGAATAATCTATTTTTTGATTGTTTTCAAAATCAGTTATGCTGGTATTTTGAAAAGCTTTATTGAAATACTCTTTATACGTGGGTGATTCTACAAAATCAGTTATCGATTTTCGCCCGGCAATTTCCAGAAATCCTTTTTTTGTGATATTAAATTTAGAATAAATATCGGCATTAATCATGTTTATTCCGGCACTAAAATTATTTTTTTCAATAGTATTCGGGTTCGAAGAAATCGAAACCACACTCGAAACACTTTCGCCATAAAAAGCGGAACTTCCGTTTTTATATATAGAAATCGTGTGGGCTAGATTGGGGTTGAATGCTGATATTAAACCAAAAAAATGTCCCGTTTGGTACATTCGAATGCCGTTCCATAAAAATAAATTCTGGTCATGCGTTCCGCCTCTTACATTGATGCTGGCCACACTTTCGTCCGTGCTGTTGATGCCGGGAATTTGTTGCATGGTTTGTAAAACATCCGGTTCAATTAGTCCGGGTAAGATTCCGAATTTTTTTGGTTTTATTTCAAAAGAACCATTGTTGTTTTTTGAGATTCCGGAGGTCAAAAAATAATTGGTTTTAATTTCTTGAAGTTCCGTTACTTCCGAGGCCAGAAAAATGGTGATGCAATTGGTATTCTCAAAATTAGCACTTGTCAATTTTTGGCTTCTAAATCCGATGTGACTGACTAAAAATGCGGTTTCTTTTTCTTTTTTAAATTCAAAATAACCCGCTTGATTTGTTGTTATACTTTTCCCTTCTACAATTTGGATATTGGCATTTTCAATCGGTTTATGGTCTGTTTCAGAAAGTACATATCCGCAAATTATTTTGCTTTGGATTGTGTTTTTATTGAAGATATTAATGAATTTATTGTCTATGTTTTCAAAAGAAAGATTGGTTTTCTTTTCCAGATACAGGAGCTTTTCAGCTAAAGAAAGTGCTTTCGAAGGTGGTATTATTTTAATTGTACCGAGATTATTTTCGGTGTAATTAAAATTTACCTGATGTTGTTTTTCGATTAAAATCAGGATTTGTTTTAAAGCAATAGTTTTGTTTTTGCCTTGAGCAGCTGCATTCAAGGCAAAAATAAAGAGCAATACTAAAACAAAAAACCGTTTAAAAAACATCTATTTCTCTTGAAAAATTATTTTATCCGTTGTTGTTTTAGTATAGTTTAAATTATACGTTGTTCCAATAATTTGGAGCGCTGTCTCCAGATTATCAGTAGGGATTTTTCCGGAGAATAAGGCATCTGTCTTTTTTGTTTTCAGTATAATAGACACTTTGTATTGTCTTTGTATTTCGGCTATTATCTGGTTTAAATTTTCTTTTTCAAAAGCCATTTGATGTTCCAGCCATGCCGGTTTTGAGCTTTCATTGGTGGTTTTGATTTGTTTTCCGTTTTCAAAAGTTACACTTTGTCCAGGTGTCAATACCAATTCGGCGTTTTTATAATTGACTTTTACTCTTCCTTCAAAACAGGTTACATCAAACCTATTTTCTCTGGCTTTTACATTGAATTGAGTTCCGAGAACGGCTACTTTTCCGAGGTTAGTGACTACTTCAAATTTCTTGCCTTTTGCTACTTTAAAGTAGGCTTCACCTTGTAATTTCAGCGCTCTGTTGTTGTCCCAATTCCATTTTTTATACTGTATTTCAGAACCGGAATTCAAAACCACTTCGGAATTATCCGGCAGTAAAAAAGTTGTTTTTTCTCCGTTTTGTGCTAATTGGGTTACCGAAGAATAGTTTTGCATCACAAAAGTAAGTCCGAGTCCAATGACCAATACAGCCGCTATTTGGATGAACCATTTTTTATATAAAGGAATACTTTTTGGAGTTGATTTCTCTTGTTTAAGGATAGTTTCAAGAACTTTATCTTCATTAAAATCACCCACTTCTAAATGAGAAGAGTAGTTCTTAATTTTCTCATATAGCGCATAATCCTCAGTTGCTTGAAAATCGGCCAATTCTGATGGAGTCATTTCATCATTAAGCCATTTTGCTAATTTGTTATTTTTATCCATTTTATTCGTGTTGTATCAGTAAAACAAGTTGCAAGCGATAAACCCTACTTTAAATTTTAATTTCTTTTCTCAGTTCTAATAAAGCCAGGTGAATTCGTTTCTCCACGGCTTTTATGCCAATATTGAGTTCTTCGGCAATTTCGCTGTATTTTTTTCCGTCAATGCGGTGCATCAAAAAAGCGACTCTTTGCGTTTCGTTCAAATTTTCGATTGCTTTTAACAGTTTATTTCCAAATTGTTTTTCTTCTAATATGAATTCGGGATTCTCATTTGTTTTGTCTAAACCAGAGAACTCTTTTTCATATTTTAAAACCACTTTCTCATGGGCAATTCCATTTAGGGCGCTATTATTGGCAATCGTATACAAGTATGATTTTGCTTTTTCTATAGGTACATCACTGCAGTTTTGCCATAGTTTTATAAAAGCTTCTTGGGCTAAATCTTCTGCTTGATCTTTGTTTCCATATTTATAAAAAAGAAAATTACGAAGCGATTTCGCCTGACTTTTAAAAAAAGATGAAAAAACAATTTCGTTGCAAGTATTTGATATTGAATGAATTGTCATGTATTAATCCGATTTTTGGCTTTACAAAGTTAAATTTTTTTTTAAATTGGGTAGGGTAGACGGATTCTAAATTGTTTTATCATCAAACACTACTCATTTTAACACATAACCAAATTATGAAAACTTTTAGACCTTTATCTTTAATTGCAGCACTTTCTTTAAGTCTTTTTTCTTGTACAAACGATTCTTCAATCGACAACGCTAATGCCTCTTTAGATCCGGATGCTGATGGTTTGACCAATGCTATCGAAGCTAAATTAGGCACTAATCCTACTAATCCTGATACCGATGGTGATGGTGTTTTGGATGGTTTTGAAGATTTTAATAAAAACGGAATCGTTGACCAATCGATAAGTACAACAGGAAAAACGAGTAGAACCACTGGCTCGGTAGCTGAAACCAATCCTCTTGTTGCCGATACGGATAATGACGGAGTAAGTGATGGCAATGAAGACACTGATACAGACGGATTGAGTAACTCCAGCGAAAGTGATGCTACAACCAGTCCGTATGATTTGGATAGTGATGATGACGGTATCGATGACTCCAGTGAAGATAGTGACGATGACGGAGTGAGTAACGAAAGTGAACAACATAACGGTTCTGATTTAGGAGACGACG
>ERZ1034365.531-NODE-531-length-20993-cov-3.553787_pt1 | contig 20993 bp, 25 predicted proteins | sample MGYA00520615_ERZ1034365 | MGnify/ENA primary metagenome ERZ1034365 (study PRJEB33736, sample SAMEA104284505) | Azolla filiculoides | biome: Urban; feature: Water surface; material: Ditch water | place: Netherlands | collected 2015-10-28 | depth 0-0.1 m ... | reverse complement strand
AAATTTACACGCTGCTTTAACTACCAATTGGTGATGATCTAGTTGTGTTGCTGTCTATCTTTTTTAGAAACCTCAGCCCACTTTTTACCCAAGAGATTTTTTTGTTCGGCAAATGCCTTTGCTAAACGCAGTGGCATCACTGAGGCCAGAATATTCTCGGTCAACTTAAGGCGATTGTCTTCATGATTGAATAGCTCATCACAACTGAAGCGGCCATTGGCCTCTACTGCACCCAGCCAATCAATATGGATTGCCTCGCCTTCCACCCAGTAACTGCTGGCCTGTAAGACGGCAGGGCCAGAGAGGCCTTTATGCGTTAAGAGCAGATCCTCATTAAACCGACAGGCTCCGTAGCGCATGCCTTTTGATCCTGCAGCAATACGAACCGGCAAACTGAGTCCAGACAAGGCCATCAGATGATCAAATTCCCCAGAGGTGAATGAGAGAGGCACCAAAGCGGGACGTGGATCCACCACCTTCAAACCAAACTGCTTAGCAATATCTAGGGAATAGGCTGTTGCTCCAATAGCAGGAACTGGTAAGCCACCCGTTGCCATCACTATCGACTTTGATCTCTCGGTGCCAGTACTGGTCTTTACGATCCATACACCGGCTTCCTGGGAGATTGACTCCACTGTCACTGGGTGACGAATATCAACATTCCCTTTAGCACACTCACTTAATAACATCTCAATAATCTGCTTGGCAGAATCATCGCAAAACAATTGACCTTGGTGTTTCTCGTGATAGGCAATGCGATATGACTGTACTAACTTAATAAACTCCCGAGATGGGTAGCGGGCTAAAGCACTTTTTACAAAATGTGGATTTAAAGAAAGGAAGTTGGCAGGACTACTGTGTAGATTGGTGAAGTTGCAACGACCTCCACCACTAATGCGAATTTTTTCACATAAGACGTCGGCATGATCCAGCACTAAAACTGTTTTATCTAATTGGCCAGCAACCCCAGCACAAAAGAGTCCAGCGGCGCCGCCACCGATAACGATGGCATCCCATACTTTACTCACAGCTTACTTAAAGCGCTCAATGACTTCAGTCGGCAGCTTGAGTTTTTGCATATGCAAACGGGTATAAGCCTGCCGAAAATTTTTGGTCATGGAGATCATCACTGAAGCAGTCCAAGCAAAGGCAAACATACCTGAGAAGGCGATGATGATTGCTAACATTTTCCAACCGCTTGGCAAGAGATCATCCATAAAACCCATAGCGGTATAGGTGCTGCCACTAAACAAAATACTCTCACCTAAATTGGGCAAGAGATTAAATGCTCTGAGCGAAATTCCCCAAAGAATAATTTCAAAGATGTGTGTCAGAAATAAACACAGGACACTGATATAAAACACGAGAGCCACAGAAGAGTACTTATGCTCCGAAAGATATAGAAATGACTTCACCTCATAGCGCTTAGCAATTTGGAGTAAAGCAAGTCCATGCACCAGCATCACCAGAAGAAGCATGGCTATCCCAAACAAATAGGCTGGCAGATCCAGTTCGGAGGTGAGGGTTACGGTATTGGGAATCGTCATAGTGTCTGTGTTTGTATTTTACAGTTCTCTCTGGCACTTTAGGCCAACTGATACCAGTCGCAAATCACCTTCCAAGCTTCTGGGGCAGTTTCAACAAAATGGATGAGATCCAGGTCGGCCTGCTCAATAACACCGTGCTCTAGCATTTGTTTGAAATTAATGACCTCTTGCCAGAATGCTTTTCCAACTAGGATGATCGGAAAGTGCTGCACCTTTTTAGTTTGCATTAAGGTGAGTACCTCAAAGAGCTCGTCAAAGGAACCAAAACCCCCTGGATAGGCCACAATCGCCCTCGCCCTCAACATAAAGTGCATTTTGCGAATAGCAAAATAATGAAAACGAAAACTAAGGCCTGGCGTTAGGTAAGCGTTAGGATTTTGCTCTCGCGGTAGGCTGATATTAAAACCAATGCTCTTATCACCTGCCTCAAAAGCACCACGATTGGCAGCTTCCATTATTCCGGGTCCACCACCAGTAGCGATATGCAACTTATTTCTATCCTCTGATTGGGTAGCGTTATAGCCCGCCACAATAGCGCCGAACTCTCTTGCTGAATCGTAGTACTTACAGTGCAGCAATGCTCGCTTTGCTTCAGCTATGGCTTCTGGAGTTGTCGCGCTATTTTCTAGCTCTCGGGCTTTTTCACAGCTCACAAAACGCGTAGAGCCAAATACCGTAATCGTGTGTTCAATGCCATGCTCATGCAATAAGATCTCGGGCTTCAATAGCTCCAACTGAAAGCGCAGGCCCAAAGTCTCGCGGCGAGCTAAAAAGGCTTGATCATCAAATGCAAATCGATAGGAGTCTTCAGAATTATTTTCTTCCAACTGACTTCTCTGAAGATTCAGAAAATCAGTGATGGTTTGAGAGTTATTTACAGGGAGTCTGGGGCTCATCTTTGGACCTTTTTTCCAAGCTTTAAAAATGGCTTCATGTAGATTCTGGATATCATCCGCCTGACGATGAGGTCCAGAGATACACCATCAAAATTAGTATTACTACCTAGAATATTGCATTAATTTGGCATCTAGGGCTTATTCGGATTTACCGCCAGCACTTCAAGCGTTAATATTAGAAGATATTAACCAAACCGAAGGAAAAGCAATGAGCAACCGTTCAATCATCATCATGGTACTAGTATTACTTGGTGCTACAGCCTACTTACTCATCAAAGGCGATGGCGACATTGATATGGGTGGCGAAAAGCATGGTGCTGAGGCAGCACACATGGAAGAAGCCAAGAAGGATGCTCCGGCAGCTCCAGTTGCGCCCGCAGCAGCTCCTGCAGCAGCGCCAGCGGCCGACGCTAAGAAATAATCTCTTCCAGAGAAAAATAAGCCGCGGTTCGCCGCGGTTTTTTTGTAACTTTTTATTGGCACCCTCTTTAAATGAATCAAGCTAACCCTGCATTACTCAGCTCTTTTGCACCCACCGGTATCTTGCGCGTGGGCATTAATTTAGGCAACCCTCTTTTAGCTAGCGTAGATGGCGATACAGGGAATCCCAAGGGGATCACAGTCGATATAGCCAATCACATTGCCAGCAAGCTAGAGCTACCCATAGTTTTTACTTGCTATCCAATGGCAGGGGCTACTGTTGAGGCTGTCAAATCGGGAGAGGTAGATTTGGTATTTGTGGCAATCGATCCAGTCCGTGGAGCCGATATTAGCTATACACCTGCTTATATTCAGATTGAGGGGGCTTACATGGTGAAGGACTCTTCGCCACTGCATCAGAATGAAGATGTAGATGCGCCAGGCAATGAAATTGTGGTTGGTAAAGGCAGTGCCTATGACCTTTATCTCACCCGTGAAATCAAACAAGCGAGCTTGCTACGCTCAGCCAACTCTCAAGCAGTAGTGGATGACTTTATGTCCGGAGTCGGAAATGTTGCCGCCGGAGTTAAACAACAATTAGAAAGCGATGCACAACGTTATGAAGGCTTGCGCTTGCTTCCCGGTCGCTTCATGGTGATCCATCAAGCTATTGGCATTCCTAAAGCGCGGGTGGATTTTGAAAAGACCAATGCCTACCTCAGCACTGAGATCGAAGCACTAAAGGCTTCTGGATTTATTGCAGAGGCAATGCGACGCCACCAAGTTCAGGGAGCCAAAGTTGCTGAATAAGTCTTAACAAGAATAAGTATGTAGTCGCTCTGGAATGATGACATTCTTCCACTCAAGCTCATCCCGAATGGATTGAGCTAAAACCGCTGAAGCCTCTGGCTCACCATGAACTACAAAAACGGTTTTGGGGGCCGATTCAAATCCTTGCAACCAATCTAATAAGCCCGCTTGATCAGCATGGGCAGATAAGCCACCAATCGTATGAACAGATGCACGCACCGGAACCTCTTCACCGAAGAGACGTACTTTAGCTACCTTATCCACTAAACGCCGACCCAAACTACCGTAGGCCTGAAAGCCAGTAATCACAATTGCGTTTTGTGCACGCGGCAAATTATTCTGCAAGTGATGAACAATGCGGCCTGCATCGCACATACCACTTGCAGAAATAATGATCGCCCCACCCTTAATCTTATTAAGCGCTTTAGACTCCTCTACATCCGCGATGAAGCGTAGATCTACAGCGCCAGGATTTTTCTTAAACCACTCAAAGGTAGATTGGGACTCTTTATCCAGCTGCGCAAAGAAGCGCTGAGTCAAATGGGTAGCTGCTGTTGCCATTGGGGAATCCACCCAAATACTGAGATGAGGCAATAAATTGCGCTTGACCAAATCAATTAACAGAAACAGCATCTCTTGAGTACGGCCTACTGCAAATGCAGGGATGACGATATTTCCATGGGCACTCAATGTGCTAGTTACCACTTCAATTAATTCAGCCTCAGTATCGGCCAAAGTTTTGTGTAGACGGTCGCCATAAGTTGATTCCACTACAACAACATCTGCTTGAGGAATCCTCGCAGGATCAGGCATCAATAACTTACCCTTCATGCCAATGTCCCCGGAGAAAACACAGCGCTTTTTCTTGGCATGGTCTTCCGTGATATCAATCACAGCAATTGCAGATCCTAAGATATGGCCTGCATTCTGAAACTCGAGGTCTATACCCTTGCAAAGCTCTAGATGCTTTCCATAAGCCAGAACTTCACATTGCCCAAGAGCAAGTTCAGCCTCTTCCATAGAGTACAAGGCGACAGGTAAGTCACCGCGCCACTTACCTGCCTTTTGTCTACGCTCTGCTCGCTCTACGTCGGAGCGCTGCAGATGAGCACTATCTGGCAGCAAGATTTTTAGTAACTCGAATGTGGCATCCGTGCAATAGATGGGACCAGAGAACCCTTGGGCGCAGAGCCTTGGTAATAGGCCACTATGGTCAATGTGCGCATGTGTCAGCACAATGAAATCAATTTCTTTAGGAGGAAACGGTAAAGGCTCTAAGTTCTTAGTGGTGGCCTCGCGCCCACCCTGGAACATACCGAAGTCGACCATGAATCGGACCTCACGCCCACCAACATTCGCCTGCACGGAATGTCTTGAACCCGTCACCTCACCTGCCGCACCGAGAAATTGGATTTTCATGGCTTAAGCATACTCCCGATAAAATCCATTGTTAAGCCACCCATAAGAGCGATACTATTTACATGAATGCCCCAGCCGAACTGAAATCTCTTGAGCTCATCACTCGCCTTAAGCGAGCGCCCTCAGAGCACAAGGGTAATGCTGGCAAAGTATTGCTGATTGGTGGTGCGCCTGGAATGGCTGGTGCCTTGATGTTATCTGGCAGCGCTGCACTGCACTTGGGGGCTGGCTGGACGATCTTGGAGATGCTCGATCCAACAGCCGCTCATGCAATGCCGGAGCAAGCTGAACTCATGGTCCGCTTAGCCAGCTTTAATGCCGTAGAGCAATTACAAGCTACAGCACCGGATGTCATAGCGATTGGCCCAGGTTTGGGTTTCTCAGAAATTGCACGAGATTGGCTGATGGCCGTTCTACGCTACCCAACAGTACCCGTAGTAATTGATGCTGATGCACTCAGCTTGATTGCTGATACTCCCGAGTATTTAGATCTACTCAAGCAACGCAATCAAACATTCCCAGGCAAGACTGTTATTACCCCGCACCCTGGAGAAGCAGCACATCTTCTTAATACTTCGGCGGATACCATTCAAGCAAATCGCTTGAGCGCTTTATCTCAGCTCATCGCACTTACCAACTCCATCGTGGTACTCAAAGGTCAACATACGCTCATTGCCTCACCCGCACATTCAGCGGTGCAATGTGCACAAGGCAATCCTGGCATGGCCGTTGGCGGAATGGGTGATGTATTAACCGGCAGTATTGCAGCCATTGCCGCCCAAGGCATACGCCACAATCTCAATCTGTGGGAGGCCAGCTGCGTTGGAGTTCAGCTGCATGCGTCTGCCGCAGACAGTTTGGTAGAAAAGCAGATTGGTCCAATTGGACTTACACCAACTGAGGTCATTTTGGAGATGCGGAGTCTCCTAAATAAGCTGTTATAAAACAGCATGCAATCAGCTAGCGGAATTCTTCATCATCGTCGTTATCTCTACGGCCTCTTCATGGCTGGCTTGGGCTCTGTGCTGTTTTCTGGAAAAGCCATTCTGATCAAACTGGCCTTTGGCTATGGTGCCAATGCAGAAACCTTGATTGCATTGCGGATGCTGATGGCCCTCCCCCTCTTCTGGGGAATTTATTGGTGGCAAGCACGTAGACAAGTGATGAGCCCACTGTCTTGGCGAGATCAAGCGAAGATATTTGTCCTTGGCTTTATGGGTTACTTTCTCTCTAGCTATCTCGACTTTTTAGGACTTCAATACATCTCTGTAGGTCTAGAGCGGATTGTGCTGTACCTGACTCCCACCATCGTGCTACTGATTTCTTATTTTGTTTTAAATAAATCAATTAGCCGCCTGCAATGGTATGCGCTGCTGGTTGGATATCTTGGTGTCATCGTTGTGTTTATTCAAGATGCTAGCTCCACTGGTTCTCTAGCCGTGCTCGGCATGTTGCTGGTCTTTGCCAGCGCATGCTCCTATGCAATCTATATGATTGGCTCCGGAGAAATGGTCAAGCGTGTAGGCAGTGTGCGCTTAGTTGTCTATGCAAGCTCTGCGTCTGCACTGTTGAGCGTCATTCAAATTCTGATATACGATCCCACAGCAGTATTTGTGCAAGTACAGCAGATTTATTGGTTGAGCCTGCTCAATGCTAGTCTTTGCACGGTTATTCCGATGCTCTTAATCATGATTGCAATCAATCGGATTGGCTCACCCTTAGTTGCCCAAGCTGGAATACTTGGCCCCGTCTCAACACTCTTTATGGGTTGGGTTGTACTCTCTGAACCCATTACTTGGATTCAGATTGGCGGCATGAGCTTGGTCATGGGGGCAATGTGGCTGCTGGTGCGTAATGATGCGCCCAGCAAGCAAAGGGAATCTGACCCCCTTACTTAAAACTAGGAATAGATTACTGAGCGGCTGCAGGCTGTTGAGCTGCTTTTGCTTTTTTCTTAGACTGTTTCTTGGCTTTTTTCTCTGCCTTTTTATCCTTCTTGGACTTTGCAGTAGTTTTCTTAGCAGTCTTCTCTGCTTGGGCTGCTGGAGCCGGAGTAGAAGGTGCTGCTGCTGGAGCAGAGGCTGGAGCCGGATCGGCTGCCATTACACCCAATGGCGATAAACCAAGAGAGGCGGAAATGAGTGTGGCCAATGTTAGTTTTGCAAAGCGGGTGTTCATTTAAAGCTCCAATAGGTTTGTGGATAATTTGATAATACTCAATTATTTCTAACCAATACCCCAATTAAGCAAGGCATCCGCATGAACGCTTTTCCGACTGATATCTACACAGAGCCACAGGGATACTCAATTAATACCCTAGAAAACCTGGGGCCCCTGACACGCCTTGCCGGAATCTGGGAAGGTCAACGGGGTTTGGATATCAAGCCAAAAGCGGAGGGTCCAAAAAAGCAGGTCTACACCGAACGAATTGAGATGCAACCCATTGACCCACAAACCAATGGGCCGCAATTGTTTTATGGTTTGCGCTATCACCTCCACATAACCAAACCAGATCAAGTCAAAACCTATCATGACCAAGTTGGTTATTGGCTTTGGGAGCCCGCCACCGGATCGATTGTTCACACCCTCACGATTCCTAGAGGGATGGTCACTATGGCGACAGGAAAGGCTTCCGCTAACGCAACTCAGTTTGAGTGCGTAGCAAAGATTGATGATCCGACTGCGGGGATTTCTTCCAGCCCTTTTTTAGACTACGCATTCAAAACTATTGAGTACCGCATCATGGTTACCATCTTGGAAGATGGCACTTGGTCTTACGAGCAAGATACGGTGATGATGATCAAGGGGCAAGATGCACCCTTTCATCATCTCGATACCAATGTGCTGACCAAGGTAGGCGAGGCCACTCCGAACCCACTGGCATTAGAGGCAATGAAAAAGCCGTCCTAAGACGGCCTTTTGACTTAAATCTTTTGCTACTTATGCTGGCTGCGCTTCTGTCTCAGTAATCTTTTCTAGAGCAGTTGCAAGATGACCAACTGTACGGTCAACGTGAGCCAACTTCTCCAGACCAAATAAACCAATGCGGAAAGTACGGAAGTCAGGACGCTCGTCACACTGCAGTGGCACACCAGCAGCGGTCTGCAATCCTAGGGCAATAAACTTCTTGCCTGACTGAATATCGGGATCCTTGGTATAGCTCACCACTACGCCAGGAGACTGAAAGCCTTTTGCTGAAACTGAGTGGTAGCCATTGGATACCAACAAAGCACGAACCTTGTCACCCAACTCTTGCTGCTTTGCTTTGAGTGCAGCAAAGCCTAAGGCCTGAGTTTCTTTCATAACGTTGCGCAAGATTTTGAGCGCATCTGTTGGCATGGTGGTGTGATAAACGTGACCGCCCTTTTCGTAGGCTTCCATAATTTGCAGCCACTTCTTCAAGTCCATTGAGAAGCTGCTGCTTTGAGTAGATTCAATGCGCTCGCGTGCTCTGTCACCCATGGCAATCAAAGCGCAACAAGGTGAACTGCTCCAACCTTTTTGAGGCGCAGTAATGACTACGTCAACATTGCAGGCTTTCATATCTACCCACATCGCACCTGAAGCAATGCAATCGAGCACAAATAAACCATTAACGGAACGCACTGCTTCACCAACCGCCTTGAGATAGTCGTCCGGCAAAATAATTCCGGCAGAGGTCTCTACGTGAGGAGCAAAAACCACTGCTGGCTTCTCTTTCTTGATGAATGCCACCACTTCTTCAATAGGTGCCGGCGCAAAAACACCCTGCACTGAATCTTCTAATTGCTTACCTTTGATAACAGTAATGTTTTGAGTAATGTTGGCTAAATCAAAAATCTGAGTCCAGCGATAACTAAACCAACCGTTGCGCAAAACCAGACACTTTTCATTATTGGCAAATTGACGAGCAACTGCCTCCATACCAAAAGTACCGCTACCGGGAACAATGACAGCTGAGCTGGCGTTGTAAGCATCTTTGAGAACGCTAGAGATATCCACCATGACCTTTTTGAATTCTTCAGACATGTGGTTCAGCGAGCGGTCGGTGTAAACAACCGAGAACTCTAAGAGACCATCTGGATCAACGTTCGGGAGTAAGCCTGGCATAGTAATTTCCTAGTAAATCGTGTGATTAGCCCTAAATGATACTGATTTAGCGCTATTTGGGTATTTAACTCCTCAAAACCAGCTTTTTGAGCAAATGAGATGGGTTAGCTACTTTTTTTCGCTATAGAGGAGACCAGTATTCCGATAACAATCAGGGCAAAAGCGAGGCCATGAAAAAGCTGAGGCGGATCACCCAAAATAGCCGCCGAAAGTAGCGCAGTAAATAAAGGAATGAGATTGGCAAAGAATGCCGCCACTGTTGGTCCGGCACCATTCACTCCCAGACCCCAGCAGCGATAGGCAATTAAAGAAGGTCCGATTGCTACAAAGATAATTAATGCTCCAGTCCAGTAATTGAGATCAATGAAGGCATGCCCCGTGGCAATCTCTGCCCCCTCGAACAACATCGTCCACATAAAACCAATCAGGACCTGAGCCATCAAAAACTCAGCCCAAGGCCATTGCCGTTCCGTGCTCTCTCCAGGGCGACTAATCATCCAGCTATAAAAAGCCCACAGGATCGTAGCCAACATAATGAACAAATCGCCCATGACCACCTCCATGCTCAATAGGCTAGTAGGCTCGCCACGCGTTAAGACTACGGTGACCCCGATCAAAGAAACCACGGCACCCAGAAGCTGTAGAAGTGTAGGTCTGACTTGATAAAAGACTGCACCAATGAAGAGCATCCAAATCGGCATGCTAGCCCCGATCAGGGTGACATTAATTGCGGTTGAGGTTTGCAAGGCAAGATAGAGCAGCACGTTATAGCTGCCGACACCCAAAAGTCCCAAGACCAAGAAACGGCTCTTGTTCTGCCATAGGGCGCTACCTGGCTTGAAAATCTTCCATCCAAAAGGAAGCAAGATGAGCGCCGCCAGACCCCAACGAACTGCACTTAAGCTGATTGGCGAAATACTGCCTACCAAGACCCGACCCGCTATCGCATTACCCGCCCAAAGAACGGTGGCTAAGCTTAAATAGAAGACAGTCGATAGGGGTAGCTGGGGCATTCAGGGGGATTTAGGTGAATAAATGGGTATTTTGAGCCCCAAGAAGGGCTTTGCCTACGCATTGTAGAAACAAATGCCTGGTATTGCTAAGATAGAGCTTAAATTAGCGTCAGACATCTGACATCAGCACCATGCGAAGGGGTTTTAGTGGCAATCATCACCAATATTGAAGATTTACGAGTTTTGCATCAAAAGCGTACCCCCAAGATGTTCTATGACTATGCTGACTCCGGGTCATGGACTGAATCGACTTACCGAGCCAACGAATCCGATTTTCAGAAGATCAAACTGCGTCAGCGTGTAGCGGTAGATATGACTAACCGCACCACCAAGACCACCATGGTAGGTCAAGAGGTGGCAATGCCAGTTGCACTTGCACCGACTGGGCTCACCGGCATGCAGCACGCTGATGGTGAAATTCTGGCTGCCCGTGCTGCCGAGAAATTTGGCGTCCCGTTCTGCTTATCTACCATGAGTATTTGCTCCATTGAGGATGTTGCAGAACGCACCACCAAACCGTTTTGGTTTCAGCTCTATGTCATGAAAGACCGCGGCTTTATTGAGCGACTCATTGAACGCGCCAAAGCTGCTAAGTGCTCCGCTCTCGTTCTAACTCTGGATTTGCAGATCCTAGGACAACGTCATAAAGATTTAAAAAATGGTTTGTCTGCACCTCCAAAGCTGACGATTGCCAACATGATCAATATGATGACTAAGCCACGCTGGTGCATGGGCATGGCGATGACTCCCCGTAGAACCTTTCGGAATATTGTTGGGCATGCCACTGGTGTAGGTAATATGTCTTCCCTCTCCTCTTGGACCGCAGAGCAGTTTGATCCAGGACTCAGCTGGGATGATGTGGAGTGGATTAAAAAACTCTGGGGCGGCAAGCTCATCATCAAAGGTATCTTGGATGAAGAAGATGCTCGCTTTGCTGCTAACTCTGGCGCCGATGCCTTGATTGTTTCCAATCATGGCGGTCGTCAATTAGATGGCGCTATCTCCAGCATCAAAGCCTTGCCTGGGATCGTCAATGCCGTTGGCAAAGATATTGAAGTTTGGATGGATGGCGGTATTCGATCTGGGCAGGATGTATTAAAGGCCTGGGCGCTTGGTGCGCGCGGCACAATGATTGGTCGCCCTTTCCTCTATGGCTTAGGTGCTATGGGTGAGGCTGGCGTTACTAAATGCCTCGAAATTATTCATAATGAATTGGACATCACGATGGCCTTTACTGGGCACCGTGACATTCAAAACGTGAGCAAAGATATTTTGTATCCAGGGACTTTTTAAGATTCCACATTTAGTCAACTCACCCGCATTAGTATTTGCTATTTCCACTGTCGCCCTCTCGGGCTCAGTGTGGTTTGGTAATGCCATTCTGAGTAAGTACCGCACAAAAGATACCGAGACCTCTGCAGATTTAGGCATCATTCAAACTGCAACACTGACTCTGCTTGGTCTGATTATTGGCTTCACCTTTTCTATGGCGATTGCACGATATGACTTGAGGCAGACTTATGAAGAGGCCGAGGCAAATGCCATCGGTACTGAATACCTCAGGGCCGATCTCTTGCCTAGCAAGACTGCGGAATCAATTAAGGGATTGCTAAACGAATACTTAGATCAACGCATCTTGTTCTACTCAAAGCAAGACCAAGAGACAGCCAAGCAAATTACTCAACGCACTCTAGCTCTGGAAAATGCCATGTGGAATGAGCTACTCCCCGTTGCACGTTCACAAGCATCCCCCACTATGGCGCTAGTCATCTCCGGCCTCAATGATGTTATTAACTCACATGGTTATACACAGGCCGCCTGGTGGAATCGCATCCCGACGGCCGCTTGGTGGCTGATGGCAGCAATTGCTGTTGGTGCCAATATATTGGTAGGATTTGGTGCAAGAAACTTTAGACGTAATGTCGGCCTCTTCATGATCTTTCCGATGATGATTTCTGTTTCATTCTTTTTGATTGCAGACATTGATAGCCCGCGTGGTGGCGTGATTCGTATCGATCCACGAAATTTACTTGATTTAAAACACAATATGAACTCTGTGCAAAGCCCAGCAATCTCTATAGGTGGTAAATAATGAAACGCGTCGTAGATGTATATAAAGATCGAGGTCGTGAACTGGTGTGGACGTACGTCATCCACTTAGGTAATCTTGAATTTCATCCAGCTCAAGTTGACTTTGAACAAGAGGCCCTGCGGCTTTCTCAGATTGATAAGCGCGGCGCCCTGAATGAGCTTAGCGCCAAAGCTAGACTAACAATTCGATAACTTTTTACTTGAATTCAGACATATGAAACCCTTAAGCAAAAAAGCCAAGATGGCGGTAGGCTGGACCATCCTCATGACTGTTATCGGCACTGCCATGTTGCACCAATGGGAATTCTTTGCCATGGGTTGCGCGTCCATTGCCATGCTGCTCGTTGCAAACCACTTTGATCTCTTAAAAGATCCTGAGGACAAAAAATAAAGGTCTCCATCTTTCGATAGAGACCCCGCTTTACTTGCTCTGCATTTGTCTTTACTCAGCGCTGCTGATACGACCACTCTCTTAGAGAGTGGGGTAATCTGTATAGCCCACTTCTGCGCCACCATAAAAACTAGCGCGATCATACGCATTTAAGGCTGCACCTTGCTGAAAGCGCTCAGCCAAATCCGGATTAGAAATATACAAACGCCCATACGCCACTGCATCTGCTAAGCCAGCTTCTAAAACAGCCTCGCCCATAGCTTGATCATATCCACCAGCGCTAATAAATTTGCCTTGATACGCAGCCCGGAAAATCTCCGAAGTAATTGGCGCCTCAGCATTGACCTTATCGTTACCACCAGCGCTAGTTGAGCGCGGCTCAATCATATGCACATAGGACAAGTGGTAGCCATTAAGCTTCTGAATTACTGCATTAAATAAGGCAATTGGGTCGCTATCAGCCATATCGTTAAAGCTGCCATAGGGTGACAAGCGCACACCAATACAGTCACTTGGATATACCTTAGCAACAGACTCAATCACCTCGCCTAATAAGCGCATGCGATTTTCAATAGAACCACCATATCCATCGGTACGGTGATTGGTTTTATCTTGTAAAAACTGATCTAGTAAATAGCCATTCGCCGAATGAATTTCCACACCATCAAAGCCTGCTGCTTTTGCATTTGCCGCAGCCAACTCAAAATCAGTTAGCAAACGTGCAATGTCTTCAGCCGTCATTGCTTTGGGCGTCTCATAATCATGCAACTTCCAATCAGCACCATACGTTTGACCAGTAGGTGCAATCGCAGAAGGTGCCTCGGGCAAACCTTGCTCAGGATGTAATGAGGAATGAGAAATGCGACCTACATGCCATAGTTGGGCAACCATCTTGCCGCCTTTGGCATGAACAGCACTGACGATTTCTTTCCACGCAGCCGTTTGCTCTGGAGAATAAATTCCAGGAGTTGCTGGATAGCCTTTCCCAATGGGAGAAATTTGCGTTGCTTCGCTAATGATGAGTCCAGCACTCGCCCTCTGGGCATAGTATGTTTTTGCCAAAGGATTTGGCACGTCACCATCAATAGCGCGCATTCTGGTGAGTGGTGCCATCACAAGACGGTTCTTTAATTCAATAGAGCCAAGCTTGATGGGGGTAAACATGATTTCTTTTCCGGACATGAACTACTTTCTTTGGGATTGGATACGTCAATTGAAGATGAACTTTAGCAGGGATAGCAGAGTCCTGCAGATGCCACACTAGGCTCCCGGCAAACTCTTGCGAGTGCCGCGACTCGTTCTTGGGCTAGATTTAAATCTCAACTCAATGCTTTCAGCTAGCGCCTGGAATTCCTCAAGATGTGCAGTGGAAGCCCTAGCGACAAGCGCAATCACTCTATTGGGAGTGGGCGGCGCTAATGGTCGAGCAAGCAATGTCGTTCCATTTAAGAGGCCCCCTTTTATCGCCATCTCAGGAAGTAGTGCAATACCCATGCCGGATTCCACCATTTGCAATAGCGTGAGCAAGCTAGTTGCCTCCATACCGTCAACATTGCGAATGTCAGAACGCTTGCAAGCCTGCATGGTGTGGTCTCGAAGGCAGTGCCCCTCTTCAAGTAATAGCAGTCTCTCCGCCATTTTGGTAGGCAGATGAATTTCCTTACCTTTCAGCGCAGGATCATTCGCACCAGCAACTAGCCAAAACTCATCAATAAAGAGCTCCTTGACCAATAGACCGCTTGTGTCATAAGGCAATGCTATCAAAGCAAAATCAAGTTGATGGTCCGCTAAGCGTGCCAATAGGTTTGCAGTTAAGTCCTCACGCAAAGCAATTTTGAGATCAGGGTAATGCGCCCGAATATCCGGCAATACGTTTGGCAATAAGAATGGCGCAATTGTTGGAATCACACCCAGTCGGACTGTCCCCGCCATTGATTGGCTAGATGCGCTTGCATACTCCACCAAATCTTGGGAGGAGGCCAAGATGATTTTTGCTCGCTCCAAAATTTCCAAGCCAATCGGAGTGATGGCGACATTTTGTCTATCCCGCTCCACTAAGCGAACACCCAAGACATCCTCCAACTCTTTTAAGCCTGCACTGAGAGTGGATTGACCTACAAAGCAGACTTCCGCAGCCCTGGTGAAATTCAACTCTTGAGCAACAGCCGCAAAATAACGAAGCTGACGTAATGAAGGTAGAGCAGCCATAATTTGGAGATGTCCCTATAATCAATTTATTAGATAAATAATAACATTCCTATTCACCATATAAATCACTATTTAGATGCTCAATGCAAAATAATGACCTCTCGGCTAGTAACTGCATTTGAATTTAAACTGCTCATAATCTTTCTCAGCAAGGAACCCAGATGAAAACTTGGCAATGTATTGTGTGTGGCTTTAACTATGACGAAGCAAAAGGTTTGCCAGAGGAAGGTATTCCGCCTGGCACTGCTTGGGCAGATATTCCTGATGATTGGGAATGCCCGGACTGTGGCGTCGCAAAGTCCGATTTTGAAATGGTGCAAGTTTCTTAATTTAAATAAAACGCTATTCAATTAACTGCAGTATTAGGGAGTCCGGCCTTGGATCATCAAAAAGATTTATCTCAATCTAGCATTGTCATTATTGGTAGTGGTTTAGCCGGCTTTACAGTCATTCGCGAACTACGCAAACTGGACAAGACTGTGCCGATCACGCTAGTGACCCGCGAATCAGGCTACTTTTACTCAAAACCAATGCTCTCTACTGCGCTAGCTAGCAACAAGTCTGCGGAGCAATTGGTTTCTACCGATGCTACAGGTATGGCTACTCAGCTAGAGGTGACGATTTTGGGAGAAGCCGATGTATCAGCTATTGATACCGACTCTCAGACCATTGAGACCTCTAAAGGAAAAATCTCCTATGGCAAGCTAGTGCTTGGCTTGGGCGCAGATCAAATCCGCTTACCGCTACAGGGTAATGCTGCCAAGGAAGTAATCACCGTAAATGACCTTGAGGAGTATGCCGAATTTCGTAAAGCGATTGAAGGCAAGAAACGCGTTGCCATACTAGGCGCTGGGCTAATTGGTTGTGAGTTTGCAAACGACTTGGTGTTGGGATCTTACGAGGTAGACGTGATTGATTTGGCTCCACAAGCTTTAGGCCGCTTACTTCCCAATGAAGCAGCGCAAGCACTTCAAGCCAAGTTAAGTGAAGCTGGCGTTCGTTGGCACTTTGGCACTACAGTGCAATCGATTGATCGCAATGGTGATTGCCTCACAATTACGCTCGCCAATGGTTCAACTATTACTAGCGATGTATTTCTATCGGCAGTAGGACTCAAGCCTCGCATTGATTTAGCTCACGCCGCTGGTATTGCAACGGGCAATGGAATTACGGTTAACCGCCAGCTGGCGACTAGCGCTAAAAATGTTTTTGCTATCGGTGACTGCGCTGAAGTAGAGGGTCTAGTACTGCCGTACGTTATGCCAATCATGCAGGCGGCACGTGCCTTAGCACCAAACCTGCTTGGACAAGAAGCTACCCTCACCTATCCTGCAATGCCGGTGATGGTGAAGACCCCTGCACTGCCGACCATTGTTTCACCACCAGCTAAAGATGCAGTTGGCACTTGGAAAATTCTCCCCGTCGAAGGTGGGCTTGAGGCCCGCTTTGAATCTGGTGATGGTCAGTTGCTTGGCTTTGCTTTGCTAGGAACAGCAACGGCACAACGTGGCGCCCTCACAAAAGAGCTGCCACCAATACTGCAATAGGAGAGACTCTAGGTAGACCACCCCAATGATCTAGAGGATTTTTGGAATAAGAAAAGGCCCGCATCTGCGGGCCTTTTTCATGATCTACTGCGGTCTGTTTATGAAACGATTACAAACCAGGTTGTGTTGTGTGACTGAGCAACCATCAAGAACAACATTGGAATAGACAATAGCGTATTGAGACGTGATGTCAACATTGCAATGCGTGCAGACTTTGCTTTTACATCTGGCTCAACTGCAACGATACCTAAGGCACGTTTCTGGTTTGGCCAAATAATGAACCAAACGTTGAAAGCCATTACCAAAGCAATCCACATACCTAAACCGATCGCACGGAACGGAGCTTGTAAAGTAAATGCTTGATGAGCGTAACCATTCAATACGGCCAAGATTAAGCCACTTACAACGGTAAATAAGGCTGCCCAACGGAACCAAAATAATGCTGTCGGAGCAATCACTTTTCCAATCGCAGGTTTTTGCTCATCTGGAATTTTTGGCATGGAAGGAATCTGCACAAAATTGAAGTACCAAAGCAAACCAATCCACATCACACCAACCATCACGTGAATCCAGCGGAATAAAAATGGCAATTCAATCGAGCTAAGGTTTGCACCTAAAGCCAAAATAATTAAAACGAGAAGCACAAAGCCAGCTAAGACTGTGCGGCCTAATGAAGTAAAGATAGAAGACATGAGCGCTTTCTAAGGAGAGATATTAGATGAAATTATGCGAAGTTCTCGCTAGCAAAATCCCAGTTCACTACATTCCAGAAATTCTCCAAATACTTTGGACGCGCGTTACGAGTATCGATGTAATAAGCATGCTCCCAAACGTCACAAGTCATCAAAGGCTTTGCATCGGTTGTTAGCGGTGTAGCAGCATTGCTCGTGGATACCAAATCAAGCGAACCGTCAGCCTTCTTTACCAGCCAAGCCCAACCAGATCCAAAAGTACCAATGGCACACTTTGCAAATTCTTCTTTGAATTTATCGAATGAGCCCCACTTGGCATTGATAGCATCAGCTAAAGCGCCGGTAGGAGCGCCACCGCCATTTGGCTTCATACTATTCCAGTAAAAAGTGTGATTCCATACTTGGGCTGCGTTATTAAAAACACCGCCTGCAGATTTTTTAACGATATCTTCCAATGAAGCACTCTCAAACTCAGTGCCTTTGATCAAGTTATTGAGATTGGTGACGTAAGTTTGGTGATGTTTGCCATAGTGAAACTCAAGGGTTTCTTTTGAGATAAATGGTGAAAGCGCATCTAATGCGTAAGGTAACTGAGGTAATGTATGTTCCATCATTTTTTCCTTGTAATTCGTTTTTAAGGGATAGCTATAGCAGCCATATTCGCCCTAACTATAGACGATTCTGGCGATTTTGTTTGGGCATGGAAAAAGGAGATTCTTTCGAAATCCCCTTCTACAGCTTACTGGGCTGTCCAGCCGCCATCCATATTCCACGCCACTCCGCGTACTTCAGAGGCGTCAGGACCACAGAGGAACACGGCTAGTGCCGCCAATTGCTCTGGAGCCACAAATTCGCCTGAAGGCTGCTTCTCAGAAACCAACGCTTTCTTGGCCTCCTCATTAGAAATCCCATCCCGCTCTGCGCGCGCATCTACCTGCTTTTGAACTAGAGGCGTCAAGACCCATCCAGGGCAAATTGCGTTACAAGTAATGCCGGTTTTTGCGTTCTCTAGTGCCGTCACCTTAGTTAAACCGACGATGCCATGCTTAGCTGCCACGTAGGCAGATTTTTGAATGGAACCAACCAAGCCATGTACAGAGGCGATATTAATAATGCGGCCCCAATTACGCTTTTTCATTCCCGGCAATGCATGGTGAGAGGTATAAAAAGCTGAGCTTAAGTTAATCGCAATGATGGACTCCCATTTGTCCGCTGGAAAGTCTTCAACATTAGCGGTGTACTGAATGCCTGCGTTGTTCACCAAGATATCAAGTGATCCAAAACGTTTCTCAGTTTGAGCAATGAGATCTTCAATCTCGGCAGGCTTACTCATATCGGCGCCGTGATAATCGACTTCAACACCGCAAGCTTTGATAGCAGCAATAGCAGCATCTTTCTCACCAAAACCATTCGCCATAATATTGACGCCTTGTTTCGCCAATCCAATAGCCATTGCTAAACCAATGCCACTAGTTGAGCCAGTGACGAGAGCTGTTTTACCTTTTAGTTGAGACATGATTGCCCTTTAGAGATATTGACAAGAAAAATATAGGATACAACGGAAGAATTTAGATTAGATGAAGCCAGTGTCCCAATTGATGCCAAACGCTTGTGGGCACCAAGGTTAGTAACCAGGTCATAGTGAGATAACGTAATAGCTTGCCAATACACATATAGATCAAGCAAGGCGCCCAAGGCAGCCTAAGCCACCCCGCAGCCAAACACAGGGGGTCACCAAAACCAGGAAGCCAAGACAAAAGAAGCATCTTAGGCCCCCGCTCCTCCAACCAACGCTGCATTCTGCCGCTGGAGGGGCCTTTTAATAACTCAAAGCTATTGCGGCTGAGCACTCCAAGCCACCAGTCCAGCATACCCCCCAAGGTATTACCAATGGTGGCGACCATGATGGCGATCCAATATAAATGGGGGTTGACTGAAACGTAGCCAAATAGGATAGGTTCCGACCCGACAGGCAGTAAAGTTGCAGACACAAAAGCGCTAATGAATACCGCTGGTAAACCAACCGATGGCATACCAAAGAAGTCGAAGAACTGGACCAGCATTTGCTCCATTAATTAAGGGCTCTCGAAAGGTTGGTAAGCAAAGACTTGATCATCCCCCAAGTATGCCCCAAGCGCTTTCAAGAACCATAATCAGGAAGCTTCGTGACGCTATTTATGAGTCGCCCGCAATTCTGAATTCTTGCTTAAACTGTAGGCATTGACCGAATTCATCAACCCCATTACTTTTAGATTGCCAAATGAATCACCCTATCCCCAAGCCAGACCAGTACCAAGACATGCGCGAGGCCTTACGTGACCTTTGCGGTAGCTTTGACTCCGCCTATTGGCAAAAAGTGGATCACGAACGCGCTTATCCAGAAGCTTTTGTAGATGCGATGGCACACGCTGGCTGGTTAGCAGCCCTGATACCGGAAGAATATGGTGGCTCTGGCTTAGGTCTAGCTGAAGCCTCTGTCATCATGGAAGAAATTAATTTCTCTGGCGGTAATGCGGGCTCTTGTCACGGGCAGATGTACAACATGGGCACCTTGCTTCGCCATGGTTCAGATGTCCAGAAGAAACTCTACCTACCCAAGATCGCTACTGGAGAATTACGTCTCCAAAGCATGGCCGTTACCGAACCCACGACTGGTACTGACACCACTAAGCTCAAAACCACTGCCGTCAAAAAAGGTGACAAGTATGTGGTGAACGGTCAAAAGGTTTGGATCTCCCGTATTCAGCATTCTGATTTGATGATTTTGCTAGCACGCACCACCCCGCTCGCTGAGGTGAAGAAAAAATCAGAGGGCATGTCAATCTTTATCGTCAATCTCAAGGATGCGATTGGCAAAGGCATGGAGATTCAACCCATTGCCAATATGGTGAACCACGAAACGAATGAAGTCTTCTTTGATAATTTAGAAATTCCTGCTGAGAATTTAATCGGGGAAGAAGGTCAAGGCTTTAAATACATCTTGGATGGACTTAATGCAGAGCGTGTTCTGATTGCCGCTGAGTGTATTGGAGATGCTTATTGGTTTGTAGATAAGGCTCGTCGCTACGCAAATGAACGTGTGGTGTTTGATCGCCCAATTGGCAAAAACCAAGGTATTCAATTTCCGATTGCAGATTCGTATATTGAAACTGAAGCAGCCAATCTGATGCGCTTTAAGGCTTGCGAGCTATTTGATGCCAAGCAAGCTTGTGGCGCTGAATCCAATATGGCCAAGTACTTAGCTGCCAAAGCCTCGTGGGAAGCTGCAAACGTGTGCCTGCAAACGCATGGCGGCTTTGGTTTTGCTAATGAATATGATGTTGAACGCAAGTTCCGAGAAACACGACTGTATCAAGTAGCGCCAATCTCCACCAACTTAATCTACTCTTATGTAGCTGAGCATGTTCTAGGGCTTCCGCGTTCTTTCTAATGAGATCTTTTGATTAATTCAGTTTTGGATATGTAATTACATGAGTATTCGGCCCCTAGATGGCATTACCGTAGTTTCTTTAGAACACGCTATTGCAGCCCCCTTTTGTACACGTCAATTGGCAGATTTGGGTGCACGTGTAATCAAGGTAGAAAGGCCTGGTGCTGGTGACTTCGCCCGCGCCTATGATGAGCGCGTCAATGGGATGTCCTCTCACTTCACCTGGGTCAATCGCTCCAAAGAAAGCTTAACTTTAGATCTCAAACAAGCTTCAGCATTAGCAGCCCTCAAGGCACTCCTCAAAACAGCGGATGTATTAGTGCAAAACTTAGCCCCTGGTGCGGCAGCGCGTATGGGACTGACTGCAGAGCTCCTGCAAAAAGACAACCCAGGTTTGATCCTATGTGATATCTCCGGCTATGGAAATAATGGGCCTTATC
>ERZ1034365.526-NODE-526-length-21158-cov-3.700251_pt1 | contig 21158 bp, 16 predicted proteins | sample MGYA00520615_ERZ1034365 | MGnify/ENA primary metagenome ERZ1034365 (study PRJEB33736, sample SAMEA104284505) | Azolla filiculoides | biome: Urban; feature: Water surface; material: Ditch water | place: Netherlands | collected 2015-10-28 | depth 0-0.1 m ... | reverse complement strand
ATTCTTCTTTTTGAAGGAGCAATGAGCGAACCAAAAGTGTTTTTGAATGGAAAAAAAGTAGGCGAATGGAATTACGGCTACAACTTTTTTTACTTCGATATCACCGATTATTTGGCTGCCAATGGCAAAAACAACTTGGCGGTTCATTTGTCTAATGTTGGCGAATCTTCCCGCTGGTATCCTGGTGCTGGTTTGTATAGAAAAGTAAGCGTTATTATAAAAAATAACGAAAGCATTGACCAATGGGGGCAATTTGTAACGACACCTTTTATCAGTGAAGAATTGGCTAAGATTAACATAAAGACTAAAGCTTCTGGGGAAAATACTCGTTTAGTCACCACTATTTTTGATGCCGAAGGACAAAAACTTAGTTCAGAGGAGTCGACTATGGAATTCGGAAAAGAATTCGATCAAAATTTAAAAGTAGAAAAGCCAAAATTATGGAGTCCCGAAACCCCTTATTTGTACAAAGCGGTTTCCCAATTATATGTAGGAAAAGAACTGAAGGATGAAATTTCAACCCGTTTTGGAATTCGCGAAATAAAATACGAGGCCAATAAGGGGTTTAGTCTTAATGGAAAGGTAACCAAATTTAAAGGAGTTTGTTTGCATCACGATTTGGGTCCGCTTGGAGTTGCCGTAAATAAAGCCGCGTTGCGCAGGCAAATGGAGATTTTAAAAGATATGGGCTGTAATGCGATTCGCAGTTCGCACAATATGCCTTCTTTCGAGCAATTGGAGTTGGCGGATGAAATGGGATTTATGTTTCTAGCAGAGAGTTTTGATGAATGGGTACTGCCAAAAGTAGAAAATGGCTACCATCGTTTTTTTGAGGAATATGCCGAGAAAGACATCGTGAATTTAGTGCAGGCAACAAGAAATCATCCTTCTATTGTGATGTGGAGTTCTGGAAATGAAGTACCGGATCAATGGGGAGAAGCAGGTGTAAAACGAGCTAAATGGTTGCAGGAAATCTTTCACAGAGAAGACCCAACACGTCCCGTAACTGTAGGTATGGATCAAGTAAAAGCAACTATGGAATCTGGTTTTGGAGCTTTGCTTGATGTTCCGGGATTGAATTATCGGGTACATTTATATGATGAAGCCTTTTCAAAATTTCCGCAAGGCTTTATTTTAGGTTCAGAAACCGCTTCAACTGTTAGCTCCAGAGGGATTTATAAATTCCCTGTGGTTCAGGAAAAAGATAAGCAATATCCAGACTTTCAATCTTCATCTTATGACTTGGAAGCCTGTAGCTGGTCTAATGTGCCTGATGAAGATTTTGTGCTTCAAGATGATAAACCTTGGGTAATTGGCGAGTTTGTTTGGACTGGTTTTGATTATTTGGGAGAACCTACGCCTTATGATGAAAGCTGGCCGTCCCGAAGTTCTTATTTTGGAATTAACGATTTAGCGGGTTTGCCAAAAGACCGTTATTATTTATACCGAAGCCGTTGGAATACAAAGGAATCTACGCTACATATCTTACCGCATTGGAACTGGGAAGGCCGTGAAGGAGAAATAACCCCCGTTTTTGTATATACGAGTTACAACAGCGCTGAACTTTTTATCAATGGAAAAAGTATGGGAGTGCAGACAAAAAATAAAAGCACACCTCAGAATCGCTATCGTCTGATGTGGATGAATGTGAAATATGAGCCAGGAACGGTAAAAGTGGTGGCTTATGATGATAATGGAAAAGCTGTTGCTGAAGAAGAAATACGTACTGCCGGCAAGCCTTATCAAATTGTTTTAAACGCAGACAGAAAAACAATAACTGCCAATGGTGAGGATATCTCTTTCGTAACCGTATCTGTAGTGGATAAAAATGGAATTCCTTGTCCTACAGCGACGAATCAGTTAAAATTTAAGGTTACAGGAGCGGGTACTTACAGAGCTGCCTGCAATGGCGATGCTACTTCACTCGAAATGTTTCATAAAGATACCATGAAACTTTTTAGCGGAAAATTGGTAGTGCTTGTAAAATCGAAAACAACCGCAGGGGATATAAAACTTGAAGTAAAAGGTGCAGGGCTTAAAAGCGGTAAACTGACTTTGGGTTCTGTCAAATAAATAAAAAAGGGAAGTAGTGCAACTATACTTTTGAAAACAAAAGATTTAAAAAAAGAAAATTATGGTTCAAGTATTAAGTACGGCTTTAAAATCGGATACTTTAACAATTTCAAAATAACAGTAATTTAAAGAAAATGAACGATTTATTAATTAAAAAAACGATAGCTTTTTTTGAAGAGAGCTTTGGTTCAGCACCAAAAAAAACAGTGCTGTCTCCGGGAAGAATTAACATTATCGGAGAACATATTGACTATAATGATGGTTATGTTTTGCCGGCAGCAATTGACAAGATTATTTGTTTTGCTTTCGAAAAAAATTATACCAATACCTCAAAAATCATTGCTATAGATTTAGATGATTCGTTTGAAGTTGATTTGACAACGGACATGGAATTGACGGATAATGTATGGACAAATTACATTCGTGGAGTTATTAATCAATTGAAAATCAAAGGTTTTAAATTTGATGGATTCAATTGTGTTTTTAGCAGTAATATTCCTGTAGGTTCAGGTTTGTCTTCTTCGGCGGCATTAGAATGTGGGTTTTTGTTTGGAATCAATGAACTTTTTGAACTGAAAATAAAACCAGTCGATATTGCCTTAATGGGTCAAAGTGCCGAACATTGGGTAGGAATCAATTGCGGAATTATGGATCAGTTTTCGAGTGTCATGGGACAAGAAAACAAAGTCATAAAAATTGATTGCAGAACATTAGAATACGAATATCATAATGCTGATTTTAATGATTATTCTTTGATTTTATTCGATTCGAATGTAAAACATTCCTTGATGACATCGGCTTATAATGAAAGAAGACAGCAATGTGAAGAAGGGATTGCAATTATAAAAAGTAATTTTCCGGAGATAACTAGTTTCAGAGATTGTAACGAACAACATGTTTTAGAATTGCAAAATGTAATGAGTGCCAATGTCTTCAAAAGATGTCTTTTTGTGGTAAAAGAAATCAAACGAGTAAGTCTAGCTTGTGACGCTTTGGACAAAGGAGATATCGAAACCTTGGGTAAATTAATGTTCGAAACGCATCAAGGATTATCGGTTGATTATGAAGTAAGTTGCGCCGAATTAGACATGATTGTAGACACGCTTAAAAAGGAAGATGCCGTAGTAGGTTCCCGATTAATGGGCGGTGGTTTTGGTGGTTGCACCATCAATTTAATTAAAAAAGGGCATGAAGAGCGAATTAAACAACAACTTTCTGCACTTTATTTAGATACTTTTGGAATAGAATTAAAAATTTACGATGTAAAAATCGGAAATGGAACATCACTTTATATCGCGAAATAATGAAAAATTTTGATATCAACGAAGATCCGCACAGACGTTATAATCCGTTAATTAACGAATGGGTTTTGGTTTCTCCACACCGTTCAAAACGTCCTTGGCAAGGGCAAAATGAAACAGTAACTTCGGATGCATTACCGGAATATGACCCAACTTGTTATTTGTGTCCGGGAAATGTTCGTGCGAACGGAATGGTCAATCCGGACTATGAAAGTTCTTTTGTTTTTGAAAATGATTTTGCTGCTTTAAAGCAAGAAGAAATTGCTTTTGAAGAAAACAAAAATGAAACTTTTTTTAAAGCAAAACCAGAAAGAGGAATTTCTCGAGTAGTTTGCTTTTCGCCAAAACACAATTTGACCTTGCCAGAAATGCCGGCTGATGCCATTGAAAATATCATTCATACTTGGCAAAAAGAATACACGGATTTAGGGAATGTAGATTACATTAATCACGTTCAGATTTTTGAAAATAAAGGAAGTGTGATGGGTTGCAGTAATCCGCATCCACACGGTCAAATTTGGGCGCAATCGTCCTTACCAACAGAAGTAGAGAAAACACAAAATAATCTGAAAGCCTATTTTGACAAACATAATAAAACGCTTTTAGAAGATTATGTAAAAGAAGAGTTGAAGTTAGACGAACGCATCGTTATTGAGAATGATCATTTTGTGGCATTGGTTCCTTTTTGGGCGATTTGGCCTTATGAAACGATGATTGTCAGCAAACGAAATGTGAGTAAAATAACGGATTTCACAGAAACGGAAGTATCAGATTTTGCTGTTATTTTAAAACAATTGACAACCAAATATGATAATCTTTTTGAAACGTCTTTTCCGTATTCATCAGGGATTCATCAGTCGCCAACAGATGGAGAATTGCATCCAGAATGGCATTTTCACATGCATTTTTATCCGCCATTGTTGCGTTCTGCAACCGTGAAAAAGTTTATGGTAGGTTACGAAATGATGGGTGAATCACAAAGAGATATTACGCCAGAGAAAAGTGCTGAAATTTTGAGAGCGCAATCAAATGTACATTATAAAAAGAAGTCATGAAAATAGTAGTTACAGGAGGCTTAGGCTTCATAGGTTCGCATACGGTTGTCGAGTTACAAAATGAAAATTTTGAAGTAGTCGTGATTGATAATTTGTCTAATTCTTCTGTCGAGGTTTTGGATGGTATTGAACGAATTACAGGAAAGAAACCTATTTTTGAACAAATAGATTTAAGAGACAAAGCGGCGGTTCACAGTTTTTTTAAGAAATACGATGATGTGGCCGGAGTGATTCATTTTGCAGCCTCAAAAGCAGTTGGCGAAAGCGTAAAAGAACCCTTGTTGTATTATGAAAATAACATTGCTTCGCTGGTTTATATTTTGCAGGAATTGCAACAAAAACCGGAAGCTAATTTTATTTTTAGTTCTTCTTGTACGGTTTACGGTCAAGCCGAAGTGATGCCAATTGCCGAAACGACACCAATTCAGCCTGCGATGTCTCCTTATGGAAATACCAAACAAATTGGAGAAGAAATTATTACTGATGTGACCAAAGTAAGTAATATCAATGCTATTTTGTTGCGTTATTTTAATCCAATTGGGGCACATCCATCAGTAGAAATTGGGGAATTACCTATTGGTGTACCACAAAATTTAGTTCCTTTTATCACTCAAACCGGAATGGGCTTGCGTGCAGCATTATCCGTTTATGGAAATGATTATCCAACGGTTGACGGGACCTGCGTTCGTGATTACATACACGTAGTCGATTTGGCGAAAGCCCATGTCATTGCTTTGCAACGTTTGATTGACAAAAAGAATGCAGATAAATTAGAGATTTTTAATCTGGGAACTGGAACCGGAAGTTCCGTTTTGGAAGTAATTCATGCTTTTGAAAAAGTTAGCGGACAAAAATTGGTTTACAATATTGTTGAACGAAGAGAAGGAGATGTTACTTCGGCTTACGCCAATACGGATAAAGCGAATACTGTTCTGGGCTGGAAAACCGTTTCAACTCTGGAAGAAGCTATGGATAGTGCCTGGAAATGGGAACAAAAGGTTAGAAGTAAAAGCTAATTCGAAAAAAGGCTATAAATCCGGTAGGGGATTTCCTTTGATTTTAAGATTTAATTTATTTTTCAATAATAAATGTAAAAAACACATTTATAAATGATGTAAATAAAAATTTTTATTTTACTTTTGACTTTCATAAATTCATAAAAAAATAATAAAATTAAAACACATATCACATTTTATCCTCAATTCTATAATTGAATTGTATAGTTTCAAGCGGATATCAAATGTGGTTTAGGAAAACAAAAAAGAATACAGTTTGAGTATTAAAATAAGAAATAGCAGACGACAATAATCACATTCATTATATATTAATTTTTTAAAACAAATTACCCATGAGCCAGAACCTTGCTTTTGCAGATTATGCAGTATTTATTATCTATTTTATTGTGGTGTCCGCTTACGGATATACCATTTATCGCAAGCGCGAAAAAAACGAACATGATGCCAAAGCTTATTTTCTTGCAGAAGGAACTTTGACATGGTGGGCTATTGGAGCTTCATTAATTGCTTCTAACATTTCTGCTGAACAATTTATCGGAATGAGTGGAGAGGGATTCTTTTTAGGAGTGGCTGTTGCTGCTTATGAGTGGATTGCTGCTATTGCTCTGATTATTGTTGCTGTTTGGTTTATTCCTGTTTATTTAAAAAACAAGATTTACACCATGCCTCAGTTTTTGAAAACGAGATATAACGAATCTACGGCTTTGATTATGGCTGTTTTTTGGTTGTTTTTATATGTATTTGTAAACTTAACTTCTATTTTATATTTAGGAGCTGTTGCTATTAATGGATTAGCCGGTGGAGAATATCTGCATGCTATTATGATTGGTTTGGCGCTTTTTGCCTTATTAATTTCTTTAGGAGGAATGAAAGTGGTGGCGTATACTGATGTAATTCAAGTAGCGGTTTTGATTATTGGTGGATTGGTTACTTCATATATTGCTTTGACTACAGTTGGACAATATTTTGGAGTTGGCGAAAATGCTATTGCAGGTTTCAAAGTATTGATGGAAAAAGCTCCGGAACATTTCAAAATGATTATACCGGAACCAACTGCGACTTCTTCTCAATTAGAAATCAACAAGTATCTTACTTTTCCTGGAATGATGTCTTATTTAGCGGGTATCTGGATTATCAATCTTAATTATTGGGGTTGTAATCAATACATTACGCAAAGAGCTTTGGGAGCTGATTTACAAACTGCCCGTACTGGTATTTTGTTTGCAGGTATGTTGAAATTATTAATGCCGGTAATCGTAATGTTGCCAGGTATTGCAGCTTATGTTTTATACGAAAATGGACATTTACCACAATTAGTTGGAGGAAAAGACGGAGCCTACTCTGCTATGTTAACATTCCTTCCAACAGGTTTAAAAGGATTGTCTGTTGCAGCTTTAACGGCAGCGATTGTTGCTTCTTTGGCCGGAAAAGTAAACAGTATTTCTACTATTTATACATTAGACGTGCATAAAAAATACATTCAAAAAAATGCTACTGACAGAGCTCAGGTAAACATCGGAAGATATGCTGTTTTTGCTGCAATACTTCTTGCGGTTATGTTTACTTGGAATGATTTACTAGGAATTGGTGGTGTAGGTGGATTTACATACATTCAAAAATATACAGGATTTATTAGTCCTGGTGTATTTGCTATGTTCTTCCTTGGAATGTTCTGGAAAAGAACAACTGGTACAGCTGCGATTGTTGGTGTAATTGCCGGTTTCTTATTGTCAGTTTTATTCAATGAATTTGCACCTGCATTGTTCGGAAACGAAACATTGTTGTATACGGCTTACGCCAATGGAAAAGGTGGTTTCGAAATACCATTCCATATTTGTATGGGATTATCATTTGTGTTTACCATGCTTCTTATGATTGCCATAAGTTTTGCCGGACCAAAAGTGAATCCGAAAGCATTTGAACTAGATACTGAAATGTTCAAGGTAAAACCGCAAACAACAGTATTAATTGTAATAACACTATTGATTATTTTTGCTTTGTACGTTAAGTTCTGGTAAAAATTAATAGACTTACTTTATTGAAAAGTGTGAAACTGAATTCGTTTAGTTTCACACTTTTTTTATGACATAAGTTACGATTCCCCAAATGATAAGTTGGTTTTCTTCGGTGACTTTTATGGGAGAATAATTGGAGTTTTCCGGCATCAGGTACAAACAGTCTTTTTCGAGTTGAATGCGTTTTACGGTAAATTCTCCGTCAATAAAACAAATAGCAATTTTGTTGTTTTTTGGTTCTAAACTACGATCAACAACCAGAACATCTTTGTCATTTATACCGGCATCAATCATTGAATTTCCTTTGACTTTGATATAAAAAGTAGCCAATGGATTTTCGCTTAATGCTTTATTTAAATCAATATTAGATTCCATAAAATCAGCAGCGGGCGATGGAAATCCGGCCGAAACACCTTCCTTAATAAAAGGAATTCGCATGCCGCTTTCAAAATCGGGGCGAAAGAAGGTTAGTTTTGGTACTTTTTTTATAGACATTTTATTTCGAGAATATGGTTGAAATTAGTAGTGTATCTTGGCGACAAATGATTCTGATTCATATTCCAGGTTAAACTTAAATTCTGGGTGGCCAATTTTACTTTTTTATCTCCAATTTTTTTATTCAGTTGATCCATTACTTTCATTAAAGCCTGATGTTTCGGATTTTCTTCTTCAAATAATTGCAGTTGTTTTTTGTTTTCATCAATAAGCTCTGTCACAATTACGCCGGCTTTTTTGAACTTTATATTTTCATTTCCTTGATGCAGTTTTCTCAGCATTGCTATGGCTGCATTCGAAATCGTTAAGGTTGAATTGGTGGCATAAGGCAAAGTTACAGCCATATTAAAATAATATTTTGAAGCTTTTATCGAATGTCGATCAATTACCAATAGTACAATTATAGTATGACAGCAGGTGTTTTGCTTTCTCAATTTCTCTGCGCAAACGGCTGCAAAAGTGGCTACGCGTTCTCTGAGTAAATCAAAATCAGCAATTTGTTTTGGGAAGCTTCTAGTGACAGCAATACTTTTCTTTTGGTCTGCAACAGGTTCTAAGTTTAAAACTGATTTTCCTTCTAACTCACATTTTAGACGAAGACCAATAACACCCATTTCTTTTTTAATCCAACTTTCGTGTTGCGGTTGTATGAAGTCAAATGCGGTATTAATATTTTTAAGTTTTGCTTTTTTTGTTGTGCGGTAACCAATGCCCCAAACGTCTTCAATTTTAGTCCACTTCAAGGCTTTGATGCGTTTTTCTTCGCTGTCAATTACATAAACGCCTTTTGTTCTTTCGTGAAATTTCTTGGCAATTTTATTAGCTACTTTTGATAACGCCTTTGTTTCGGCAAAGCCAATACAAACCGGAATTCCAACCCATTTTTGTACGCGGGTTTTCATCTGAAGTCCGTAATCTTCATAATCTGAAATATTGAGACCGTCAAAATTTAAAAAGGCTTCATCGATGCTGTAGATTTCAACATTGGGTGTAAATTGATTTAAAATAGCCATAACGCGATTACTTAAATCACCGTAAAGCGCATAATTAGAAGAGAAAACCTGAACCTTTTTTTCTTTTACCAAGTCTCTAATTTTGAATATTGGCGCACCCATAGGGACTCCTGCGGCTTTAGCTTCGTCGCTTCTTGAAATTACGCAGCCATCATTATTGGATAATATGGCAACTGGTTTTCCTACGAATTGAGGTTGAAAAACCCTTTCGCAGGAAGCATAAAAATTATTACAATCAACTAAAGCATACATGCTGTAAAATTACGGAATCGTGTCGTATGGTTTTGGATAACGAAAGTTAATTTTTGGAACTGTTGATAAGTAAAACAGATTCAATTTTAAGAGAAGAAAAGGAGTTAAAACTCAAAATTAAATCCTTTTTGAGTTAGTTTTTCATAAATTTCTGAATCAAATTTATATAACTGGGCGGCTCTGTGCGAAACGTCTTGTTGTTTTTCGTCTAAAGCTTGTAATAATTTCATGTGCAAAATTTTTCTGCGGAAATTGGATTTGTCCATCTCAATTCCTAGAATTTCTTCATACAAATGCATGAGTTGTAATAAAGTAAATTTTTCAGGTAAAAGATTAAAACCTATTGGGGCTTGGCGCACTCTATTTTGCAAGCGTTTCAAGCTGTAATTTAAAATTTCGTTGTGGTCGTAAATTAAATCGGGTATTTCATTAATTCGGTACCATTTTGCGTCAGATGCTGTGAAACCGGCGGTAACATTATAATCCTCTCTTTTGATTAAAGCATAATAACCAATGGTGATTACCCTTCTTAAAGGAAAACGATCCGGTTCTCCAAAGGCTTTTAGTTGTTCCAGATAAATATTGTCTAATCCGGTAAGTTCACCCAATAATCGGTGCGCAGCATTGTCTATGCTTTCTTTCTTTTTTATCCAACCTCCGGGAAGTCCCCATTTTCCTTTACTGATACCTTCAGCATGTTGTACTAAAAGGACTTCAAGAATTCCGTTGTCAAAACCAAAGATTACACAGTCAATTGTTATGGCATTCATAGCGGATTGTTCTATGATTGTAACCGATTCAGTATCTGTAATTTTTTTAACCATAAAAAAATAAAATTTATACGAAAATAGACAAATTTAAAACGTAATTCATGTGTTTGCGGTTGATATTTAAAAATATTAAGGGGCTATAGTAGAGGTGATAAATTTGAAGAATATACAATGAAATAATAATCTATAGTTTGTGTGTTTTTTAATTTAGATTTCAGAATTAATTTTGTTTAATGAATTGATTTTTATATAATTATAATTATTTTTTTGTATGAAAAAAATTAAAAATTAGCTTGGGTTTTTATTGTATGTGTGAAAATATACTCTATTAATTGTTTAAATAATAATTATTATTTAACCCTAATTTTTGTCAATGTAAAAAAAATACTTTATACTTGTAGTCAAACTAACCATAAGATACGTAATAATTTATCAAAAGCATGGAAAAGAACCAGCAATCAACAAAAACAGGACTCATCTTATTCCTGTAATTACAGGTTTTTCGGTATTATTTTTAAGATATGATCATTCGGTAATTTGTAGTGCAGTAAGGAGTATTGATTTTGTTTCGGTAAAAAAAGTAATGCTGTTTCAACTTCAAATGAGTAAATGTCTTTATAATTTCAGTATAAGCGGTTGGTGTAAAGATTCGAACAAAATGTATAATCCCATAAAATTAAAAAAATGTATTTTTTAGGAATAGATTTGGGAAGTTCTTCCGTAAAACTATCGGTATTTGATGCCGAAAAAGGAATTACTGTTTGCGCAGTAACAGCTCCTGAATTTGAGATGGATATTATTGCTCCTGTTTTTGGTTGGGCAGAACAAGATCCTAATTCTTGGTGGCAATATGTGAAAAATGGAATTCAGGCATTAAACAATAAACATCATATTGATTTAAAAAAGATTGTAGGAATTGGGATTGCTTATCAAATGCATGGATTAGTTTTAATCGATGAAAATTTAAACCCTGTTCGTTCTTCGATTATTTGGTGTGACAGTCGTGCTGCAGCAATAGGAAATGAAACTTATGACAGAATGGGGCACGAATATTGTCAGCAACAGATTTTAGGAAGTCCGGGAAATTTTACGGCTTCTAAATTAAAATGGGTGCAGACCAATCAACCTGAAATTTTTGAAAAAGCAGCTTACATGATGTTACCCGGCGATTTTATTGCTGCAAAACTTTCGGGACTAGCACAAATAAGTACTTCGGGGCTATCGGAAGCCGCTTTATGGAATTTTGCAAAGGGAGCTTTGGCTACTGAAATACTTCAGGAAATGGGGCTTTCGGAAAAAATGATTCCTGAAATCGTGCCTAATTTTGGGCACCAAGCTACGATACATCCCGATGTTGCAGTAGAATTAGGGTTGAATACCAATGTTAAGATTACGTATCGAGGAGGTGATCAGCCTAATAATGCTTTATCATTAAATGTATTAAAACCCGGTGAAATAGCTACTACAGCTGGAACATCAGCGGTAATTTATGCTGTAACCGATACGGATATCTATGACAAAGAAAACCGCATTAATACTTTCTTACATGTAAATAATACAGAAACTCAGAAAAATAATGGTGTAATGCTTTGTATCAACGGTTCTGGTATTTTGTACCAATGGTTGCGCAAAATCATGTCCGTTGACAGAACAAATTTAATTGCATATGACGCTCTTAATGATGAAGCTGCTAAGGTAGAAGCAGGAAGTAAAGGCCTTCGTTTTTATCCTTTTGGAAACGGTGTAGAGCGTATTTTTAATAATAAAAAAGCCGATTCAGGTATTCAAAATTTAAATTTTAACATTCATCAATCTGGTCATCTAATTCGTTCTGCTTGTGAAGGAATTGTATTTGCCATGAATTACGGTTTTGATGTTATGAAATCTGTTGGTGCTTCTGGAGATGTGGTACGTGCAGGAAACGCCAACTTATTTTTAAGTCCTGTTTTTAGAGAAATTTTCACCAATACCACCCAAACTACTTTAGAATTATATAATACATCCGGTGCAGAAGGGGCTGCTCGCGGAGCCGCTTTTGGTTATGGGTATTATGGGTCACTGGAAGAAGCTTTTCAAGGATTGAAGTGTATAAAAAGAATTGAACCAGATCCTGCATTGACCTCACAATATCAGGATATCTATCAGGAATGGAAAAATCATATTAATATCGAAATATAATGAATACAACAAAACAAATTTATTTTAAAAACATTGACACCATCAAATTTGAAGGTAGAGAAAGCAATAATCCGTTAGCCTTCAAATGGTATGATGAAAACAGAGTAGTCGCAGGGAAAACATTAAAAGAGCATCTGCGTTTTTCTATGGCGTACTGGCACACGTTATGTAACACCGGAGGAGATCCTTTTGGGGCTGGAACAGAAACTTTTTCTTGGAATAAAAATGAAGATGCTGTTCAGAGAGCCAAAGACAAAATGGATGCTGCTTTTGAATTTATGAGCAAATTAGGGATTCCATATTATTGTTTTCATGATTTGGATCTTGTGGATGAAGCACCAACTTTGGCAGCATTTGAAAGCCGAGTTAAAGAATTGGTTGCCTATGCTAAAATTAAACAAGAAGAAACTGGGATTAAACTGTTATGGGGAACCTCAAACTTGTTTAGTAATCCTCGTTATATGAATGGTGCGTCAACCAATCCTAATTTTGATGTAGTCGCTCATGCTGCGGCTCAAGCCAAAATAGCCATCGATGCAACGATTGCTTTAGGTGGTGAAAATTATGTTTTTTGGGGAGGTCGTGAAGGGTACATGAGTCTTTTGAATACCAATATGAAAAGAGAATTAGACCACATGGGACAATTCTTGACTATTTGTAGAGATTATGCACGCAAACAAGGTTTCAAAGGAACTTTTCTTATCGAGCCAAAACCTATGGAACCAATGAAACATCAATATGATTTTGATGCGGCTACTACATTAGGTTTTCTACATAAATACGGACTTCAGGATGATTTCAAATTAAACCTAGAAGTAAACCATGCTACTCTTGCAGGTCATACTTTCGAGCATGAGTTACAAGTAGCAGTTGATGCAGGCATGTTAGGAAGCATTGATGCCAATCGCGGGGATTATCAAAATGGCTGGGATACAGATCAATTTCCTGTTGATGTTTATGAAATAACCCAAGCTATGTTAGTTATCCTACAGGGTGGTGGTATTCAGGGTGGCGGCATTAATTTCGATGCAAAAGTGCGTAGAAACTCAATCGATTTAGAAGACAAATTTATAGCTCACATTGCCGGAATGGATGTTTTTGCCAGAGGGCTTATTTGTGCGGATCATATTCTACAAAATACAAATTATAAAAAATTACGCGAACAGCGTTACGGATCATTTGACAGTGGTAACGGCGCTAAGTATGAAAAAGGAGAACTTTCTTTGGAAGCACTTAGTGAAATTGCACGTGCAAATGGAGAGCCCCAAAGAATAAGCGGAAAGCAGGAATTATTTGAGCAAATTATTGCCAACGCTTATTAATTAATCTTTTAATAGTTAGGGTCTAGCTTAAAAGTTGTTGAAATTACAGCTAATCCTATATGTTTAGCTGTAATTTGTAACTAAAGTAGAAAAGAAAACCGAGAAACCAAGAAGAGGTGGAGGGACGTCTCCTAATTTATTTGATGCGCATCCGCCGTTTCAAATTGATGGAAATTTTGGAGGAGCTGCTGCTGTCGCCGAGATGTTGGTTCAGTCTAATGAAAAAGAAATCAGATTGTTGCCCGCTTTACCGGATGATTGGAAAACCGGAACTGTAAAAGGAATTTGTGCCAGAGGAGGATTTGAAATTGCGATGGAATGGAGTAATAAAACGGTGAATAAAGTCACTGTTTTTTCTAAAAATGGGGAAGAAACAACTTTGATTAGTGGCGACAAAAAACAAATTGTCATTTTGAAAAAAGGCCAGAAGACAGCATTGATTTGGTAAAAAAAACGGGTGCAATCGATTCTTAGATTATATTGATTGTACCTTTTTTGGACTAAATGATTTTACTTTAGAACAGAGCGCAATTCCTGACGGTATTGTGAAGCGCTTTTTCCCGTAAACTCTTTGAATGATTTATTAAAATAACTGAAATTGTTAAATCCGCTTTCGTAACAAATTTCCGTGATGCTTATTGGTTTTTCAGCCAGTAGCTTTGAGGCATGAACTAAGCGGTAATCATTCACAAATTTGGTAAACGTTTTATTAGTAATTTTTTTGAAATACCGACAAAAAGAAGGCACAGTCATACTCACCAAAACAGCAACTTCCTCTAAGGTGATGGCTTCTTGAAAATGATCTTTCACATGATTGAAAACGGTATTAATCCGGTCGTTATCCTGCATTTGCATTTCCATAGAGAATCCCTCGGCATTGAGCACTTTAAATTCTTCGGATAATTCCAGTTCATTTAAGATGGCTAGTAAGCTCAATAGTTTCTCTAATTGTGACTGGCCATCCATGGCTTCAATTTTGTGGCCTATTATTTTCTTAGTTTCTCCACCAAATGCGATTCCTGCTTTGGCTTGATCAAATAAGTTTCGAATGTTTTTCATTTCTGAAATATCAAAAAAATCATTTCCCAGAAAGTCCGGTTTCATTTGAATCACGGTTTCATTTGTGTTGCCGGTTTGTTCATTAGTGAATCCACAATGTGGCAAATTACTTCCAATTAATATAAGGTCACCATCATTATAATAGGAAACATGGCTTCCTACTTGTCGTTTGCCAGAGCCTCCGTTTATATAAACCAATTCGATTTCGGGATGATAATGCCAGAGGTGCGCTTTGCTATTGGCATTTTCTACATATTTAGAAAACGAAAAGGAACTACCAAAAGATGGTGTTATGATTTCTAAGGTTGGTTGTATTACTTTCATAATTCCATAAGTTTAGAATTTGGATAAAATTAACCAAAATAGATGTAATATTGTCATATTTTAACCTAAAACGTTTTCGTAAAAGGTAATATAGAACACAAAATGGAAAATACTGTGTTATAGATGATTGATCTATTGCTCTAAATTTGTAACAGATAAAAGATTATAAATCTAAAAAGAACGATTATGAAAAATTTTTTAAAACTTAGTTTACTATTTGCTTTAGTATTAACTGCTATTAGTGCACAAGCTGGAGAAGCTGATTTTTCACTTAACGTGAAAAAAGAGAAAGGAAAAACAGTAAGTTTTGCTTTGAATGAAGTAAAAAAAATAGAGTTATCTATTTATGATACAAGCGATAAATTAATTCATACAGAACGTATTAGCTCAAATGGTCATATTAACAGAACTTATGATCTTGCTGCTTTACCTGAAGGAACGTATTATTTAGAAGCAGAGACAGAAATGAAAATTGCAAAATATGCAATTACAGTTGTTGGCGAAACAGCTACATTGTCTGATTTAGCGCTTTCTGAAGTATACAAACCAATAGTGCTAAACAATAATGGAAAAGTGTCGTTAAGCATTTTAAATTTAGACAAATCTCCAGTTACTGTTTTGATTTACGACAGGGATGGTAATGAGGTTTACAACAGTGTTTTTGAAGGACAACAAACTGTAGACAAGTTTTTTGATATAACTAGTGTACCGCGTGAGAAGTATACTTTTGTAATGTCATATGATAATAAAACATTTACAGAAACAGTAGCTGTAAAATAGTTATTAAAATAAAATTGTAGTAATTAAAACAGCTCTTTAACGGAGCTGTTTTTTTTGTTTTCATATATTTCCTGTTATTTTATCCATAACCCAGTTGGTATGGGCTGCCGTAAAACCATTTGACGGATGTATGCTATTGCCCAATAGATGTTCTCTCATTTGTTGTACATGATGCAACTGAATATTCTCCGGATGCTCTATGTCTAAAGCAGTTTCTCCTTTTTCGTTAGAAAGGACTAAAGGGATATTTTCAAAAACAGAGAAGATTATTTTACCTTTACTGCCATAAATTTCTACTTTATCTTCTCGTTCATAGCAACCAAAATTCCAACTTCCGGTGCCGGTGACTCCAGTTTCATGAGCCCAACAAGCTGTCACTGTATCTTGCGATGAATACAATCCTTGCTGATTGTGACTTATACCGGAGACCTCTTTTATATTTCCTAAAAGATGAATAAACAAATCTAATCCATGACTGGCCAAATCATCAAAATAACCTCCAGCAGCGATTTTAGAGTCAGTTCTCCAATTGTATGTTCCTGACTTATCTTGTTCAGATGTTGGTTTGCTCAAATGCCATCGTATATGCCTGATTTCACCAATGCTGTTGGTATCAAGCCATTTTTTTATTTGTTCAAAGCGAGGAAGTGTGCGCCTGTAATAGGCAACAAATAAAGGGATGTTTTTTTCTTCAAAAGCTTCATAAATCCTAATGCAATCCTGGTAATTTGGTGCCAAAGGTTTTTCGATACAGCAAATTTTCCCGGCTAGCGCCACTTTAAGTCCGTAATATTTATGAGTATCCGGTGGCGTTGCAATATATATGGCATCTATTTCAGTATCATTAATTAAGTCATCTGCATTGGTATAATATTTCTGTATGCCATGTCTTTTAGCATAATCGGCAGCTTTATTTGCATCTCTACGCATCACTGCTTCAATTTCGAAACCTTCCGTTTTCTGGTATGCGGGACCACTTTTTACTTCAGTAACATTACCACATCCTATTATTCCCCAACGAATTATTTTAGGACTTTCACTTTTGTTAATCATTTTTTATAGTTTTTCATATCCTTTTGTAAACAAAATAGTCTGTTCGGTATGAAGTAAATTTAAAGATTTATAGGTAAAGACAAAACATTCATCAAGGTTATTTCACCATGGTCAGCAATAATAAATAATTTCTAATCTTAGTCACTTTTCATTCTTAACAACAGGGAAAAATATTCTTAAAGAGAAAGTATTCTTAAAAAAAACATAAATAGTCTTTTCTTAAAAATGATATTTCATATTTATTTTTATATTCTAATCAATTGAAAATTAGTGGTATAATCCCTTGAAAGTCGTGTGTGATTTATAAAAGTGGAACGAGTATTCAAAATTTTGGCACGCTACTTGGATATACCGAATCAAATAAATAAAGCGAAAGCCGAAAAGCTCAAGAGTAGGCAAAACACAAATTGTATTGATTATGAAAAAAATTACCTTTTTAGTAGCTAGTATCTTCCTTATTGGAAGTGGTGTAGCGAATGCAACAGAAAAAACCAATTTTTCTCATGAGAGAGGAATGCCTGTTGATGTTAGAAATGCGGAACCAATTGTATTCACCGAAAGAGGAATCGAGTTTTTTGTGTTTCCTGACGGACAATTTGATTTTAATACACGTCCATCAAGTGGTAGCGATATGTATTATAGATCAACCAAAGCGAAAACTGTAAATAGAACATATGGTGCGCCTTCAAATTCTCGAAACCAAAATTACGGTGTAAAAGTGGAACATGATAATTCAGGAAAAGTAAGACGTATTGGAAATGTATTTATTAACTACGATGCATATGATAGAATTAAACGAGTTGGTTCAGTATATATGACTTACAACCGTTTTGCTTTAGAACAAGTTGGTGGATTACAAATTATTTACAATCGTCGTGGTCAGATTGTTGATTTTATTGGAAATGTAAAAGGACGCAGAGCGTATGAATACAGCCAAAACAATTATGGCAATAATGATCAGGATTATGGAAATAACCAAAATTCAAATGATCAGGATCAATACTATTATAGAACTACAGGAGCAAAAACTAAGGTTCAAAGTACAAAAGTAACCGGGAGTTTAGATATTAGAGTAGATAAAAGATAATAATTTTGTTTAATTGGTTAGTTAAAAAGTCCCGTTGATATTTTTATCAACGGGACTTTTGTTTGAAGTTATTTCTTGTTTTTTAGTCGCAACCATTAATGTCACAACTGTTCTCGGCAGTCGTATTTAATACCGTTATTTTCGATTCAAAATTTCCTTCTTCCCACACTTTTTCTAATGTTTTCAAGAAAGTAGTTGCGTGTTGCGCTCCAGAAATAGCATATTTATTATCGAAAACAAAAAAAGGAACACCTTGCACACCAATTGAATTAGCTTCTTTGATATCCTCTTTTACTTCTTTTGCGAAAGCATCAGAATGTAATACGTTTTGAATTTCTCCGGCCTCCAGTCCAACTTCTAGCGCTAATTCGGTTAATGTGTTTAAATTATTAACGTTCTTTCCTTCGGTCAAATAGGCCTTAAACAATAATTCTTCTAAGTTATTTGCCAAATTGTACTTTTTGGCCAAATGCAACAAACGATGTGCATGAAATGAATTGGCTAAAATTGCTTTTTCAAAATGAAAATCCAATCCGGCATTTTTAGCATTTTGGGTCATGTTATCGAGCATTTCTTGTGCCCAATCCTTGTCTTTTCTATATTTTTCTGCCAGATGTTCTACCATGCTGTCTTCGGGAGATGCAATAAAACCAGCGTCTAATTGAAAGCTTTTCCATTCAATAGTAACTGAATCTTTATGCTCAAAATGTTGAAGTGCTTCTTCGATTCTTCTTTTTCCTATGTAACAAAACGGGCACATGATATCCGACCAGATTTGTATGTTTAATGTGTTTTGCATGAACTGGAAAATTATTTTTGTTGTAAAATTGAGTTATAATCACAAAACTAATCAATTCGGTTTGTAGCTTTTGTGCTTTTAAGTTTTTTTTGATAAACCAAAAAACCATCAAAATTACTCTTGATGGTTTTTTTATATTTTATTAAAAAGGATTTTATCCTAATATGTCTAGTACTAATGAAGGAAATAAACCAATGATGATATTCAAAGCAATTGCAACAACAGCCACCGCATAAATCATAAAAGGTCTTCCGGTTTTTTCTTCATTTGGTTCTTTGGTATACATTGCTAAAATTAATTTGAAGTAGTATCCAACACTGATGATAGAATTGATTACAGCTACAATAACCAGAGCAATATATCCATCTTGAATGGTTTGACTGAATAAAACTAACTTAGCAAAGAATCCTGCAAAAATTGGAATTCCAGCCATAGAAAGTAAAGATGCAGTTAGGATAGCGGCCAATAAAGGATTGCTTTTTCCTAATCCGTGAAAATTGGTAATATCTTCGTTGTCTCTATTTTTACAAACGTATAAAATTACGCTAAAAGCAGCGATTCCAGCCAATGAATAAGCGGTTGTGTAATATAATAAACTAGCTGCTGAGGTAGATAAACTCAATAAAGTCATTAACATAAAACCAGCGTGAGAAATCCCTGAAAATGCTAACATACGTTTGACATTGACTTGTCTCAAAGCCATGATGTTTCCAACAGTCATTGAAGCCATAGAAATAACTACAACTACAATTTTAAATGCTTCTGAAATATCGGCATTCATAACTGATAATAATTTGTACAAAGTTGCCATTGCAACTACTTTGGCTAATGTACTCATCAGTGCTGTTGTCAAAGCTGGCGAACCTTCATATACATCTGGTGCCCAGAAATGAAAAGGAACTGCGGCAATTTTGAAAAACATCCCAATAGTTAATAAAGCAATTCCAATTGGAAACCAAATTGGTAATTCAGCTGATTGTGATAATTCACTGATTTCAATTACATCAAAACTTCCCATTGCTCCGTAAATTAGACAAATACCAAACAATAAAATTCCAGAGGCAAAAGATCCCATAAGGAAATATTTCATTCCGGCTTCGTTACTTTTTAAATTCAATCGGTCGCTTGCCGCTAAAATGTATAAAGAAATAGATAAAACTTCGATTCCTAAGAAGAACATAGCTAAGTTTCCAAAAGAAACCATAGCAACGGCTCCAGCCAATAAAAATACTTTTATGGCAATGAAATCGGAAATTTTATTTTGATGATTTTCGTAGAAATTATGTCCTAAACCTACCAAAAATATAGTAAGTACAATAAATAATGAAGAGAAAGCAGTTGAGAACTTGCTCACTGTAATCATGTTATTGTAGTAACTTTCGGTTGAATTAAATTCGGATACTGTTAGTCCAAGAACCGCAAGTAGTCCGATAATCGTTACCGGAACAATGGCTTTTCTTAAATTAAAAATTTCAAATAAAAGGCATAAAACACCTAATCCTATTATAGCTATTAATGTATTCATTTTTTATTTGACTTAGTTAATTCTGTTTATTTGTGTTAAAATTTCTTGAAGACTTGGTGTAATCAAATCTACGATTGGTTTTGGATACAATCCAAAAAAGAATAAAACGGCAATGATGAGCACCAAAGTGATTCCTTCATTTGCGGTAACATCTGCGAATAATTTTGAATTGGTTTCACCCAGCATGGCATATTGAAACATTTTCAACATATAATAGGCTCCTAAAATAATGGTAGTTCCACCTAAAATGGCAAACCAAATATTTATTTGAGAAAGACTGTACAATACGGTGAATTCTCCAACAAAGTTAAAAGTAGATGGTAAAGCTACAGAAGCTAGAACCAAGATTAAAAACATAGAAGTAAACTTTGGAGATTGAGCACGTATTCCGCCCATTTCTGCAATTACTCTTGTTTCGTATCTTCTAAAAATAATTTCAGCTACAAAGAACAAACCAACGACTACAAAACCGTGAGCAATCATTTGTAAAACCGCTCCGCTTAAACCGTCTAAAGTTAAGGTGTACGTTCCAGCAGCAATTAATCCAACGTGAGCTAGTGAAGAATAGGCTAATAATTTTTTCAAATCTTTTTGTCTCAAAGCTACAATTGAACCATAGATAACACCAGCAACTCCAATAGCAATGAAAATATACATATATTCTTTAGCAGCTAATGGCGCTAATGGCAATTGCCAACGAATAACACTGTATAATCCCATTTTAAGCATGATTCCTGATAAAAGCATTGTTCCAACAGTTGGTGCTTTTTGGTATACTTTTGCTTGCCATGTATGGAAAGGAATTAATGGAATTTTGATAGCATAGGCTAAAAAGAAAGCTAAGAATATCCATAATTGTTCATTAGCTGATAGGCTTACTTTATATAAATCTTCTAGAAGGAAACTTCCAGCTTTTTGATACAAATAAACAAAAGCCACTAACATGAATAGTGATCCAGCCAATGTGTAGATAAAGAATTTCACTACTGCTTTTTTGCGTTCTTCAGCATCTCCGTTACCCCAAATTAAAGCGATAAAGTA
>ERZ1034365.524-NODE-524-length-21195-cov-4.734634_pt1 | contig 21195 bp, 8 predicted proteins | sample MGYA00520615_ERZ1034365 | MGnify/ENA primary metagenome ERZ1034365 (study PRJEB33736, sample SAMEA104284505) | Azolla filiculoides | biome: Urban; feature: Water surface; material: Ditch water | place: Netherlands | collected 2015-10-28 | depth 0-0.1 m ... | reverse complement strand
AAAACATTGGAAGAGATTGAAAGTGAATTGGTGAAATAGAAATACATTAAAGGTTAAATATTACATTATGAAGAATAGGATAATTTTGTCAATTATTATTGGCTTATGTTGCAACACATTACTTTTTGCTCAAAACAACAATGCGAACGTTAGAATAAACCAACTTTTTAATTTTGGATGGAAATTCAAAGCGGGAGAAATTATGAATGCCCAAGATTTCACTTTCGATGATAGCTCTTGGCGCAAGCTGGATTTACCACACGATTTCCAAATAGAGCAACCTTGGGATCAAACAGCCAATAGAGGTCGTGGATTTAAAACGTTGGGTGTCGGTTGGTACCGAAAAACATTCAAAGCCGATGCTAGTTGGGTAGGGAAACAAGTGTTCCTCGATTTTGAAGGCATTATGTTGCACGGAGAAGTTTGGCTAAACGGAAAGAAAATCGGAGGGACAAGTTATGGTTATCTTGGTTTTGAATCCAATGTATCCGATTTAATTAAATATGACGCTGACAATGTAGTTGCCGTTCGTTCTTCGACAGAGGGAGGTTCTCGTTGGTACACCGGCGGCGGACTGTTTCGAGACGTACATTTGGTAGTAAAAGACCCAATTGCTATTGCGCGTCACGGTATTTTTATAACGACTCCAAAAATTTCTGACCTGAATGCCGAAATCAGCGTACAAGTAGAAGTGGCGGGAATTAAAAATAAGGAATACGAACTGGAGATCAATACCAAAATATTCTCTCCAGAAGGGAAACAAGTAGCCGAAACTAAAACGATGGCTCCAAAAAAATCGAATCTTGTAGAAGTAGAAGTTCCCTTGCCAAAGGTTACTATTTCTAATCCACAGCTTTGGTCTTGTGAAACGCCCAATTTGTATTCCGCCGAAGTCGTATTGGTGTTAAACGGTAAAGTGGTTGACAAACTCACCAAGAAGTTTGGGATTCGTACTATTGAATTCTCCAAAGAATTTGGATTAAAATTGAATGGCAAAAAGGTATTTCTTAAAGGTGTCGCCAATCATCACGATTTGGGTGCGGTAGGTGCAGCTGCGCATAAAACGGCAATTGCCAGAATGATGGATCAACTGAAAGCCTTTGGTTTTAATCACATTCGAACTTCACACAATCCATATTCAGAGTCATTTTTTGAATTAGCTGACGAAAAAGGAATGCTAGTAGTTGATGAATTATACGACAAATGGGGAAGCATTCAGGCTTGGGCAGGAAGTGCAAAATGGAATGACATCTGGTACGATAACATCAAGGAATGGATTAAACGCGATCGCAATCATCCTTCAGTAATTATGTGGAGTTTTGGAAACGAATTACAGTTTCAGGAAGAAAGATGGAATTGGCCAACAACGGATTGGGGTGTAACTACCTATAAAATTATGGATGTAGTGGCAAAACGCTACGATCCAACCCGCAAAACTACTGTTGCTATGTATCCGGCTCGTGCTGGAGGTATCATCAGAGCCAATCCTGATTTTCGTATCAAAGAAAACATTGTCCCACCTGAATTATCAACAGTTACAGATATTGCCAGCTTTAACTACACTTGGGAGGATTACCAAGAATATCTAAAACACGCACCAAATATGATTGTTTACCAAAGTGAGGCTGTTACCAATGAATTGGCTGCACCCTACTTTGGAATGGACAGAGATAAAATGGTCGGATTGGCTTATTGGGGCGGAATCGAATATTGGGGCGAATCTCAAGGTTGGCCTAGAAAGGGCTGGAATTATTCGTTTTTCAATCATTCGATGGAGCCTTTTCCACAGGCTTGGTTAACCAAAAGTATTTTTACAGACGAGCCGTTGGTTTATATCGGGGTAGTTGATAGTGAAGGGGAATCGAAGATGTGGAACGACCAAATAGTGGGACAAAAAGTGATTTCGGCACATTGGAATCGTACAGATGGAAGTAAATACAATTTGTACACTTATACCAATGCCGATGAAGTTGAATTATTTGTAAATGGAAAATCTATCGGAGTACAACAAAATAGTACTGAAGTAACAAAACGCAATACCATTTATTGGAAAGACGTTCCATATACAGCTGGCAAAATCACCGCTATCGCCCGAAAAGGAGGCAAAGAAGTAGCTCGTCACGAACTGGAGACAACCGGAAAAGCAGTAGCATTAAAAATAGAAACAGAAAATCCAAACTGGAAAGCGGATGGTATGGATCTTCAATATATAAAAGTATATGCCGTGGATAGTAAAGGGCGTAAAGTACCAACTGCTGCCGAAGAAGTAACTTTTGATGTGAGTGGCTCCGCCAATATAATTGCGGTGGATAATGGTGATCATTTGAGTGATGATTTATTTGATGGCAATAAAAAGAAACTTTACAAAGGCTTTGCGATGGCTATTTTGCGTTCAGGACAAAAAGCTGGAACCGTAAAACTGAAAGTTACCGCAGCAGGATTGAAAGGAATAGAGAAAACATTAATAGTAAAATAACATTTAGTCAGCATATTAATATCCATTTCTATGAAAAAAATTATTCGAATACTCTTATTCCTTTTAATTTTATTGAGGTGCTCATTTCTTTCGGCACAGGATTTTATGACCAATATTCCAGCTCGCAAGCAGACAAGCCTGAACGGTAAATGGCAGGTTATCATTGACCCATACGATGTTGGAATCAAGTCCTGGAAGGCTTTGTACAAAGACAAAAAGCCGGTTGAAAAATGGGAGTTTTACGAATACTCATTCGATGGTGGACCTGTACTTAATGTGCCCGGCGATATAAACTCACAATTGCCAGAACTTAAAAACTACGAATCCACTATTTGGTACAAGAAAACTTTTGTGGCTCAAAAACAATCCGGCAAGCGCCTGTTTCTGTATTTTGATGCTGCCAATTATATGACCGACGTCTTTCTGAATTCGGAAAAAATTGGTAGTCACGAGGGTGGTTTTACACCATTTCAATTTGAAATTACAGATAAAATAAAAACTGGTGAAAATTCAATTATTGTGCGTGTCAACAACGAACGACAAAAAGATGGTGTACCAGCAACGGGTTATGACTGGATGAACTACGGTGGCATCACTCGTGACGTGAGATTAGTGGAAACGCCTTCGGTGTATATCGATGATTATTTTATTCAACTGGAGAAAGGGTCGAAAAATGTAGTGTCGGGATACGTGAAATTGGCTGGAGTAACCTCGGCTCAGGAAGTTAAAGTTCAAATTCCAGAAGCAAAAATTAAATTGGTTTTAAAAACCAATGCCGAAGGATATGCAGCGGTAAAATTTCCGGCAAAACTAACACTTTGGAGTCCTAAAAATCCAAAATTGTATAAAGTAAATATTAGTTGTGAAAGCGATAAAGTATCCGAAGAAATTGGGTTTCGCAGTATTGAAACTAAAGGAACCGACATTCTGCTCAACGGAGAATCGGTGTTTCTAAAAGGGGTAAACATTCACGAAGAAATACCGCAGCGCAAAGGGCGTGCCTTTTCCGAGTCGGATGCACTTATGTTGCTTACTTGGGCTAAAGAATTGGGATGTAATTTTATACGAACAGCTCATTATCCGCACAACGAAAATATGGTTCGAATGGCTGAGCGAATGGGTTTTATGATTTGGGAAGAAGTTCCCGTTTTCCAGTCGATTAGTTTTGACAAAGAACTAACGCAACAGTTAATGAATTTGCAACTGAAAGAATTAGTACGACGCGCACAATACCGCTGTTACATTATTAATTGGAGTATGGCCAACCAAACTCCGCAAGGATCTAAAAATCGAACTCAAGCCATTGCAGATATGGCATCACTTTGCCGAAGCATTGACAACACACGTCTTATTTCGGCGGCTTTCAATAATCTAAAATATGTTGGCAACAAAGTTATTATTGAGGACGATCTTATCAACTCTTTAGACGTGATTGGCATCAATGAATATATTGGTTGGTATAAACCGTGGTTCAAACCACCATCCGAAATTGAGTGGGTATCGAACTACAACAAACCGGTAATTATGAGTGAATTTGGTTGTGAAGCCTTGTATGATAATCACGGCCCTGCGGATGTAGCCAGTTCTTGGAGTGAAGAATATATGGAGCAATTTTACAAAGACCAGATTACGATGCTGCAACGGATTCCATTTTTGCGTGGCACTTGTCCGTGGATTTTAGCGGATTTCCAATCGCCGCTTCGTTTGCATCCCATTTATCAAAAGGGTTGGAATCGCAAAGGATTACTCTCGGATAAAGGGGAAAAGAAAAAAGCGTGGTATGTATTGAAAGAGTTCTATTCCAAAGAGAAACCAGTACAAAATTAAAGCAGAATTACTGCGGAATAGACATCAACCCTACATCCAGTTGCGATAGAAACAAGAAAATTAAGTAATTGTAAAAATAAAAAAATGAGTGTAAAAGCTTGGCAAGAGGAAGTAATCATTCCCACATACGAAATTGGAAAAGCCGAAATGAATCCCATCTTTCTTGAAAAACGAGTGTATCAAGGTAGTAGTGGAGTTGTTTATCCGTATCCAGTTGTAGAAAAAATTGAGGACGAGAAACAGGATAAAACATACAAAGCAGTCTATCTTGAAAATGAATATATCAAGGTAATGATTTTGCCTGAGTTGGGCGGACGTGTGCAAATGGCTTACGACAAAATCAAGCAACGTCATTTTATTTATTACAATCAGGTTATTAAACCGGCATTGGTTGGACTTACTGGCCCTTGGATTTCGGGAGGAATCGAGTTTAACTGGCCGCAACACCATCGTCCGAGCACGTTTTTACCTGTGGATCACACCATCGAAAACAATGCCGACGGCAGCATTACCGTTTGGGTAAGTGAAAACGAAAAAATGTTCCACCAAAAAGGAATGGCGGGATTTACTTTGCATCCTGGAAAAGCCTATCTTGAAATTAAAGGAAAACTGTATAATCCAACTCCTGTTCCGCAAACTTTTTTGTGGTGGGCGAATCCTGCCGTGGCGGTAAACGAGTATTATCAATCGGTTTTTCCACCAGATGTACACGCTGTTTTTGACCACGGAAAAAGAGATGTTTCTACTTTTCCCATTGCAACTGGAACTTATTATAAAGTGGATTACTCCGCTGGTGTGGATATTTCTAACTATAAAAATATTCCCGTTCCGACTTCGTATATGGCCATCAACTCGGATTTTAATTTCGTGGGTGGTTACGAAAATGACACGAAAGCCGGCGTGTTGCACGTTGCCAATCATCATATTTCTCCCGGAAAAAAACAATGGACTTGGGGAAATGGCGATTTTGGAAAAGCTTGGGACCGAAATCTTACCGACGAAGATGGACCGTACATCGAATTGATGGCGGGAGTTTTTACCGACAATCAACCCGATTTCAGTTGGATGCAACCCTATGAAGAAAAAACATTTACACAATATTTCCTGCCATATCGGGAATTGGGTGTGGTAAAAAACGCTTCTCAAGATTTGCTTTTAAACCTTGACAAAGAAGGAGACAAAGCCATTGTGAAGATTTTTGCCACCTCATTGCAGAAAAAAGCAAGAATTATATTGGAAGGTTTTTTGGATGAAATCTTGGATTTAAGTCCAGAATTAGTTTATGAACGCGAAATTTTGGTTGGGGATGTTAATTTCATAGATTTAAAATTAATGGTCTTTTCCGAAAACGGACGAGAACTATTGAGTATTAAATCCGAAAAAGCGGAAGCAAAACCAATACCAGAAGCTGCCAAAGCCGCTTTTTCTCCCGAAGAAACGCCAACTTGCGAGCAATTGTATCTTACGGGCTTGCATTTGGAACAATACCGTCACGCCACTTACAACGCTAACGATTATTATCTGGAAGCCTTGAAAAGAGACCCTTCAGATGTTCGAAATAACAATGCGATGGGACTTTGGTTGCTTCGTCGTGGGAAATTTGCCGAATCCGAAAAGTATTTCAATGCTGCAATTGACACCCAATTGCAGCGCAACCCGAATCCATACGATGGTGAACCTCATTATAATCTGGGTCTTGCCCTACAATATCAAGGTAAAAATAAGGAAGCCTATGATGCTTTTTACAAATCCTGCTGGAATGCCGCGATGCAAGATGCCGGTTATTTTGGTTGTGCCCAGATTTCCTGCAAGAAGGACAATCTAACCGATGCGCTTTATGAAATTGACAAAGCATTGGTACGCAACTGGCACAACCACAAAGCACGTGCTTTGAAAACCGCCATCCTTCGAAAATCAGGAAACGAAAAAGAAGCCTTGGCACTGATAGAAGATTCACTAAAAATAGACTTATTCAATTTTGGATGCCGTTTCGAACACTATCTAATTTCAAATTCAGCTACTGTTTTGGATGAAATGAATAGTTTGATGCGTGGCGAAATCCATAATTATGAGGTCGTGGCATTGGATTATATTGCCGCCGGTCTGTACGATGAAGCCGTTCAGTTATTGGAAGAAGGAATCAAAGTTTCTCCCACCACACCGATGACGTATTATTATATGGCTTGGGCATTAAGGTTAGCCAACAAAGATGCTAAAGCCGTGTTTGAAATAGCTGAGAATCACGCACCAGAATATTGTTTTCCAAATCGTTTGGAAGCTATACTCGCATTAGAAGTGGCTCAAAAAATAAATCCAAAAGACGCCAAAGCTCCTTATTATTTGGGGAATTTATGGTATGACAAGCGTCAATATACAGAAGCCATTGCCTGTTGGGAAAAATCAGCAGCCATTGACGACACATTCCCAACAGTCTTGAGAAATTTGTCGTTGGCCTATTTCAATAAATTGCAGCAGGAAGAAAAAGCGGTTCAATTTCTCGAAAAAGCCTTTGCTTTGGACAAGAGTGATTCCCGCATTTTGATGGAACTGGATCAATTGTACAAACGCCTTTGCAAACCACATTCGGAACGATTGGATTTTTTGGAAAAACATTTCAATCTAGTGGAACAACGTGATGACGTGTATTTGGAATATGCCACTTTATGCAACCAACTTGGGAATTATGCCAAAGCGATTGCATTAATTGACCAACGCATTTTCCATCCTTGGGAAGGCGGCGAAGGCAAAGTTCCGGCACAATATCAATTAGCAAGAGTACAATTAGCCAAACAAATGTTGGCAAAAAACCAATTTGAAGCCGCCATAAAATTATTAAAAGAATGTCTCGAATATCCGCATAATTTAGGAGAAGGCAAACTTTCGGGAGCCCAAGAAAATGATTTCCATTATTGGTTAGGCTGCGCTTACGAAGGTTTGGGACAAATGGATGAAGCCCAAAAATATTGGGAACTCGCCAAAGATGGAAACAGCGAGCCTGCGGCAGCCATTTTCTACAACGACCAAAAACCCGACAAGATATTTTACCAAGGACTGGCATTACTGAAATTAGGATTACCAAATGAGGCCAATATTCGATTTGACAAACTGGTAGGTTTTGGGAAAAAACATTTGGACGACACCATAAAACTGGATTACTTTGCGGTATCCTTGCCTGATTTATTGATTTGGGAAGATGATTTAACTTTCCGAAACAAAATCCATTGCCATTACATACTCGGATTGGGAAATCTCGGATTGGGGGAAATCGACCAAGCAAAAAATCATTTGCAGGAAGCGGCAAAAATGGATGTAAACCATCAGGGAGGTCAGATACATTTGGCAACGATACTAAATTTATAAAAATGAAAATATCAAAATTCAATGCTCTAACTTCAATTATGCTGTTTGTTGCATTTTCATTATCTGCTCAAAATAGTTACTCTGTTGACATCAGCAAAGCAACACCACAAATACTATCTGGACATTTAAAACAAGGTAGCAACACCGCTCCCAATGGAGACAAACTGGAAGTAAATAGTCTTTATTTTATAAAAAACGGCACTCCTTGGTATCCTGTGATGGGTGAATTTCATTTTTCAAGGTTTCCAAAAAGCCAATGGGAAGCTTCGATTTTAAAAATGAAAGCAGCAGGAATTGATGTGATTGCCACTTATGTCTTTTGGATTTATCACGAAGAAGAGGAAGGAAAATTTAATTGGAAAGACGATAATGATTTCAATGCTTTTCTTGCCTTATGTAAAAAACACCAGATGTATGTTTTTGCTAGAATTGGACCTTGGTGTCACGGCGAAGTGAGAAATGGAGGCTTTCCAGACTGGATTGTAAAAAGAGGAAATATGAGAAAGAACGACTCCACCTATCTTTCGAGTGTAAAAAAATTCTACCATCAAATTGGTTTGCAATGCAAGGGAATGTGTTTTAAAGATGGCGGCCCAATCATTGGCACACAAATAGAAAATGAATATCGATTTAATAATGCCAAAGGTTTAGAACACTTATTAACATTAAAGAAAATGGCAATTGAATCCGGTTTCGATGTTCCGTATTACACGGCTACGGGCTGGCCTGGTTCCAATTTAAAACAAGACGAATTCATACCTGTTTGGGGTGCTTATCCAGAAGCTCCGTGGGACAAAAAAACCACAAAACTCGCTCTTTCCGACAATTATTTATTTGGAACCTTACGAAACGATCCTGCCATTGGAAGTGATTTGTTGGGCAAACAAGATGAAATTACAGATTATAAAGGGTATAGATATCCTTATGCCACTGCAGAAATGGGAGGAGGAATTCAAGTTACCTACCACCGTCGTCCCATAATCAACTCAGATGATGTGACGGCTTTGGCTTATACCAAAATAGGCTCAGGAGCTAATCTTATGGGCTATTATATGTTTCACGGAGGGTCGAATAAAATTGGTAAATTAAGTACGCTACAAGAATCTAAAGCGACCAATTACCCAAACGATTATCCGATTATTAATTATGATTTTCAATCGCCAATTGGAGAGTTTGGCAACTTGAGACCTTCTTTTTACAACTTCAAAGTATTGCATACATTCCTGAATGAATTTGGAAGTGAACTCGCCACTTATTCAGCCTGTTTTCCAGACAAAATACCCGTTAATGCGGCTGATGCCAATACATTACGATTTGCAGTTAGAGCCAAAAATAATAGTGGTTTTATTTTCATAAGTCAGGTAGAACGACAGTTGCAGATGAATGAGGTCAAAGACGTTCAGTTTCAATTGAAATTAAAGGACAATGGCAACTTGGTATTTCCAGAAAAACCAATGACCATAAAAAATAATGTACAGGCTATTTTCCCATTCAATATGGACATTGAAGGATTTAATCTTCAATATGCAACAGCACAGCCTTTATGCAAGATAGAAGGAACTGAACCACTGTACGTCTTTTTTGAAGTTGATGGTGTTGCTCCCGAATTTGTTTTCGAAAAAAATAAAATTAAAGATGCCAAAGCAACCAATGCCTCCTTAAATGGTTTTCCCGAAAAGTACCAGTTTTCTAATTTACAATCGGGTCTTAATTGCATTATTGAACTAGTTGCAGCAGATGGTAAAAAAGTAAAAATCCTTACCCTTACGGCAGAACAAGCAAAAAACGCCTATAAAATCAATGATACAAAGCAGCAAAAACTACTGATTGCAAATCAGGAAGTAGTGGTTGACAGCAACCAAATTACCATCAGTGGGCACGAAATGGCTCAACTTAATGTTTACCCACAAAACACCCAGTTTTCGTCCAAAGCCAAGTGGATTTCGGAAAAGTCGAATGGTGGAATTTTCAAAACCTATTCCACTAAATTAGAAGGAGGCGAAATCAATCTACCTTTTGAAGAAGTGACTGACCTTAGTTCCTATTTGAATGTAAAAAATATTTTTCCCGCTGATAACAGACTAGCAACAATTGCAACCGCTAATTCTGGCCCACAATATCAAACAAATTTAAGCCCAGTTGCGGGGTCAAAATATTATTTGTTATCCATTCCAGAGAATAAAAAGTCTTTTTTTATTACTTTAAATTATTTTGGAGATACGGCTTCAGTCTATTCGAATGGTAAACTAATGGCAGACGATTTCTATTATGGTAAACCTTGGAAGATTGGAATCGACAATCCTAAAACCAAGCAATTATTAGTACAAATAGTTCCGCTTACGGATGAAAAGCAAATTTATTTTGAACCCGGAATAAGGGAAACTATTTCTGGTAAAGAAGCTACAGAATTAAAATCAGGAAAAATAACTTTAGACGAAAAAATAACTTTAAGTTTTAAGTAACTTTGAAAAAAAAGCCATTAAAAATATATGAAAGCATCAAAACTCATTCTTCTTCTCGTCATTTTTATGACACTGATGACTCAAGCTCAAGTTTCTAAACAACCCGAAACATTCGTTGCCGCAGACAACACTTTCCTTTTAAACGGGAAACCATTTGTAGTACGTGCTGGCGAAATTCATTTTCCGAGAATTCCACGTGAATATTGGGAACAGCGCATCCAAATGTGTAAAGCGATGGGAATGAATACCATTTGTATCTATCTTTTTTGGAATTTTCACGAACAAAAACCCGATCAATTTGATTTCACGGGACAAAAAGACGTGGCCGAATTTGTACGACTCATCCAAAAAAACGGAATGTATTGCATCGTTCGCCCCGGTCCTTATGCTTGTGCTGAGTGGGATATGGGCGGGTTGCCTTGGTGGCTTTTGAAGAAAAATGATATTCAAGTACGTACTAAAGATGATTATTATTTTATGGAACGAGCTACTAATTATCTGAAGCAAGTGGGCAAGCAATTAGCTCCTTTGCAAATTCAAAATGGCGGAAATATCATTATGGTTCAGGTCGAAAATGAATATGGTGTTTGGGGTGCAGATACTGCTTATATGGGACAAGTTCGCGATGCCATTCGTTCCGCAGGATTTGATAAAGTACAATTGTTTCGTTGTGACTGGAGTTCCAACTTTTTCAAATATGATGTGGATGGCGTTTATACCGCTTTAAATTTTGGAGCTGGTTCGAATATCGATAAACAGTTTGAAAAGTATAAAGAAATTTATCCCAAAGCGCCGTTGATGTGTAGCGAATATTGGACAGGATGGTTCGATTATTGGGGACGTGCCCACGAAACCCGTTCGATTAATAGTTTTATCGGGAGTTTAAAAGATATGTTGGATCGCAAAATTTCGTTCAGTTTGTATATGGCTCACGGCGGCACTTCTTTCGGACAATGGGGCGGAGCCAATGCACCACCTTTTGGGGCTATGGTCGCTTCCTACGATTATAACGCTCCAATAAATGAGGCTGGACAACCCACGGACAAATTCTACGCCGTTCGAGATTTATTGAAAAACTACCTAAATCCTGGAGAAACAATTCCCGAACTACCTGCAAATTATCCAATGATTTCGATTCCGAAAATCACTTTTAAAGAATCGGCATCCTTATTCGAAAATCTTCCGAAAGCCAATAAATCGGAAACCATAAAACCGATGGAAGCCTTTAATCAAGGTTGGGGACGCATTTTGTATCGCACCCAATTACCGGAATCTACTACTTCATCTAAAATAAAAATTACAGAACTACACGATTGGGCTGCTATTTTTATCAATGGAAAACGTATCGGAAACCTAGATCGACGAAAAGACGAAAACACCATTGAAATTCCTCCAGTAAAAAAAGGTGATGTCCTCGATATTTTGGTGGAAGCTATAGGTCGCGTCAACTATGGAAAAACCATCATTGACCGAAAAGGAATCACCGAAAAAGTGGAAATATTGGTAGGTTCTAATGTCACAAATTTAACCAATTGGGAAGTTTTCAATTTTCCTGTGGACTACGATTTTCAGAAAAACCTGAAATTCAAAACTGAAAAAGCAAATGGTCCTGCTTGGTACAAAGCCACTTTTGATTTGAAATCTACCGGTGATACCTATATCGATATGAGCACTTGGGGCAAAGGAATGGTGTGGGTAAATGGATACAATTTAGGTCGTTATTGGAAAATTGGCCCGCAACAAACCCTTTATATGCCGGGATGTTGGTTGAAAAAAGGAAAAAATGAAATCATAATTCTTGATTTAGAAACGCCCAAAGATGCCCAAATTACAGGTGTCACGACTCCAATTTTGGATAAAATTGTTGTTGACGAATCACTTTTACACCGTAAAAAAGGAGAAACACTAGACCTTTCTGCTGAAGCTCCTGTCAATTCTGGCTCGTTTATTGCAGGGCAAGGTTGGAAAGAAGTGATTTTTGATAAAGAAAGTGAAGGGCAGTATTTTTGTTTTGAGGCATTAAGTTCTCAAAATCAAAAAGACCAAAGTAGCAGTATGGCTGAATTTGAATTAATTGGCGTAGATGGATTGCCGATTAATCGTTCTAAATGGAAAATAATTTATGCAGATAGCGAAGAAATTTCAGTAGGAAACTATTCGGCCGAAAAAATATTCGACCAACAGGAATCTACTTTTTGGTCCACGGCTTGGACGGTTTCAAAAACGCCGCATCCCCATCATGTTGTTGTCAATATGGATGAAATTGTAAAAATTAAAGGCTTTAAATATTTACCCAGAACCGATAAAAGTACCAATGGAAATGTGAATTCCTATCGTTTCTTTATTAAATCATCCTTGTTTTCTATTAAGAAATAAAAAATAACCTAATGAATAGAAATAGTTATATCTGCTTGCTTTTTTTAGCATTATTTTCTTTAAGCAGTTTCAATAGTAAAGCTCAAGTAATTAATTTGAAAGGCAGTTGGCTTTTTCAAATGGATCGAAATGAAGAAGGTGTCACGGCAAAATGGTACAACAAAAAACTAGCAGATGTAATTCATCTGCCAGGCTCAATGGCCGAAAACTTGAAAGGCGATGAAATCACTTTGAAGACCAAATGGACAGGCTCTATTTATGACAGTTCTTACTATTTTGTTCCAAGATTAAAAAAGTTTCGCGAGCCTGGAAACATACACATTCCTTTCTGGCTTACCCCAGCCAAACATTTTCTTGGCGTGGCTTGGTATCAAAAAGAAGTAAACATTCATAAGAATTGGAAAGGGCAACGAATAGTACTTCGTTTAGAAAGAGCCCATATCGAAACTAGAGTTTGGGTAAACGACAAGGAAGTGGGTTTACAAAATTCATTGGTTGCCCCACACGTCTATGATTTGAGCTCGTATCTTGTTCCTGGAAAACAGCGTATTTCTATTAGAATTGACAATAGTATTAAAAAAATAAATGTCGGTCCCGATTCACATAGCGTTACCGATCATACTCAAGGAAATTGGAATGGTATCATCGGAAAAATGGAGTTGGAATCTGGTTCTCCTGTTTATATAGACGATGTCCAGATTTTTCCTGATGTAAAAAATCATAAAGCCCGAGTGAAAATTACGGTGAATAATAGCACCCAAAATAATTTTAATGGTACAATTGCTATTGCTGCCAAAAGCTTCAACTCCAAGGCAACTGACCAAACCAAAGCCATTACAAGCAAGATTGTGGTGACTAAGTTGGGAGAAAATACAATGGAACTCGAACTTCCTTTTGGAAAAGGAATGTTGACTTGGGACGAATTTGATCCTGCTTTGTATAACTTGGAAGTAAAATTAGCTTCCAAAGAACTAAAAAACAGCAAAATCGTCCAATTCGGAATGCGTGAATTTAAAATTGAAGGCAACCGATTTTTAATCAATGGTAATCCTGTTTTTCTTCGAGGAACGGTTCACAATTGCGAATTTCCGTTAACAGGTTATCCAGCAACTACAGTTGAAGCTTGGGAAAAAACTTTTAAAATCATCAAATCTTATGGATTAAACCACGTTCGTTTTCATTCTTGGTGTCCACCTGAAGCAGCTTTTATTGCCGCCGACAAAGTGGGATTGTATTTGCAGCCTGAAGGTCCTAGTTGGCCAAACCACGGGCCAAAAATAGGATTGGGTCAGCCTGTGGATAAATTTTTATACGACGAAACCACAAGAATGGCCAAGGAATACGGTAATTATGCTTCTTTCACGATGTTGTCCGCAGGGAATGAACCAGCAGGAAATCAAGTAAAATACCTCAACGAATTTGTTGATTTTTGGAAAGCAAAAGACAACCGAAGAGTTTACACTGGAATGTCGGTTGGTGGAAGTTGGCCAATTGTTCCGAATGCAGAATATCAGTCTCGAGGAGGAGTAAGAGGTTTGAAATGGGAAAAAATGCCAGAAACAGAATCTGATTTTAGCTCCGGAATTGCACCATTTAAAGTTCCTTTTGTCGCTCACGAAATTGGTCAATATTGTGTTTTTCCTAATTTCGAAGAAATCAAAAAATACACTGGTGTTTACCGAGCCAAAAACTTCGAAATGTTCCGCGAAGATTTAGAGGATCACCATATGGGCAATCAAAGCAAAGACTTTTTGAATGCTTCTGGAAAACTTCAGGTTTTGTGTTATAAAAACGAGATTGAAAAAATGTTGAGAACGCCTGGTTACGGAGGTTTTCAAGCATTAGGCTTGCAGGATTTTCCGGGTCAAGGAACGGCTTTGGTGGGCGTTCTGGATGCTTTTTTCCAAGAAAAAGGATATGTAACTGCAAAGGAATATTCTCGTTTTTGTAATTCGACAGTTCCTTTGGCGAAGATTTCAAAGTTTGTGTTTACCAATACCGAAACTTTCAAGGCTGAAATCGCGCTATTCCACTCCGGAAAAACACCATTAAAAAATGCTGTAATCAGTTGGACGATTCAAAACGAAAAGGGAATCGCACTAGCTTCAGGAAGTTTCGATGCTAAAACTTTCGAAAATGGAAATGGTATTTTCGTTGGAAATTTAAGTTTTGCGTTGAACGAAATCAGGGAAGCCACGAAATTAAAACTGGAAGTAAAAGTCAATGGCACCGACTTTGCCAACGATTGGGATTTTTGGGTATATCCAGATAAGAATCCAGAAACTAAATCGACGGTTTATTACACCACAGTTTTAGACGATAAAGCCAAAGAAGTATTGAATAATGGTGGAAAAGTATTTTTGAATGCCTCTGGTAAAGTGGTAAAAGGCAAAGAAGTCGAAATGCATTTTCTTCCCGTTTTTTGGAATACCTCTTGGTTCAAAATGCGTCCGCCACACGTTACAGGAATGTTGATACAGGATAAAAGTCCTGCTTTCGCCAATTTCCCAACCAGTTTTCACTCTGATTTGCAGTGGTGGGACATTCAAAATCGCTCGCAAGTAATGAATCTCGAAGATTTTCCGGTAGATTTCCGACCTTTAATTCAACCTATTGATACTTGGTTTATGAATCGCAGGTTGGCTTTAGTATTTGAAGCCCAAGTAGGAAAAGGAAAAATTATAGTGAGCAGCGCCAATGTGGGACCGGATGCTGAAAACAAGCCTGCTGCGAAACAACTATTTTTATCGCTTCAAGAGTATATGAATTCAGACCAGTTTAATCCAAAAAACAGTTTGAGTTTTGAGTTAATTCAGGATATTTTTGTGAGTCCTTCAAAAGAGATTTTTAAGACTTATACCAAAGACAGCCCTGATGAATTGAAACCCAATTCGAATCAAAATAAAGTGAAATAATTAATTAAAAATTAATAATGAAAAATAGTCGTTTTTATATTTTGTTTTTCTTCATAATTGCTGTTCTTTCAGTAAATGCGCAGAAAAATGAATCAGGAAGAGAAAAATACAACTTCAATTACGGTTGGAAATTAAATATTGGCGATGTTGAAGAAGCTAAACAAGCTGATTTCAATGACAAGAAATGGACAGATGTAAATCTTCCGTATGCTTGGAATCAATCTGAAGCTTTTCGTTTAGATATTACACAATTATCTACAGGAATTGCTTGGTATCGTAAGACCTTTCAGCTTCCAAAAGATTCGAACAATAAGAAAGTTTTTGTTGAGTTTGAAGGAGTGCGTCAAATGGGAGAAATTTATATCAATGGAACTTTTATTGGCCGACATGAAAATGGAGTTATGGCTTTTGGTTTTGACTTGACTCCTTATGTAAAACCTTATCCGCAACAAAATGTGATAGCTGTAAAAACGGATAATGATTGGAAGTATAAAGAGAAATCATCAGGTTCTGGATTTCAATGGAACAATAATAACTTTAATGCCAATTATGGTGGAATTCCCAAAAATGTATTTCTACATTTAAAACCCAAAGTGTATCAAACACTGCCGTTGTATTCTACTTTGGGCACAACAGGAACTTATGTTTATGCCACCAATTTTGATATTGCAAACAAAAAGGCAGTTGTTAATGTGGCTTCGCAAGTAAAAAATGAACTTTCTAAATCCATTACTACTCAATTGAAAGTAAGTGTTCAAGATAGGGAAGGAAAACTGATAGCTACTTTTCTTGGCGATTCTTTCGCTATTGCTCCAAATGAAACTAAGGATTTAACAGCTATGAAAGCTTTAGATAATTTAAATTTCTGGAGTTGGGGATACGGCTATTTATATACAGTTACTTCGGAATTATTGGTCGATACTAAATCAGTCGAAAAAGTGACTATTCGAACAGGATTTCGAAAAACAAAGTTCGAAAAAGGAATGGTGTATTTGAATGATCGTGTCATTATGATGAAAGGCTATGCACAGCGAACCAGCAACGAATGGCCGTCTGTAGGAATGTCAGTGCCAGCTTGGTTAAGTGATTATAGCAATAGTTTGATGATAAAAAGTAATGCAAATTTAGTGCGATGGATGCACGTTACACCTTGGAAGCAGGATATTGAGTCCTGTGACCGAGTGGGTTTGATTCAAGCCATGCCAGCAGGAGATTCAGAAGCCGATGTTCAGGGTCGTCGATGGGAACAACGCACCGAATTGATGCGAGATGCCATCATTTACAATCGCAATAATCCCAGTATTATTTTTTACGAATCTGGAAACGAAAGTATCTCGGAGGATCACATGAAAGAGATGTTGGCTATCAAAAATACATTCGACCCTCAAGGAGGTCGCGCTATTGGAAGCAGAGAAATGCTCGACAGCAAAGTGGCTGAATATGGTGGAGAAATGTTGTACATCAACAAAAGTGCTCGCATTCCATTTTGGGCTACAGAATACAGTAGAGATGAAGGCTTACGCAAATATTGGGACGAATTCACGCCACCTTTTCACAAAGAAGGTACGGGAGGAACGGCTCATACTAATGTCAATGGTAGTAAAGTGGCAGATGCTAGCGCTTATAATCACAATCAAGATACACACGCCATCGAAGATGTGGTACGGTGGTATGATTATTGGGAAATGCGCCCGGGAACAGGAGAACGCGTGAATTCTGGTGGAGTGAATATTATTTTTAGTGATTCGAATACCCATTACCGAGGGCAAGAAAATTATCGCAGAAGCGGAGAAGTGGACGCCATGCGAATCCCAAAAGACAATTTCTATGCTCATCAAGTGATTTGGAACGGATGGGTCGATACCGATACACCCGATTTGCATATCGTAGGACATTGGAATTATGAAAATGGTGTGACCAAAGATATTACCGTAATTTCAACAGCAGATGTAGTAGAATTATTTGTAAATAACGAAAGCCTTGGTAAAGGCATACAAGATAAAAGATTCTTATTTACTTTCAAAAAGGTATCTTTCAAACCTGGAATTATCAAAGCCATTGGTTATGATAAAACGGGTAAAAAAGTTTGTGAAAATCAAATTCAAACCGCTGGAAAACCCTTTGGAATTAAGTTGAGTACCATCGAAAGACCAGGAGGAACACTAGCTAATGCTAATGATTTGGCTTTGGTTCAAGTAGAAGTGGTGGATGAAAAAGGCAACCGTTGTCCAACAGCATTAAACGAAATTAATTTTGATGTGCAAGGACAAGGGACTTTTATTGGAGGAATTGCTCAAGGACCCGATAATTATATTGGAAGCAAAAAACTTCCAGTAGAATGTGGTGTCAATCGAATCTTCGTTAAATCAATCGATATTGCAGGGAATATTAAAATTTTGGCTACTTCAGATTCTTTAAAAAGTGATGCAATTACTATAAAAACTATCAAAACCGATATTGAAAAGTTATCGAATACGTTGCCAAGCGAAAATTTATCATCATTTACAGAAAAAGGACCCACTCCGGCAACACCATCTTTCTTCAAAACTCGTACTGCGGTTGCCATCATTGCAGCCAATACCGATTCTAATCAGGTAGATGCTGTAAAAAGTTATGACGACAATGAATTGACGCAATGGTCTTATGGAAAAACTGGCAAAGCGATGATTGAATATGAATTAGAGCGTGAGGCCAATATCAATCAAGTGGTACTGAAGCTTGCTGGATGGAGAAGTAAAAAATATCCGATTCGGATTTCAATCGACAATAAAAAAGTATTTGAAGGATTAACTCCTCTTAGTTTGGGATATGTAACCCTCGATTTTGAACCAACCAAAGGCAAAAAAATTCAAATTGAATTAATGGCAACTGCCAAAGATAGTGACGGAATTAACTTAGTTGAAATTACTGGAAAAGTTGATCAAGCGGGAATAAATAAAGAAGGCAAAGTCATAGAACAATTGCCTATAGTAGAAGTTGAGTTTTATGAACCTATTCGATAGTGAATTTTAAAAAAAAGAGGTTGTCTTTTTGAGACAACCTCCAAATAATTTATTTTTCGAGTGTAATTAATTTGCCTGTAATTTGGAATCGTCCGCTTTGAATGTCTTTAGATCCGTCAGGTTGTTTTCCTCCAACCGATAGTGTAAACCATCCTGGCTCAATCACACGATGGTTTTTAGTGTTGATTAAGGATAGTTGTCTTGGACAGATTTTAAAACGAACTGTTTTTGACTCTCCTTTTTTTAGATTAATACGTTCAAAACCTTCTAACTGACAAATAGGGCGTGGAGTAGATGCTTTTTCATCTTTTAAATACAATTCTACCACTTCGTCTCCATCTCTGTCACCTGTATTGGTTACTTCCACAGACACTTCAAAATCTTTTTCGGGACTAATAGTTCTAGGAATTTGCAAATTACTGTACTTGAATTGGGTATAACTCAACCCAAATCCAAAAGGATATAGCGGTTTTTTATCGAAATAGCGATACGTGCGTCCTTTCATATCATAGTTTTCGAAAGCAGGAAGTTGATCTACCGATTTGTAATAAGTAACAGGCAATCGACCCGCTGGATTGTAATCGCCAAACAGCACATCGGCAATGGCATTACCTCCCTGTTGGCCAGGATATCCCGCAGTAAGAATAGCTGGAACATTATCATTAGCCCAATTTATAGAGAGTGCGCTTCCGTTTATTAAAACTAAAATAACCGGTTTTCCTGTGGCTACCATGGCTTGCATTAATTCTTGTTGATTGGCAGGCAAATCAAGACTAGTACGGTCTCCTCCTTCAAAACCATCGGCTTCTACTTTCATTTCTTCGCCTTCTAATCGTTCATTCAATCCTAATACAAGAATTATTGCGTCGGCTTGATTAGCAATTTGTGTAGCTTCTGGCAGTAAATTTTCTTGTGGTTCTGCCCACAATAGTTGCGCAATAGCATCGCCATAATAGTTTTGGTATTTGACTTCAATTTTATATTTTTTTCCAGCTACTAAATCCATTTTTTGAGCACGAATTCTAGGGTGATGTTGGTTTTTTCCACCTGTGCTTTTTCCGCCTTCAATTTCTACAGTCATAAAAGGTTTTGACCATTCAGAAATGTCATAGGTTCCTGTTTTTGGAGCAATAAGATAACCAGTCCATCGAATGCTATAATTACCCATTTTTAAACGTGGATCTGGCGTATCAATATCCCAATGAAAATCTATATTGTCATCCACACGAGTAAAAAGAGGTTTCCCATTCCAATCTTTATTATCAAAATATTCGCCAGTTAAACCTTGTGTTCCATTTTCATTTTGAAGATAAATAGATGGAATTGCTTTCATTGCAGGAACTCCCTTTGCAAGATTACTTCCTTTTGCGTATAATACTTTTGCATTTGGTTCCAATTTGTTTTTGATGCCTTGCAGTACCGTAACGGGATTGCTCGGAATACCACTATAATTTCCCCATAAAGATTGTACGTCATTAGCATTTGGACCAATTACAGCAACAGTTTTTATGTTTTTGGAAAGGGGAAGAGTTTTGTTTTGGTTTTTCAAAAGCACAATGCTTTTTTGAGCAGCTTCGCGAGCTAGATAGTCGTGAGCGGAGTTATTGTTCACAGAATACGGAATTTGAGCATAAGGAACAATCTCCTCAGGATCAAACATACCTAGTTTAAAACGAGCCGTAAATAGACGTTTTAGCGTAAAATCAATTTCGGCTTCGGTAATTAATTTACTAGCAATGGCTTCTTTTAATGATTTAAAACAACTTCCACATTCTAAATCCAAACCATTTTTTACTGCTAAAGCAGAAGCAGTTGCTGCATCTTTGGTGATTTTGTGGTATTTCCAAATATCGGTGACAGCACCACAATCGGATACGATGTAGCCTTTGAATCCCCAATCTTTTCGAAGAATATTAAAAAGAAATGGACTTGCACTGGCCGATTCACTCCTAAGTCGATTATAAGCTCCCATTATTGAGTAAACTTGGCCTTCTTTTACTAAAGTTCGGAAAGCAGGAAGATAGGTTTCGTAAAGATCCATATCACTCACTTCAGCATTGAAAAAGTGGCGTGAAGGTTCTGGACCAGAGTGAACAGCAAAGTGTTTGGCAGTGGCAATTACTTTTAAATATTTGGGATCATTTCCTTGTAAACCATTAACAAATTGGAGTCCAAGTTGTCCTGTAAGGAAAGGATCTTCTCCATAAGTTTCATGACCACGACCCCAACGAGGATCCCGAAAAATATTGATATTTGGTGACCAGAAAGTCAGCCCTTCGTATATTCCGTGTTGTCCTCGTCTTAAATATTCGTGATGTTTGGCGCGGGCTTCATCAGAAATTACATTGGCAACATCAAAGATTAATTGCCGGTCCCAAGAGGATGCAATTGAAATAGATTGCGGAAAAACAGTAGCATAACCTGCACGAGCAACCCCATGCAAAGCTTCATTCCACCAATTGTATTCTGGCACATCAAGCCGATCGATAGCAGGTGAAGAATCCATTAATTGACTAATTTTTTCATCTATAGTCATCCTAGAAACTAAATCATTTACTCTTTGTTCTGTTGGTAATTCAGTGTTTTTAAAGGGTAAGTTTTTTTGAGCAAAAGTGTTTAATGCGACTAGGTTTAATAAAAACACTAGGAGATATTTTTTTGTCATTGAGCTATTTTAAAATAGTTAGTTTTAATTATTTTTTAAAAGTAATTGTTTTGTAAAAATAGTATAGACTTTCAATATTCAATTACGATTTGATACAAAATTAGTTGTTTTG
>ERZ1034365.523-NODE-523-length-21197-cov-3.043277_pt1 | contig 21197 bp, 20 predicted proteins | sample MGYA00520615_ERZ1034365 | MGnify/ENA primary metagenome ERZ1034365 (study PRJEB33736, sample SAMEA104284505) | Azolla filiculoides | biome: Urban; feature: Water surface; material: Ditch water | place: Netherlands | collected 2015-10-28 | depth 0-0.1 m ... | reverse complement strand
CGTCGTGAGAAATTCCTCGAACCCGTTCTTGCTCAGGATGGAAAAATCTATAAGACAGGATTCGCACAAGAACGATTCACAGAAAAACTCGTGCAGAATGTGAGGAGAGAGATTGCAGGGATGGCTAAATAATAATCAAAAATCAGAAATGATTGTTGATTATTATTTTCTTATTGACTTTCTAATCGAAAAGAATATAAGTGTATATACAACACTTAATAAATAGCCAGATTCATTGGCTTCTATTTTTCCTATATAATAAGTGTAATAATTACAATTAACAATATTACATATGATTAGCATCTCACAGATGAATGTCCAAGCAGGACAACCAGAAAAGAACCTCAGACAGATGAAACAAGATATGACACTTGCGAAAGAGCAGGGAAGCGAGCTTGTAATATTTCCAGAACTCGCACTCCCAGGGTATATGCTCGGGGATGAATGGGAGAATGATACATTCATCCGAGAATGTGAAGATATGAATACGGAGATTATCGATGAGACTCGTCGTCTTGCTCTTGGTGCAATCTGGGGAAATGTAAAAACCGATGCGAATAAGGTGAATGAAGATGGCCGTCTCCGAAAATACAATGCAACATTTGTTGCACAGAATGGACTTCTTGTTCCTGGAGGACTTGGTGATGGTTCTATCATCAAGACACTCCTGCCAAACTATCGGGAGTTTCGAGACAAGCGACACTTTGCTTCACTTCGAGATCTTGCATTTGAAGAAGGGAAGGGTCTCCGTGATATGAAGGAATATTATCAGCCATTTGAGATGGTGATAGATGGTGTGAGGCGTCGAATAGGAGTGATTATCTGTGAGGATATGTGGGATGATGATTATGTTGTGAAGCCCGTGAAACTCCTCAAAGAGAATGGAGCTGATATGATTGTGAATGTTTCTGCTTCACCCTATGGTATTGGAAAACAATCGAAGCGTGATAGACTTCTTACTCGTCAGAGCGAATGAATTGATCTCTATTATGCAAATAATACTTGAGTACAAAATAACGGCAAGAATATATTTGTCTTCGATGGAGCAAGTCCGGTATATCGTGATGGAAAAAAAATATTCCAGGCTCCAGGGTTTCGTGAAGGAGTATATCAGGTGGATGAGACGATTACGAATGGAGAAAAAGAAATCGAGAAGATAGCAACTGCACTTATCACTGGATTTCGAGATTTTATGAGGGCTATTGGTCAGAAAAAAGTTGTCATCGGGCTCTCAGGAGGGATTGACTCTGCTGTGGTGGCAGTACTCGCAGTGCTGGCTCTTGGTCCCGAAAATGTGACAACGGTGAATATGCCGAGTGAATACAATTCAGCAACGACAAAATGACTTGCATCAGACCTTGCGAGAGAGCTCGGAGTGGATTATAGGATTGTTCCGATTCAAGAAAGTGTCGATTATACTCGAGCGCAAATTGAAGGGGTATTTCAGTTATCAACTGAAGGTCTCATTGCTGAGAATATACAGGCTCGTGATCGTGGTTCTCGTGTTCTCGCTGGAGTCGCTGCCTCACTTGGTGCTGTATTCACGAACAATGGGAATAAGACAGAAGTGGCTCAAGGATATGCAACCCTCTATGGAGATGTGAATGGTTCGATTGCACCGATTGCAGACCTTTATAAGTCACAAGTTTTTGAACTTGCAAGGTATCTATCAGAGAAGTATCAGTTTCCGACATTGAGTCGAATCTGTGATATCCCACCATCCGCAGAACTTTCTCGCGATCAAGCGGTTGATGAAGGGAAGGGGGATCCATTCATCTTCGAGTACCATGATAAACTCCTCTTCCAGATTATAGAGATGCGACGAGATCCTGCTGATATCCTTGAATCACTTGAAAAATGAGAACTTGATGCACTTATTAGTGCTCCTTGAAAGATAGTGGGTCCAGATGGATACTTTCTGAATAATGAAGCATTCATTGTCGATTTGGAACGTATCTGGAAGAATTATAAGATATCCTACTTCAAGCGTATCCAGGCTCCACCGATTCTTACCGTGAGTCGTCGAGCATTCTGATATGACCTCGAAGAATCACAAAATGGAGTGTATTTTTCTCGAAAATATGCTACAATCAAAAATAGAATTTTATCATAACGTATATGAACCAACATGAATTTACCCTCAAAGAAGAACGAGATCATCTCTCTTTTTTCTATGACTCTCGATCACGAAATATTGGGAAAATCCAAGAATTTCTTGCCTCATCACATATTCAGAAGCTCCAAGAATCGATAGAAGAACGTGCTTATATCGTACTTGGATGAGATGGACTCTTTGTACATGTAGCGAAAGAAGCTCATCGTGATGAATCTTCAATCCTTGGAATTAATTTTGGAACGAAGGGTTTTCTTCTTCATGACCAAGATATTTTTCATCAAAAAGATCTCTTCTTTTCTGCTCGAGAATATCCAATACTTCATGCGGATGTGCATATAGGAGAGGAGCATGTTCACGGGCATGCCTTCAATGAGGTCTACATAACTCGTGCATGAGATGCGAGTTCTGTACATCTCTCCTTCGCTCAAAAGTGAAAAGTAATAGAACGATATTCATGAGATGGACTTATGATTTCTACTCCGGCAGGCTCTACTGGATGGAGTCGAAGTTATGGTTGAGTTATACTTCCCCATAATGCAAATCTCAATGTGCTTACTCCACTCGGAAATACTTTTCCTCGTGAATTTCATCCTACGGTTATTTCAGATAAATGACGAGTAAGAATAAAAAATGATACTACTCGCGAAGCTCCGATTGATATTTTGGTTGATAACAGGCGTATTGTATCTATGGAATCTCGTCCTTTTGAACTGGTGATAGAACGAGCAACAAGGTGAGTTCGACTCTTGATTGAACAATCATACCGTGAACGTTGGGATGCAAAAGTCTATGAGGAACAAGGAATGACTCTTGAAAAATAGTTATTGTCCGCTCTTTTTGAGAAGCTTATAGAGCATGAGAAATATCTTTTTTTCATATTCTGCAAAACGAGCACTTTCAATAATCCATCCAGAAAGGGAATTATAATCAATGATGGCTACCTTATCTCCATAGATAAGTTTTGTAATATTATCATTAAAGATATCGAATCCCTCAGGTATGGCGACAACTTCTCGAAGAGGATTTCCTGTTCTATATGGCTTCATTTCTTCACTGGTAATCACGAATCGTTGTAATTCTTTCTCTTTTTGGAGTCGAAAATAATCATCAGGAACATACTTGCTTCGGTCAGTATAATTGCGAAATGATGAGCTGTATCGATAATAGACATCTCATTTTTTGAGGGAATGCACGAGATCACTGTGAATTGCTCTGATTTCTTCGACTCACTCTTTGAGTTCGAGATTTGGTTGATCTTTCTTCTTGTAGAAGAGGGTAGAGAGTTCATCAATTATATGCTCCCCTTGTTTTGTAAACTCTTCTATTTCACGTTTCAGTCACTGTGGATCAGTTACATGATAGAGTTTTTGCTTTCCACTTCCAGGAACTGGAGTAATATATCCTCTTTCACGAAGGGTTCGCAGGGTCTTATAGATAAGAGGGCGGTGGTATCCAGTATCTCGAGCAATATCAGTAATATGCCTTGGTCCATGCTTTAAAAGAGAGAGATAAATGACTATTTCATAGTCAGATAATCCGAATCGTTTTAATATTTTCGTATATTTTTCCATATATGTACTTTTATAATTACACTATTTATTATATCAATAGACTATTTTGAATCAATAAATAATGTACTCATATAGAATATTTTTTACAGTTTGTACTCATTTCATTGCATTCTCTATTATTTTTATATGATAGCACTATAACCTTTTGAATTATGAATACTTTTCACTCAGACCTACACAATCATACTACCGATTCTGATGGAATAAAAACCAATGCTGAGCGTATTGAGGAAATTCATATTCTCGATCCAGATAGTGAATGAATATGGGCAGTAACCAATCATGATAGATTTTCCCCTGGGTTTGTTGAGAATGCTCGTAGTGCTGGGATTTCAGCAATATGGGCAACAGAGATCTCAGCACATAGTGATGATCTGAATCTTTCGCTCCATGTGACTTGTTATACTCCAGTGCTCTCAGATCGTATTCGTTCTATCGTAGATGCTATTGTTGCAAAAAGAAAGTTCAAAGTTCTTGGTCAGATAGAAAAGCTCCAAAAATGAGGATTCCCAATCAATGAAAAAGATTTCTTTCAGTGGATCATTGATGCAAAGATGTCTCCAGAAAGTGCAACAAATTGGCATATTGCACAGTACCTTTGGAGACAAAAAAGAACTATTGAGGTCGTTTCTGATCTGACATCATGACGAGTTCAGTCTGAGCTTGATTTTATGAGGGAATGTCTTCGTGAAAATGGTGATTTTTCTGATATAGGCTACTATAAGATTCCACGATACGAGCCAGAACTCGATGTAATTGCATGAATTGCAGAGAGTGAAGGGGCTGTACTTTCGATTGCACATCCAAATTTTTCATTTACGAAGAAGCTATTACAGGAATACGGTGCAAAAAATAGCATGGATCGTATCCGTTCATTCAAGGAACGAATCGTTCCAATAATTTCAGATGCGGGAATTTATAATTATGAAGTCAATGCACTTGCCTCACCTGAGTGGAAACAAGGTATTACTGAAACACTCTGAAAAACAGGAGGAATGATGACTTTTTGAAGTGATAACCATGGATTGGAACATGCAGATAAAAAACATGGTGTTTTTGGAGTTATAAATCCCTTGATTCAAAAAGATGAAATCACTCCGATTCTTGCAAAACTACGTTCTTTCATAGAGTAGTATTATTGACAATAAAGTGAAAATATCTATTCTTCATAGAATTTAATTTCTCTGTATGCATACCTACCAAGACTATACACGTTATAATCGTAAGATGGGATTACTCCATCATGCTGCCAATATTCTTGATAGCTACGATGGCCTCTTGTCAGTTCCAGAAAATGGGAATAATATCCGTGCAGAACAGGTAGCACTCATGAAAGAAATGGGGCATTCTATGCTTACGAATTTTGATTATCGTGAACTGCTTCTGAAACTCTCAAATACCGCGAATCTATCAGAAATTCAAAGACAAAATGTAAAACTTTCTCTCAAGAAAACATTGGATGCATCTCGTGTAGAATCAGATTTTGTACATCTTCTTTCTACCACTCGCTCCGCCTCAGTAGATGCGTATTATAGAGCTCGTGAGAATAATGATTTTGCATTATTTGCTCCCTATCTTGAAAAAGTAGTTGCACTGACACGAGAATATACAACATTTCATCCAGGATTTGCAACCCCCTATGATGCCATGCTTGATGAATATGACAGATGATTAACTACTGAGTATTTAGAGGGATATTTTACTGAGATAAAGACAAAACTTCTTCCTCTGGTTCGTCTTCTTCAGTGAAAACAATGAGAAATAGAGCCACTTTCTTTTGAAAAGAAGCAACTGGAATCTCCAGAGGTAGTTGAATTTTTTCGTGAACGTCTCCGGGAAATAGGATTTGATCTCACTCGATGAGTTATTACTCCTGCACCTGCATCATTTATGATCGATGGAAATCCAGATGATGTGAGAATTTGTTATCGAAACACAGGACTTCTTATGGAAATGCTTGGTTCTATTTTTCATGAATGAGGACATGGACTCTATGAACAGGCATTTTCTGTGAATGATATCGGGTTACCTATATGAGAAGCAGCAAGTTACTCAATGCATGAATCACAATCCCGACTCTATGAAAATCATGTTGGATATTCAGAAGAATATTTTCGATACCTTCTGCCACGGCTTCAAGAACTTTTTCCTGAAAAATTCCAATCTGTTACGATTCAAGAACTCCTTCGAAAAATGAATGGAGTTACAAAAGCTCCAAGACGACTCGATGCAGATGAAATCAGTTACCATATTCATATACTTATTCGATTTGAGATTGAACGTGATTTAATGAATGGAATTATTGAAGTCCATGACTTGCCATGAATCTGGAATGCAAAGTATAAGGAATATCTCGACATTGATGTAAAAAATGATGTTGAATGAGTTCTTCAAGACATACATTGGTCCGATGGAAGTTTCTGATATTTCCCGACATATTCTCTTGGAACCATCTATGCAACACAGTTATTTCATGCTTTAGAAAAGGATATTCCAGATATCAGAGAAAGGCTGGAAAAAGGAGAACTCATCGCTATAAAAGAATGGCTTAATACCCATGTACATGCTCATTGAAGTTTAAAAACTTCAACTGAAATTATGGAACAAGTAACTGGGAAGAAGGTAGATGTAGATGGATATGTAGAATATATTCGTTCAAAATATGGTAAGATATATAATATACCAGATCTTCAAATTCTTGAAAACTAGATTATATCTATTCCTTCCTAAACTTGAGAAAATCACGTAGAATATATTGACTAATACTTTATATATTATATAATATATAAAGTATTACTTTATGTTAATGAATGAATAAGGTATATTCCGATTTTCCTTACTGAAAATCTACGTTATCACAAGATAAATGATTTGTACCACTGGAATCTGTGAGTGAAATTTTAAAAAATATTAAAAATAGAACTTTTCAGTCGTGAATTCCATGAGCTCATGAAAAGAAAAATTCCACTTTTCATTCCAAGAAGGAAGGGAATAGTAGGAATTGTAGAATACAAAAAACCGAGAAAGTTTCATGACTATGACTGAAACGAACTCATAAATTTCCATATAGTTCTGATTTATTGAATCAATCAGGTTCAATCATTTGATCGATTGATAAATGATCTGAAGTTTTGATGGATATAGAAAATGATTCTTTTCAAACTTTCTCCACAATTCATCCTTCTACAGGAAAATATCAAGCATATGTAAGGGTAACTTGAACTCTTGTTGGAAATACATTAAATCCTATACAATGATATGTACGAGCGCCTTGGTTGGATTCACGTGTAAATCCTCAGAAAAAAGAATGAGTATTACCCCCAAGTTCTTGACAGCAAGTCTGAAAAAACTGAATACAGTTTGAATGATATTGCTGAATGGATGGGAGATTACTGAGTCCAAAGTCAGTGAAAATAGTTGCAATTAAGTATTTTTGAAAAAAAATAATTCCACTGTTATTAAAAAATACCATAGTATGAGTAAATACAAAACGTTCTGATATTGTAGAAGAAGTAATTGCAAAATGAGTAAAAATGACCTCTTCTAAGGCTTTTCCAGAATATCAAGAGCAATTACAGCGATTAAAAACGTATTCTAGTATCAAGATGAAGTTTGAAAACTGACAAGATATTACCGATCTACCGATAGTAACAACAATACTTTCCCAGTTACAAAAGAGGTCAGAATGGAAGAGTGATGTACTTGTATGAGCAACTTTATTTGAAAGACAGAGTAAAAGACAAAGATTTTTATAATTTATATTTAACTCTATGAATCTCTCTTACTATCCTCGTGAGTTAAATCAAGAAGTACTTATTTCAGATATAGTGAAAATAAAAAATGAAATAATGAAATGAATTCATATTTCACGGTCTATTTGATATGAACTAGGAATGAAGTCCTTTCAGCATCTTTTGATTCAGATGAATGCGTCTATTTCCGGTTTATTAAATGGTACCTATGAGTTGGAATATTTTAAGGATGAGAAGCATAGAATATACGTATTATTAACTGAGTTTTTAAATCGTCGAAATATTGATGTAGTGATTGATGTTGATATGTTTGAATCCAAAAATATACCACAGATTACAAATACGTATCAAAAACCTATAATCGCTTCAAATGATGAATTTTATGATAAGTTTCAGGATGTAACTTTTCTTCATGCACATAGAAAAGTCTACCAGCAAACAAGTGATGTATGATTGAGTAATTTGAAGAGTGATATGAAAAGTACAGTTGCAGCATTGCTAGAAAAACGCAAGCAAAATATAGATACTATTATCCGAAGTGAAAATAGAGAAGTGCAAAAGGCAGTAAAAAAAATTTATTCTCATGGCAATATTTGAGAATTACGATCTGATTTTCATATTTCTGAGGCTGCGAATGATGCATTTTTTACTAATAAAATACCTGAGAGTGTCGTTGATAATAATAAATGACGTTGGTATAGTAAAATTGTACCAACTATAAAAAATATATTCTCCAAATCTAAAAAATATTCGTAATATATATTATTTTATTATTGTAGAATCTGGTAATTATTAAATGGTTGTGTATTTTTGATTGAACTCCTACTTTTATTAAGTGTATAATCTACACAAAATAATTTGACTTCATGGAAAATATGAATATATAGTGTATATATAACACTTAATAATATTGAATATGAATACACATGAAATGGTAATGTATGGTGGAGCATTTAATCCTCCTCATCGAGATCATGCTGGAATTATTGAAAAAATTCTAGAAAATACAGCAGAAAAGGTGATTATCATTCCAACAGGAAAACGTGATGATAAGAATTATAGTGATGTAAGTCATACTGATAGGGAAACAATGATTCGCCTGGCTACAGAGGATTTTGGAAATCGAGTTATTATTGATACAAAGTTTCTCTATGGTGATATGCCAACAACAACGCGTAATCAGGCATTCTATTTACGAGAAAAATATGGAAAAGAGATTCCGCAAGTATTTGGTTCAGATGTTGCACCACGTATGGCATGATGGGATTCTACTGGTTATGTAGCCCATATATTACCCAAGGTATTTATTGCTCGACCAGGCTATCCAATCCAAGAATGAATGGTATCAAATTATGATGAACTTGAATATAATTCACTCGGACATTCAAGTACTCGTGTTCGAGAAGAGGTTGCAAAAGTTCTTGTATGATCTTCTAGAATAGAGGCACTCAAATGAATGATCCATTCAAAGGTATTCGATTTTATTCTTCAGAACCGTCTTTTTCAAGCTTCTTAATGAGTGTATTAATTACAATTAAATATATGAAAACACCAGAAATCACCGGAAAGTCTTCTCTCAAAGCAGGGAAATTCCTTTCACTTCATCAGCTAACTCTTACCCATCCAGATGGGAAGGAGACTCCGTATGAAGTTGTCGAACGAAATGCAGATAAAGTATTCTGAATTGTATCAGTCCTTCCGATTACAGAATCAGGAGATATCATCATGATTCGTCAGTATCGAGCTCCACTTGATAGAGTGCAACTCGAATTACCAGCTGGATGTGCTGAGAAGGGAAAACATGCAACTCTCGAAGATGCGGTACATGCTGAACTGAGAGAGGAGACAGGATATATTTGCAATGATATCTCTCATATTGCTGAATTTTCTTCTTCTTCTGGTATGACAAATGAGACAGTACATGGGTTCATAGCTCGAAATTGTGAACGAGTCTCTGATGTACTTGTACTTGATCAAGATGAATACATTGAACGTATTCTTGTGCCAATGAAAAATTTTCAATCATATATTTTCTCTGAACTCGCTTGTGGTAATATCATTGAACCAAAGATGCTTGCGATGATCTATCTCGTGTTTTGAAAATAAAAAATCCCCCGAGCGCATCACTGCGTATCGGGGGTATTGTGTTTCTCAGAAGTTTATAAGTACCATATTATGGTACAGAAAGCAAATGAGGATTGGTTACTTCTTGTTGTCATCGGGCTTCATGACATTTGTTACGTTGACAGTTGCCGCACCTGCACGTGCAATTGCCATCTTTTGACCCAACTCTGTCAGTCCATTTGAAGCATAGACTTTCATTGCTGATGCTGTATCGATAGCAAGCTGTGTTTGTGGTCCAGGTAACAACACGAATGTCATGGATTTCAAATGAACGCCTCGAGGACTCAGTGATGCATTGATCTTTTCTTGCAAAGTTTTTTCAAACTTTGCTTGATCGAATTCATCTATCTGAGCCTCTTGTGTCAGGTTTGTTGTTTCTTCACGGATCGATTTATCGATGATGGAGTTTTCTGCTTGTTCGAATTGGGCAGCCAACTTCACTTGATCGTCTGTTGCCCCTTGTGAGCCGAGGAATTTTGCCTCCTGAATGAATTTCATCGGCTCAGAAATCTCATACTCATAGGAAATCTCTACGTCGGCGACTGCCTTGTGGAGGAATGTAACCTTGAACCGTGTATCTCCTGGCATTTGATAGTCAGGAATGTCTACACGATAGGAACAGGTGCCTACGGTACTTGGCACCGTTTCGCCTGGAGATATCAATTTCCAGTTCACACCACAATCACTCGTATAGAGTGTTTGCATATTTGAGTGTGCCTTTCCGCAGCCAGTAAGGCTAGAAATTAAGGCAAGCAGAATGGATACAAGTGCAAATAAACGCATGGTAAGACTCCTTATTTCTTGAAGATGAAACGAATAGACTGGAAAACACCATATCCGAGTGCTAACATGAGTAATGTGCTGAGTCCTGCTTTAATTGGAGCGTTGTAATACAACCCACCAATAACCACAGTGCTGTACCAGAGATCAACGATCCCCAGTAAGAGTAGCAAAATACCAACACTTAAGAGGAGTTTGAGAAATTTTGGCATGAAGCCTCCAGAATGTTAAAGTTCAGTAACCAGACTCTTTTTTCAGTTTCAAGACATAGAAGGGTATTTGTTCTATACTTGACCTACTTGAAAGATTCTTTATGACTATAATATATTTATTATTTTTGTCAATAATTGATTGGAAATATATATTACATTTCCAATATTGTTTCCATGAATTTGTTTGCAATTTAAGAATACATACCTATACTGAAGTGTATACTTTACACTTCTTTATGTCTACACTTCATCCAGATTACACTGATGATATATTTAATCTCTCGATTCCTGTTCTTGCGGTTGATATTGTCCTTTTTACACTCTACAAAGATCAACTTTGTGTTGTATTAGTTCCAGGTCGGAATGAATGGGCTCATGGTAAACTCACTCTTCCAGGTGGTATTATTGGAAGAGGGGAAACACTTGAGGAAGCTGCAGATAGAATTCTTGAACGGGATACCAATATCTCACATATCTATAAGGAACAGTTATATACATTTTCAGCCCACAATCGAGATGATCGTTGAGATGTTATTTCTTGTTCGTATTACACACTGGTTTGAGCACGAGAATTTCTTTCACGCATTGATCTCACAAAAGTAGCACTTCTTCCATATGATCTTGTTTCCAAAGAAACAGTTGCGTATGATCATGCTGATATTATCCAATATGCATATCAGCGTCTGAAATGGAAAATGGAGTATACCAATGTTGTACAGCGAATTCTCCCTGAGCGTTTTACCCTCCGTTCGCTTCAAGATATTTATGAAACTGTGTTTGGACAAGAGTTTGATAAGCGGAATTTTCGAAAAAAGATTCTCTCACTTCAATTGATAGAAGAAACAAATGAATATGATACAGAAAATTCAAAACGTCCAGCGCGTCTGTATAAATTTTCTGATAAAGAACTCTCAATTGTCGGTATTTTATAGGTATGGTATATATATTTTGATGAGCCTTTGATCCTCCTCATCTTGGGCATTTTGCTATAATAGAGGCTGTTTTAAAGCATCTTCATCCTGAAAAAATTATAATTATTCCGAGTGGAAAAAGAAATGATAAGGCATATAAGGTAGATGACTATCATCGAAGAAATATGCTTGAATTATTTCTCTCTGAAATTCAAGATGATCGTATTTTTTGTGACTTTCACTTTTTTTCTATCGATTCTGAAATGATTACTCGAGATGTTGATATGTATGCTCAGAATGTATATGGAAACTCGCTCATTCATATATTTTGATCTGATACTCTATCAGGCATGGTAGATTGGGATATTGAATGATATGCTGCACAGAAAATTCATAAGCTTTTTATTCCTCGTTATGGATATGAAATGCCTTCCCTGGATGAGACTATAAGGAATGCATCATTTCTTCCTGGAGTGTCTATTCCAAATATTTCTAGCACTCTGGTTCGTTCACAGATACGATCATCAAACTATTCTGGAATTTTTACGTCCATCAAAGAGTATATTGTGGAAAATCAATTATATACTGATTGACATTAATAGTATAAATGGTATTATCCTAAAAGTCATTGCACTTTCTTTATAAGAAATTTATAAATAAAGGGTATGATATATTCTACTTTTTCAATCTTTGTTCAAAAGGGGAGATAGGCCATGTTGACATTAAATGGTATCCATTTTGGTCCAGTATTTTGTGCCACCGGTGCTCGTGGTTTCTATGGAGAGGGCTATCCATTCCATCGTTTCTGGAAATATGCAGGTATGAATTGGGATGGGGTTGGTTTCTCAGGAAAAACATTAACCCTAGAACCTCGAGTGGGAAATATGCCACTTGAAGAGGATGGGGTAACTCCAAAAGAAATTCTTCCACGTTGTATTTGGACGGATTTTCGTCGAGGAGGGGAAATAATAAACGCGGTTGGACTCTCAAATCATGGGGCCTATGCATATTTGATGACTGGTAAATATCATACGATAGAAAAACCATTCTTTATATCTTTTATGGCTCTTGCGAATGATTCATCAGGTCGTGAAGATGAACTCAGAAGATTTTGTAAGCTCCTGCTGAAATACCTTCCATTCAAGGTTGCTTTTGCTCTTCAATTAAATTTTGGATGTCCAAATAGTGGGCACAGTCTTTCTGAGTTTATCGGTGAGATTGCCAATATGGTGCAGATTGCAAAAAGTACGCTTTCTGGATATCAAGTTCCAATCGTGGTGAATGTAAATGCACTTATGCCGACTGAAGTATTAGTTGAGGTTGCACGCACGGCTGATGCACTTTGGATTGGGAATACAATTCCGTGGAGGGGAACTGAGATGATTGATTGGTCTCAGTATGGAGAGAGATCTCCGATTCGACGACGTGGTTTTGATGCAGATGGAGGACTCTCATCTCCTCTTTGCCTTCCTTTTACCGAAAAAAAGGTGTGGGAACTTCGTGAAAGCGGAGTAACACTCCCAATTATCGGTGGAAATGGAATACGAAATACTTCTGATATACAAAGACTCGAAGAAGTTGGATGTAATGCGGTTTTTATTGGATCATTAGCACTTGTTCGCCCCATGTATATGCAGATGGTGGTAGATAAGGCATATGATGTATTTGCAAAAGGGAGATTTTCCCACCGTATTCCGTCTGTTTAGAATGTTTTATTGCGCCTTCGGGCGCTTTTTTTGTAGAGAGATAAATAATGAGAATAAATATCATATACTTGCATTTACTGGAGAATCCTATATAATTCAATAATAATATTTTTAATATTTCTTCTATGAATCATTACGAAAGAAGCCTTGAACTTCATAAAAAATATCAGTGAAAACTTCGAATGGAGTCTATTGTTCCAATTGAGACTCGTGATGATCTCTCTTGGGCGTATTCACCATGAGTTGCAGAGCCGTGCCGTGAGATATATAAAGATCCATCGAAAATGTATGACTATACATTAAAATCTCGAACAGTAGCCGTTATTACTGATGGATCTGCTATACTTGGTATTGGAAATCTTGGACATAAAGCCTCAATGCCTGTTATGGAAGGGAAGTGCGTACTTTTTAAAGAATTTGCTTGAGTTGATGCTTTTCCAATTATTGTTGGAACACAAGATGTTGAGGAATTTATTCGTACTGTAAAAAATATTGCCGATACCTTTGGTGGGATTAATTTGGAAGATATTTCCGCTCCTCGTTGTTTTGAGATTGAGGAACGATTGAAAGCAGAACTTGATATACCAGTAATGCATGATGATCAGCACGGAACGGCTATTGTTACCCTTGCTGGTCTTATAAATGCATTGAAAATAACTGGAAAGAAAAAGGAAGATATTCGTGTTGTGGTGAACTGAGTTGGAGCTGCAGGAGTTGCTATTACCAAGCTTCTTATTACCTATGGAGTAAAAGATGTAGTCATGGTTGATACGACTGGAACTATTTATAAATGACGAGAAGGGGGGATGAATCCAGTGAAAGATATGCTTTCTGATATTACAAATACAGCATGTATATTGAACCCAGGAAGCACAGAATGTATTCGATGAGGTCTAGCTGAGGCGGTTATTGGACGTGACGTGTTTGTTGGAGTTTCTGTCGCATGAGCACTTACGAGCGATATGGTACGAAGCATGGCCCCGGATCCTATTATTTTTGCTCTCGCGAATCCTACTCCTGAGATTATGCCAGAAGAAGCTAAGGCAGCAGGAGCCCGTATAATTGGTACAGGAAGAAGTGATTACCCCAATCAAATCAATAATGTTCTTGCCTTTCCTGGAATATTTAAGTGAGTTCTGAAATATGGAAAGAAAGCAATTACTGAAGAAATGAAAATGGCAGCTGCACTTGCATTGGCTCAATATGTTGAAAATCCAACTGAAGATATGATTCTTCCAAATCCACTCGATAAAAATGTAGCAAATGTAGTGTGTGAAGCTATGAAATAATAAATTGACAAATAATCTATTTATATTATTGTATCAATTACTTAATTCTATTTTCTATGGAACATATAAGGGAATCCGAACAAAAATTGGATGATACTGGATCAAAATCCGTGAAGGCACTTATCGCAGCTATAAGCCTATCTTTATTAAACGCTTGCACTGTCATACCGGTAAGATCTTCCTGATACTATGGAGGTCAGTCATATTATTGACATCATCATAGAAGTGAACCAGTGGTAGTTATAGTTTCAAAGCCACCACCCCCACCCCAAAGAAAGATAATTATATTGCAAAATCCCCAACAAAGGGAGAGTATGTATTATCAAAGACCAATAAAACCACAGCGGAGAGATGATCATAATAACCATCATCATGATGGAAGAAGATAAGAAAAAATATCATATAAAATACCACCTTAGTTGGTGGTATTTTTCGTTATATTGTATATTCGCTCAAAGAGTTTCCATTTTATCTTTTTTCCAGTAATTATCCCTTCTGCTAAAATAGCATGTCTTCTGTGGTTTACAACTTGGTATTCTATATAATCTGCATGAAGATATCCATAGGTTGTTACTGCATCTCCTGATCTGAGTTCTTCAATCGCATGTTGATAGGTTATTACATGACTTGATTCGTAGGTAAGAATAGCACCCTTTTTATAACCATCGGGGTTATTTTTACTACTGAGATGATAAGATATTGCTTGAGCAGCAGCTTCTTCTACTGTCTCTCGACTGACATCAAGATAGGAATCAACATACCAAATGGTTGTAAAATCAGCTCATGGTTTTTTATTGTCACTTGAACTTTCCCTATCTATATATCCATTTATGAAACGAAATGGAGGTTTTTGAGGGAGATGCTTTTCTAAACTTTCTTCTGAGAGCGTGGTATGTTGAAAATTTGGTTCCTCATCTTGAAAATGATGAGGAATATAGAGTGCAATCATACTATCTTCAATGCGTGCAATCTCAACAGGTCATTGTTTTCTTTCTGCAATGAGTGTTTTTCTTGCTTGATCATAATGGAGTATATCACCCGGAAAACACATATTGAGAAATGTTATTTTTGGGGTCGTTATTTGTTTAATATTATACTTCATCAGAGCTAAAAAAATACTCTTTAAAATAACACCTGGAACCAATTCTTGTCCTGCATTAAAATGTCATTGAAGTACTGGATGAGTTTTGCTTATCTGTATAGCATCACTTCTCACATATTCATAGAGTCACTCAAATATATGTCCAGGGAGCGTATCTGTGAGAGAATAAGCCTTCTCTCCAGTGGTTACTTGTATGTGGGGAATTCATGAGGTATTTGATTCTTGTTCAAAATCAATAGGGGCTAAAATGTCGCTCATATATTGCGTATTAAAAATGTCATGGTATTATATATTTTCTATATATTTGGCAAATGATATTTAAAAATACCTCCATGAAAGGAGGTATTGAATTTATTTTTTCAGTCGTACAATTTCCAGAATTCATAGTACACAGATCATAAAGAATCCATATTTGTATCAGTGGTGTTGACTCATAAAATCAGAAATATATCATCAAAATTGTACAATACCGATCAAAAGAAGAAATATTGAAATCATGAGGATACGTCAATGTTCGGTAGCCCACTCTGCAAAGGTTGAATGATTTGCTTTTAAGTATTTTGTCTGAAGTATAGCAAAGGCTCACACAATAGCAATAAGGAGAATAGTAAAAATACTCGATTCTGGTATTCATCCAATCATATCAGGAGCAGCTTTTGAAAATCCTTTTTCAAGCATTTCAAGGGCTGTAAAGAGAATAATAAATAATCAAACCCATTGTATCGATGGATATTTCTCAAGGAGTTTTGCAATGTAACTGGAAGCTACCACCATAAGTATGATAGATATAATAAGTCCAAGTCCAAGGTTTACGTAGTTTCCATGACTCGCCCCTGCTACTGCAAGAACATTATCAAGTGACATGGCAACATCAGCAATAATAATTGTCTTTATAGCGGTTGAGAGTGTATTACTTGATTCTATTGAATCATCATGGGTTTCGTGTGCACGAATTTCACGATAAAATTTCCATACGACATATAATAATAGGACTGCTCAGAGGAATTCTACTCATGGTATTTTCATAAGAAATACGACTCAAAATGAGAATAGAATACGAAGCACGGTTGCTCCCATAACTCCCCAAAATATTGCCTTTTTGCGAAGTTGTCATTTGAGATTTTTGGTCGCCATACCAATAAGAATGGCATTATCTCAACTCATTACAATATCTATAAGGATAATGTTTAGGAGTGCAAATAATCCAGCATTGGTTGAAAGTGCTCAAAAGTCATGAGAAAGTATATCGATAAATTCATTCATAAATAAAATAATTAAAGTAGAAAGGAGTGTATAGAGTTTTATATACTTGTAAAGGGACAAGAACAGGAAAGAATTTGACATATACAAGCTATATGTGTTAAAATCAACACAAGATACTATTTAATTTCATATATGAGTTCAGAAAAACCAAAAGAACTTCCACAGCCAGATTTGGAAGATGCTATTGATCTCTCTCAATCAACGAATCAATCTCCTGATATAAAAAAGGAAAAGGATGGCTATAATACGATTGCGAAAGAACTCCAAGATACTCGTACCCTAAAATCATGAGAGAAATATGATGAGCATGATATCAATCAAGCATTTTATAGATATACTGGAAAAGAAATAGATAAGGTGTGAAGTTCTAAAAATGCAGAGACCCTACGATGATTGCAAAAAGATTTACTTATTGAGTTGCAAAAAACCCATGATCCTCGTGAAAAACTTCAGAGGATTGCAGATTTTAAAGAGAAACTCGAAGATTCAACTGGTTCCATCAATGGTGAAAATTCTAAGCAAAATACTCAAGCGATTGAACGTACTGGGGAGGAACTAAAAAAGAAACAAGAAAACCTTGAAGACAGATTTAAGGAGTTTGGGGAAATGCTACGTGAATCACAAGAGGAGATGCAAAGAAGGCAAATAGAACGAGTTAAAGAGGCACAAGACTATCTCAAAATATCACAAAATGATCCTACAAAACAATATGCCTTTCTAAATCCTGAGGTATCGAGAATAGAGGGAAATAAGTTAGATAAGGAATGGCCATAATATATTTATAAAAAATCCCCTGAGAAAACTTCTCAGGGGATTTTTTATGGAACAAGAGTATTATCAAGAATATGTTGAATAATGGCATCTGGAGAAATATTGTCCCCGATAGCTTCATAGGTAAGTCCGATTCTATGTCGAAGGATATCATGTGATAAATCTTTGATATCATCTGGAGTAACGTAGTCTCGATTGTTTGTAACAGCATATACTTTCGCTAGCTGAACAAAAGCGATAGAGGCACGAGGTGATGCTCCATAAAGTATATAGGGTTGCATCGTAGCATCAGGGGTTCTTGTTTTTTCGATAATATTAGCTATATACTCATAAATTTTATCATCCATATATACTTCCGTATCAATATCTCTGTGTATTTGTAGAATCTCTTCAGCAGACAACATAGATTGTATTTCTATTTCTGCAAGATGAGCTGCCTGTTTCATAAGAAGGATTTCATCATCTCTGTTTGGGTATGTTACAAGTACCTTCATAAGAAAACGATCAAGTTGAGCTTCTGGGAGTGGATAGGTTCCTTCTTGTTCAATTGGATTTTGGGTAGCAAGTACAAAAAATGGACTTGGAAGGGGATAGGTAGTATCTCCAATGGTAACTTGTTTTTGTTGCATAGCCTCGAGAAGAGCAGACTGAACCTTTGCAGGAGTTCTATTAATCTCATCAGCGAGAAGAATATTGGTAAATGTTGGTCATTTACGAGTAATAAATTCTCATTTCTGTGGTCGATATATCTCATTTCCTATGAGATCACTTGGAAGAAGATCGGGAGTAAATGATATACGTTGAAATTGGAGAGAAAGCGTTTGTGCGATCGTTTCTATGGTAAAAGTTTTCGCAAGTCATGGAACTCATTCCAGTAAGATATGTCCTCCAGCAAATAAGCATAAGAGGATACGATTGATGAGAATATCTTGACCAATAATTCTTTTATGAGTTTCTACTTGAATTTTCGTTATACTCGAATGAATAGAAACAAGTTTTTCGTTCATACTGATAGATTAATTCTTTAAAATAGTATCAAATCCTGTCTCATACAGATGAAGGAGTGTTATGAGTTCAGGGGAAACAGTTGTAAGGGCTCAAAAATTTCTTTGTTTATACTTCTCACTAATCAGTGCATGAAGTATATCGGATAATACTTTCTTATTTACTACCTCGTGTTGAATAATTTCATTAAAGGTAATACTCGACAGATCTTTATTTATCTTCTTTCAGAGAATAAAACGAATATATCACTCATATTCCTGAAGTGTTTTTGGAACGTATGCCTCCTTTTTCTTATTCTTTTTAAGGTATGCAAGAATATATCGAACTCATAGAAAAATTGAACTTACTAGAACTATAAGAATCAATAAGTAGTAAAATATACGTACCTGTCATACAATGTATTGTGGTTGAAAGAGAAGGAATCATTCTTGGGAATTATTCCCTGTTGGTTGAATGCTTGAAGTTGTTTTTGTTGTTCCTTTCACGACAGAGATAGTCTTTCCTTCCAATATAAGTTTTTTCTTTCAAAATCGAATCGTATTCCCTCATATATCATATGTTCCTATATTCTCTATTTTGAGTGTATATTTTATCGTAGTAGTACGAGTGTACATTCCATTTTTTTGTATGGTTGCTTCAGAAGCATTCTGACTGATAATCTGAAAATAGGTCAAACCGTCAATGGGAAGATTTGTAATATTTGTATACAAATTCTTCGTTTCAGCAGATATCTGTTTTATGGTGGCTACAATCTGAAAAGATTCGTTTGTATAAACTGATTTTGCAGGGAAGTCTATAGATATGGAAACATTTGGGATTTGTACAATCGACTTACTCATTATATCTAAATTTTCTTGAGGGGACTTACTATTTTTCGTTTCGGATATGACAATTCATGATTGAGTAGATTTCTTTGACCCAGAAAAACCTCACGAAGTTGATCATGAGGTGGCTATGCTTTGTGAGAAACTTATCCCACTTCATACATCTGAACCTGAGCTTGTTTTTTCTGAAGGAAGAGTTCTTTTTAACATACATGGCTACAATATGCCGTCTATTATATGTTTTTCACTTTTTATACAAGTAAACTCAGGAAAAACCACTTGTTTTTTGTTATTTTTCTTGTTTCATGGTACGATGAAGGAAATAAATTATGCAATTTTCTCATTTTTCTCCCATCCGTGTATTTTTTGAAAACGGTTCATCTGCAAGTAGTGGGCCATCTTTGAGTGTTCCTGAAAATATTGAATCAAATGCAAAAACAGCAAGTGAATGAGTAGAAGGGCTTGAGCCAGAAGAATTTGCTAAGAACTTATCACCAATAGCTGAAAGATTAATAAAATGAAATAATGAAAGTACAATCAATCTTTTAAATTCACCCGTAAGATCTACTCCAATACAAATTGGAAAAATAACACTTCCTTCAACTTACCAAGATAAAGTATACTCCTTACAAACTGCTGATCCAAATTTTAATAGATCATCAGATAATATGAGTAGTTCATCAGATAACATGTCTCCACGTAAGTTAAATTATTTTTGAAACGCGAATTTAAATGTACTTTCATGATATAAGAAACAGGAAAAAAGTATAAATCAAGTAATTGATTCATTTTCTATAGCACTTGAAAGTTATAGAAAGATTAAAGAGCAATATTTATCAGATTTTATCAAAACAATCAATAGTACATTACTTCAAGATAAAACGGTATCATTAGAAATTTTAAATTCCCTAAAAAGTGATGGTTTTATCAAAGAAGAATGAGATATGAAAGTATCATTATCTGATGTACTTTCCAGTAAACCTGAACTTTATGAAGTTTTACTTACAGATAAAAAATATATTACGTATATAAAATGAAATATATGACTAGGTGAAATATGGAAAAGTTATAATAATGAGCATGATATATTTACAGCTATTAAAAAACGAGAAAGAGAATATTATGAAAAATTGAGTGAAATAAAAGCAAAAATTAAAAACTTTGAGATTAAAAATATTATTAATGATAATATCGTCTCTTCTGCTCAGCCATTATCTAAGGATGATTCTCTATATTGATTACTTCAGGAAAAGAATATTCATGATTTTAAACCATCTGACCTTGAAAAATTTAAAGAGCAATTGATTCATATTTCACTTATTGGGAATATTCCTGAGAAGCAGGTAAAAATTGATGAAATATTTCGAGAATATATAAAATTACATCTTGCTGGATGGAAATTAGAAAAAAAGGTGGATTCTAGCATGAGTGAAAATACACCGATCGAAGAGTTTCTAAAGTATACTGTTATTACGGATCAGCTTATTAATGAAAAAGAATTGTTTGCAGAAATATTTGCAGTACGTAATCCAGAAATCAAGGATAATTTAACTGCCATTTTTGAAGGATTGTCAAAAATAACAATTGTAGAAGATATTGAGAAAGCAAGTGCTAAAAATGCTTCTATTGCCGAAGCTGATGCAAATAAATGGATTGATAGTGGCATGGGCCGTAATTCTGCTGAGTTTGATGCTCAAATAAAATCATCCAATGAAGTTGTAGGAAATTGAAAATCTACTAGTGTATCATGAAATGTATGAGAGAGTTTATG
>ERZ1034365.520-NODE-520-length-21243-cov-3.678872_pt1 | contig 21243 bp, 21 predicted proteins | sample MGYA00520615_ERZ1034365 | MGnify/ENA primary metagenome ERZ1034365 (study PRJEB33736, sample SAMEA104284505) | Azolla filiculoides | biome: Urban; feature: Water surface; material: Ditch water | place: Netherlands | collected 2015-10-28 | depth 0-0.1 m ... | reverse complement strand
AGGTCTGCAGCAGGTCGGGCGCGTCCGGGTTGTCGAGGGCGCTGGCCAGGGTCGAGGCCAGCAGCGCACCGGCCAGCAGCAGTGCCCGCGCACTGCGACCAAGAGGCCGACGTGGTTGAACCGGGCTGTCACCACCGTGCATAGACACCCTTGGAGAATATGTCCCATTCGCATTGTCTGCGTCGCACCAGTCCTTGCATCACCCTGCCCTGCGAGCGGTTCCATGATTTCCACGCTGCTTCGAGCTCGTGGCTGTCCGCCGCGTGGCCGGCGTTGATTAGCCCCTGCGCGCGCGAGCCTGCGAAGGCGTTGTTACCGATATTGAATGCGAGCATGACCATGGCGTCGAATTCCTGCTGCAGCACTGCGCGATGCAGCCTGCTGCGGACGCCTGCGACGAAGGGGGCCAGGTCGCGTTCGAACAGCGCGTTGGCCTGTACCACGCTGATACCGCCCTTGAACGTGCGCCATTCGGCTTGCGGGATCAGATGGCCTTAGCCCACCGTGGCGCCTGGCACCCAGGCGCTGATCTCTTGGTCGGTCTGGTCATCGTAAGGTCTGAGCCTGAGCGACTCGACCTGCTTGAGCAGCTCAATCAATGTGCGGCTCGGTACCATGTGGTGCTGGCCTGTTTCCACCTTGTCCTCCCTGTGCGGGATCACGCTTGATTCTTATCCGGATTGGGGGAGGATGCCAGTCCAGGTCGCTTAATTCAAGCAGTTGTCGGCCTGTTCGACTCTGCCCAACCATGTCTCCAGTTCTTCTCGCTGGGTGGGGATAAGCACCGGCCGACAGGCATGGCAGCAGATTCGCAAGCCTGTCGTTCCTCCGGTAAAAGCAGGTCACTGTCATGCCCCGCGTCGGGACTGGTTTGCCTGCGAAATCGAAAGCCGGCGTCGTAGACGCCGGTTTCATGGCGGCTGATACAGGCGCCGCTGCAGCTTTCTTCGTAAGCTGGAGCAGCAGCGTCAAACACGCAGTGCCTGTTCCACGTGAAACATCATCCCGGCGCCGTAGCCTGTTCCAGCCGTTGCAGATAAACCATGGCCTGCTCGCGCGTCTCGCCGCACATCTCGCGGCTGGGTGGCAGCGAGCCGCAGACCGCCGGCCGCTCGGGCTGGCCGAACAGGCGGCAGCGCAGCTCGGCGTCGAGATGGGGGCAGGGGACGCCGGCTGGCTTGCCATCGGGCAGTCCGGGCATCGGGCTGCTGATCGAGGGCGCGATGCAGCAGGCGGCGCAGCCGGGGCGGCAGGAGAGTGACATGCTATTTGTCCAGCCCTGTGTCAGGCATGCAGCGGCGGGCGGTAGGCCTTGCCGAGTTCGGTGGCCAGGGCCTCGAGCCTTCTGTCAGCAGTCCAGATCCAGGTTCTTTCGCTGATCAGCGTCGAGGCGAGCAGGCTGATGTCCACCAGTCCGCAGCTACGCCCATACAGCTGTCTTGTCTCCAGCAGCGTCAGTAACTCGTCGTGTGTAGCGACTGGCGCCTGTTCGAGCTCGCCCAGCATATCGATGATGGAGCGGCGACTGGGCGCGGTGCCGCAGGCCACCTCTGCCACCACATAGGGATGGCAGATCACGGCGCCTGTTTCCAGCAGCGCGACCAGGCGTTCGTTGCGCTGCTTGAAGTGCCCGACCCAGATCGAGCTGTCCACCAGTACGTTCATGTGGCCGACTGTCTTTCTCGCTGGCGCGGCACGAGTTCGATTTCGGGCGCCTGCCCCCCCAGCGCGGCGAGGCGCCGGGCCGTCTGCCGCTGGATGAACGCTTTCACGCATTCCCTCAGCAGCTCGGATTTCTCCATGCCAGGCTGATCTGCCAGTGCGATTGCCTTGGCAAACAGCTGGTCGTCAATCGTCAGTGTGGTGCGCATGTCGGCTTTCTTTAGCATCAATGATGTCATCATTGTGCATCAAAAAGATCGGAGGTGCTTGGGTCGGATCCATGATCTTGCCGTGTGAAAAATGTACCCCGCCGGTAAAATCGGGCCTGATCTTTTCAAGGCAGATCTGTTGCCTGTCTTTCCGCTATTTCCATGCTCTACCCACAAGAATTCGATGTCATCGTCGTCGGCGGCGGCCATGCCGGCACCGAGGCCGCGCTCGCCGCCGCGCGCATGGGCTGCCAGACCCTGCTGCTGAGCCACAACATCGAGACGCTGGGGGCCATGAGCTGCAACCCCTCGATCGGCGGCATCGGCAAGGGCCATCTGGTCAAGGAGGTCGACGCGCTCGGCGGCGCGATGGCGCTGGCGACCGACGAGGGCGGCATCCAGTTTCGCATCCTCAACGGCAGCAAGGGGCCGGCGGTGCGCGCGACCCGGGCCCAGGCCGACCGCATCCTGTACAAGGCCGCGATCCGCCGCAGGCTCGAGAACCAGCCGAACCTGATGCTGTTCCAGCAGGCGGTCGACGACCTGATGGTCGAGGGCGATCGCGTGGTTGGCGCCGTGACGCAGATCGGCGTGCGCTTTCGCGCCCGCAGCGTGGTGCTGACGGCCGGCACCTTCCTCGATGGCAAGATCCATGTCGGGCTCGAGAACCATGCCGGCGGCCGTGCCGGCGATCCGCCCTCGGTCAGCCTGTCGGCGCGCCTGAAGGAACTCAAGCTGGCGCAGGGCCGACTCAAGACCGGCACGCCGCCGCGCCTGGACGGCCGCACGATCGACTTCAGCCAGTGCACCGAGCAGCCCGGCGACGGCATGCCGGGCTCGGGCACGGCCGACCAGCCGGTGCCGGTGTTCAGCTTCATGGGCAATGCCGCGATGCATCCGCAGCAGCTGCCGTGCTGGATCACGCACACCAACGAGCGCACGCACGAGATCATCCGCAGCGGCTTCGACCGCAGCCCGATGTTCACCGGCAAGATCGAGGGCGTCGGTCCGCGCTACTGCCCGAGCGTCGAGGACAAGATCAACCGCTTCGCCGACAAGGACAGTCACCAGATCTTCCTCGAGCCCGAAGGCCTGACCACCCACGAGTTCTATCCCAACGGCATCAGCACCAGCCTGCCGTTCGATATCCAGCTCGCGCTGGTGCGATCGATCAAGGGCCTGGAGCACTGCAACATCCTGCGCCCGGGCTATGCGATCGAGTACGACTACTTCGACCCGCGCGAGCTCAAGTCCAGCTTCGAGACCCGGCAGATCAACGGCCTGTTCTTCGCCGGCCAGATCAACGGCACCACCGGCTACGAGGAAGCCGCGGCGCAGGGCCTGTTCGCCGGCATCAACGCGGCGTTGCAGGTGCGCGGCGAGGGCGCCTGGTGCCCGCAGCGCGACGAGGCCTATCTCGGCGTGCTGGTCGACGACCTGATCACCAAGGGCGTGACCGAGCCCTACCGCATGTTCACCAGCCGGGCCGAGTTCCGCCTGCAATTGCGCGAGGACAACGCCGACATGCGCCTGACCGAGACCGGGCGCCGCCTGGGCCTGGTCGATGACGCGCGCTGGGACGCCTTCAACCGCAAGCGTGATGCGGTTTCACGTGAAACCGAGCGCCTGAAGTCGACCTGGGCCAATCCGGCCACCCTGTCGGCGGCCGAGGCCGAGCGCGTGCTCGGCAAGGCGATCGACCACGAGTACAAGCTGTTCGACCTGCTGCGCCGCCCCGGTGTCAGCTACGCCGAGCTGACCGCGATGGAAGGCGGCCGCTTCGCCGCCAGGGGCAAGGATGGCGCACCGGCCCCTGTTTCACGTGAAACATTGGCCGAGCAGTACGAGGCGGTGATCGAGCAGGTCGAGATCGCGGCCAAGTATTCGGGCTATATCGAGCGCCAGAAGGGCGAGGTCGAGCGCGCGGCCTATTACGAGCATCTCAAGTTGCCGGCCGAGCTCGACTACCTGCAGGTCGCGGCGCTCAGCATCGAGGCGCGCCAGAAGCTCGCCAGGCACCGGCCCGAGACTCTGGGCCAGGCCTCGCGGATTTCGGGCATCACGCCGGCCAGCATCTCGCTGCTGCTGATCCACCTCAAGCGCGGCAAGTTCAAGGGCTTCGCCGAGCTGCCCGCGGTCACCACCGAGAACGGCGAGGTGCAGGCATGAGCGCGCATCCGCTGGAGGCCGGCCTGCGCGCCGGCATCGAGGCCCTGGGCCTGGAGCTCAACGACGAGCAGGTGGACAAGCTGCTGTCCTATCTGGACTGGGTCGCCAAGTGGAACAAGGTCTACAACCTGACCGCGCTGCGCGACCCGCAGGAGATGCTGACCCCCCACCTGCTCGACAGCCTGGCGGCGGTCGCGCCGCTGCGGCGCCAACTCGCGGCGATGGGCCTGGAACAGCCGCGCCTGCTCGATGTCGGCTCGGGCGCCGGTCTGCCGGGCGCGGTGTTCGCGATCGTCTGCCCCGAGCTCGATGTCAGCTGCGTCGACACCGTGGCCAAGAAGGCGCTGTTCATCCAGCAGATTGCGGCGGCGCTGCGGCTGCCCAATCTGCACGGCCTGCACGCCCGGGTCGAGAACCTCAAGCAGCAATGGGATGTGGTCAGCTCGCGCGCCTTCGCCTCGCTGGCCGACTTCACCCACTGGTCGCGCCAGGCCTTGGCCGACCAGGGGGTCTGGCTGGCGATGAAGGGCAGGCATCCGGCCGACGAGATCGCGGCGCTGGCGCCCGGGCTTGAACTGTTTCACGTGGAACAGCTGCAGGTGCCGGGGCTGGACGCCGAGCGCTGCATCGTCTGGATCCGGCCCAAGGCGGACTGAATCCGGGCTGATACTGGAAGGCCTGAGCTCCAGCCGGGCGCTCGGCCTTCGACCCGACTTTCTGTGCCGCGAGCGGTGCCGGCCATTGCCTGTCACCGCCCTGTCGCAGGCCTGATCCGGGAAAGCCCTTAAACTCGGCGGCAACATCAGGCCCGCGCCATCAGCTGCGCCGGGTTCTTCTTTGCAATTCCCCGTTTGAGCTAGCCCCACCATGGCCAAGATCTTTTGCATTGCCAACCAGAAGGGCGGCGTCGGCAAGACCACCACCTGCGTCAACCTTGCCGCCGGACTGGCCCGGATCGGTCAGCGTGTGCTGCTGGTCGACCTCGATCCGCAAGGCAATGCGACCATGGGCTCGGGCGTCAACAAGCGCGAACTTGGGCTCAGCGTCTACGACGTGCTGCTGGGCGAGGCGACCATTGCCGAAGCCGCCGTCGTTGCCGAGGCCTGCGGCTACCGGGTGCTCGGCGCCAACCGCGAGCTGGCTGGCGCCGAGATCGAGTTGGTTGGACTGGACCAGCGCGAGCAGCGCCTCAAGCAGGCACTGGCAGCGGTGGCGGCCGACTACGATTTCGTGCTGATCGACTGCCCGCCCTCGCTGAGCCTGCTGACCCTCAACGGCCTGTGCGCCGCCAATGGCGTGATCGTGCCGATGCAGTGCGAGTATTTCGCGCTCGAGGGCGTGTCCGACCTCGTCAACACCATCAAGCAGGTGCGCGCCAACCTGAACCGCGAGCTCAAGGTGATCGGCCTGCTGCGCGTGATGTTCGACGCCCGCACCATGCTGCAAAAGCAGGTCAGCGACCAGCTGTTCGAGCATTTCGGCGACGAGGTGTTCCAGACCGTGATCCCGCGCAACGTGCGCCTGGCCGAGGCACCGAGCTACGGCCTGCCGGGCGTGGTGTTCGACCCGTCGGCCAAGGGCAGCAAGGCCTTTGTCGAGTTCGCGCGCGAGATGGTCGAGCGCATCCAGGACCTGTGAGCGAGGTTTCACGTGAAACATGTCAACCATGACGCTGCACCGCAGGTGCTGATCCTGCCGGGCTGGCAGGGCAGCGGCCCCGCCCATTGGCAGAGCCGCTGGGAGGCGCTGCACGGCTACGCCCGTGTCGAGCAGCATGACTGGCAGCAGCCGCGTCGCGGCGACTGGCTCGCGCGGCTCGACGAGACCGTGATCGACAGCGAGCGCCCGGTCGTGCTGGTCGCGCACAGCCTGGGCTGCATCCTGGTGGCGGCCTGGGCCAGGTTCTCGCGTCACAGCGCCAAGGTGCGCGGCGCCTTGCTGGTCGCGCCGGGTGATGTCGAGCAGCCCGACCTGGCGCCGGCATTGCCGGGCTGGGCGCCGATCCTGCTCGATCCGCTGCCCTTTCCGAGCCTGCTGGTGGCGAGCCGCGACGACCCCTACTGCCGCTTCGAGCGCGCCGGGCAGCTCGCGCAAGCCTGGGGCAGTCGCCTGGTCGATGCCGGCCCGCGCGGCCACCTGAATGCCGATTCCGGCCTGGGCGACTGGCCCGAAGGCCATGCGCTGCTCCAGCCCTGGCTGGCGCAAACTGAACGAAGAGGGAGCCCCTGATGGCGACGAAAAAATTCAAGGGACTCGGCCGTGGCCTGGAGGCTCTGCTCGGCCCCAAGCTCGACGAGAGCACCAGCCTCGATGCCGCCAGCGCCGAGCTGCCGAACCAGCTCGCCCTGAGCGATCTGGTGCCGGGCAGCTACCAGCCGCGCACGCGCATGGACGAGGGCGCGCTGTACGAGCTGGCCGAGAGCATCAAGGCCCAGGGCATCATGCAGCCGATCCTGGTGCGCCCGCTCGAGGAGGCCGAGGGCCTGCGGCGTCTGGCGGCCTGGCAGCAGCAGCAAGGCCTGCTCGAGGTTCCACGTGGAACACGCCCGGTCTACGAGATCATCGCCGGCGAGCGGCGCTTCCGCGCCTCGCGCCTGGCCGGGCTCGAGCAGGTCCCGGTGCTGGTGCGCGACGTGCCGAACGAGGCCGCCGCCGCGATGGCGCTGATCGAGAACATCCAGCGCGAGGACCTCAACCCGCTCGAGGAAGCCCAGGGCCTGCAGCGCCTGGTCAACGAGTTCGGCCTCACGCATGAGCAGGCGGCTCAGGCCGTCGGCCGCTCGCGCAGCGCCGCCAGCAACCTGCTGCGCCTGTTGAACCTGGTCGAGCCGGTCCAGACCATGCTGATGGCGGGTGACCTTGACATGGGCCACGCGCGCGCCTTGCTGGGCCTGGAGCGCGCGGCCCAGATCAGCGCCGCCCACCAGATCAATGCGCGCAAGTTGTCGGTGCGCGAGACCGAGGGCCTGGTGCGCAAGCTTGGCGCAGGTGCCGAGGTCCCGGCCGCCAGCAGGTCCCCGGCATCCAAGTCGCGCGATGTGCTCCGGGTCGAGGAGGAGCTGTCGGACCTGCTGACGGCGGCGGTCGAGGTCAGGATCAAGAAAAGCGTCAAGCGCCACGGCCAAGTCGAACAGCTCGGCGAGCTTGCGATCCAGTTCGGTTCGCTGGCCGAACTCAACGGCCTGATCGAACGCCTGCGCGGCCAGACCGATTGAATGTCCCGTTCGGGGGCTGTCGGTCGCCGATCTGAGAAAATCACAAGCAGACCTGCATCGCAGGTTGACACGGGCTCTCCCCGCACAGGATTGTTATGAGATTCCGCTTCGCATCAGTTCGCTGGCTGGCTCTGCTGGCCTTGGCTTACCTGAAGGTCTCCGGGGCGCAGATGCCTCCGCCAGCTGCGCTGCCGGTCGCGGCCTTGGAGACATTGCCATCGGGCTTGGCCCAACCGTTCGAACAAGCCTGGGATGTTGTCGAGCTGGTGGGCCAGCCCATGCTGACCGACAGCCAACGCCCTGCGCGCGTGGTGCTGCGCCCCCAGGGTTTGCTCTGGGTCGATGGTGGCTGCAACTACTTCTCGGGCCGGGTCGAACGCGATGCCCAGGGGCTGTTTCGGGTCTCAAAATACGGCAGTACCCATCGGATTTGCGAAAAATCTCCGCGTTCCGAGGCCTTCTTGAACTCGGCCTTGGTGATGGTTGACAATTTCCGCTGGGACCGGGGCTTGTTGTTGCGCAGCGGCAGCAGCGAGCTGCTTCGGCTGCAACCCAGCGCGAATCAGGAGCTGCCGGTGCTTGAGCAGGACCTGGCGCGTTACGCGGTACCGGCAGCGGCTGGAGCCCTTGCTCCAGCTGCATCGGCGTTGGAGCCGGCCCGGGAGGGCCAAATCGTCATGCCGTCAGTCCGGGAGCGTCAAGTCGCAAGCCAGGACTGCCGTCCGGCCAAGGTCAGCAAGGCCACCAGCAAGTCGCTCAAGGCCAAGCCTCCGGTCTGTCAGCCGATCCCGTCCAAGGTGGTCAAGTCAGCGACCGGCAAGGCTGCCCCGCGCCCTGCCAGAGCGACATCCACCAAGCCTGCCAAACCCGCCAAAGCGTCGGTCCAGAACGGCAAAAACCGGCGAGTCAAGGCTGGTCCGGTCGCCAAGAGCAGCATCAAGAAGAGCACCCCGGTCGCACAAAAGCGGCCCAAGTCCTGAGTCTGGCTGACACCAGATCCTCGAATACCTCACGCCATTCACCTCGAAACGGAACCGCCATGGGCAACCGACTCACGCAAATCGCTACCCGCACCGGCGATGCCGGTACCACCGGACTCGGCAACAACCACCGCGTCAGCAAGAACAGTCTGCGCGTGCATGCGATGGGCGACATCGACGAGCTCAACTCGCAGATCGGCCTGCTGCTGTGCGAGGAGATGCCGGCCGACCTGCGTGCGCTGCTGGTCGAAATCCAGCACCAGCTGTTCAATCTCGGCGGCGAGCTCAGCATTCCGGGCTACGAACTGCTCAAGGCCGAGGCCGTGCTCACGCTCGACCAGGCGTTGGCGCATTACAACGCCCAGTTGCCCAAGTTGCAGGAGTTCATCCTGCCAGCTGGGACCCGCGCGGCGGCACAGGCCCATGTCTGCCGCACGGTTGCGCGTCGCGCCGAGCGTCAGGTGGTGGCACTCGGCAACGAGGAGTCGATCAACGCCACCCCGCGCCAGTACCTGAACCGGCTCAGCGACCTGATGTTCGTGCTCGCGCGCGTGCTCAACGGCGACGATGTCTACTGGAAGAGCGAGCGGCTGCAGCAGGCCGGCCAGGCGTGACGCGGTCCCGCCATCCGGCGCCAGTGCCGATCTGTGACCGCTTGCAGCGCTGGGCCCGCTGGGTGTTCTGGCTGCTGCTGCTGCTCGTGATCGGCCTGACCCTGTCGCCCGCCGCCTACCTGCCGCCGCAGGCCTTCAGCCTGTGGGACAAGGCGCAGCATGCGCTGGCCTTCGCCGCGCTAGGCATGCTGGGCGCGCTGGCCTATCCGCATCGGGTCGGCCTGCTGGCGGCCAGCTTGCTGGTCTTTGGCGGCGCGATCGAGCTGGCCCAGGCCGCCACCGGCTGGCGCAGCGGCGACTGGGCCGACTGGCTGGCCGATGCCGTCGGCCTGGTCGCTGGCCTGGCGTTGGCCGCGCTCAGCCGCTGCGTCGTTGCCAGAAGCCTGGCTGATCGTAGCGCGCCTTGAGAAAGTCGACCCACAGCCGCACCCGCAGCGGCAGGTGCTTGCGTTGCGGGAACACCGCAAAGATGCCATTGGGCGCCGCCGCATAGTCCTCGAGCAGGGTGACCAGGCGTCCGGCCGCGATGTCGGACTCGACCTCCCAGGTGCTGCGCCAGGCGATGCCGTGACCGGCCAGGCACCATTCATGCAGTACCTGGCCGTCGGTGCAGTCGAATGGCCCGTCCGGCCTCAGGTGGATCAGCTCCTCGGGCCTGCCCCCGCGCCCGGGTAGCCGGAACGCCCAGCCGCGCGTCTGCGAGGCATCCGATGACAGCACCAGGCAGTCGAAGCGCACCAGCTCCTGTGGATGCTGCGGCCGGCCGTGGCGTTGCAGATAGCGTGGCGATGCGACGCAGAGTCGCCGGTTGTCGGCCAGCCGCACGCTGATCAGCGACGAGTCGGGCAGGTCGCCGACCCGCACCGCGCAGTCGTAGCCTTCGCCGGCGAGGTCGATCACGCGGTCACTCAGGTTCAGCGAGATCGTGACCTCGGGGTGCAGCTCGCGAAACAGCGGCACCAGCGGTGCGACATGGCGCCGTCCGAAGCCGGCCGGCGCGGTCAGCCGCAGCCTGCCGCTGGCCTGGGCGCCGCCGGCGCTCACGCTGGCTTCGGCGCTCGCGATCTCGCCCAGCAGGCGCTGGCAGTCCTCGAGGTAGGCCCCACCCTCGTGCGTCAGCGTGATGCGGCGCGTGGTGCGCAGCATCAGCTTGACGCCCAGTTTTTCCTCGAGCCGGTCGAGCCGGCGCCCGATCACGGCCGGCGCCACGCCCTCGGCGCGCGCCGCCGCGGCCAGGCTGCCGCGCGCCGCAACCGCGACGAAGGTTTCCATGGCCTTGAGCTTGTCCATCCTGGTCCGAGCTTTAGTGGTTTTTTCTAGATGAGTCTGGGGATAAATTTGTGGATTATGTAAGAAAAAGTCACGACTGAAATTGCAAACTGTCTTCGAATCCGGTCATGGAACTCGCATACAGTGGAGCTGTGGACAAGTCGGCATGGACCTTGCCTGACTTGCCGTCGAAACCGTCTGGAGACTTGAACATGAACGCTCGCTCGAACAGCAACGCCCGCCTCACCATCCACCGCCTGCAGGTGGCCCAGGAACTGCATCAGTTCATCGAAGAGCAGGTGCTGCCCGGCACCGGCATCGAGTCCGCCCATTTCTGGGCCGGTTTCGATGCCATCGTGACCGACCTCGCGCCCAAGAACCGTGCGCTGCTGGCCGAGCGTGATCGCCTGCAGACCGAACTCGACGCCTGGCACCGCGCCCACCCGGGCCCGATCGCCGACATGCCGGCCTACCGCGCCTTCCTGGAGCAGATCAGCTACCTGGTGCCGCAACCGGCAGCGCAGGTCACGACCGCCAATGTCGATGCCGAACTGGCCCAGCAGGCCGGCCCGCAGCTGGTGGTGCCGATCACCAACGCGCGCTACGCGCTCAACGCCGCCAACGCGCGCTGGGGCAGCCTGTACGACGCGCTCTACGGCACCGACGCCATTCCCGAGACCGACGGCGCCCAGAAGGGCAAGGGCTACAACCCGGTGCGCGGCGCCAAGGTGATCGCCTTCGCGCGCGACTTCCTCGACCAGTCCGCGCCGCTGGCTGCCGGCTCGCACCATGACTCGACCGGCTACGCCGTCGTCGACGGCGCGCTGCAGGTCACGCTCAAGGACGGCAGCGTCAGCGGCCTGAAGGACCCGGCCCAGCTGGCCGGCTACCAGGGCGATGCCGCCGCGCCGCAGTCGCTGCTGTTCGCGCACAACGGCATCCACTTCGACCTGATCATCGACCGCAGCACGGCGATCGGCGCCAGTGACGCTGCTGGCGTCAGCGACCTCGTGATGGAAGCCGCGCTCTCGACCATTCTCGACCTCGAGGACTCGGTCGCCGCGGTCGACGCCGAGGACAAGGTGCAGGGCTACTCCAACTGGCTCGGCATCCTCAAGGGCACGCTGACCGAGACCTTCGAGAAGGGCGGCCAGCAGCTGACGCGCGGCCTCAACCCCGACCGCCTCTACACCGCACCGAACGGCGGCCAGGTGCGCCTGCATGGCCGCAGCCTGATGTTCGTGCGCAACGTCGGCCATCTGATGACCAACCCGGCCATCCTCTGGACCGATGCCGAGGGTGTCGTGCGCGAGATCCCCGAAGGCATCATGGATGCCGTCGTCACGACCACGATCGCGTTGCACGACCTGCAGGGTCGGGGTGTCAACGGCATCCGCAACAGCCGCAGCGGCAGCGTCTACATCGTCAAGCCCAAGATGCACGGCCCGGCCGAAGTCGGCTTTGCCGCCGAACTGTTCGGCCGCGTCGAGCAGCTGCTCGGCCTGCCTGACAGCACCGTCAAGCTCGGCATCATGGACGAGGAGCGCCGCACCAGCGTCAACCTGCGCGCCTGCATCGCGGCCGCCGCCAGCCGGGTCGCCTTCATCAACACCGGCTTCCTCGACCGCACCGGCGACGAGATGCACACCGCGATGCTGGCCGGCCCGATGATGCGCAAGGGCGACATCAAGTCCAGCGCCTGGATCGCCGCCTACGAGCGCCGCAACGTGCTGATCGGCCTGGAATGCGGCCTGCGCGGCCGGGCCCAGATCGGCAAGGGCATGTGGGCCATGCCCGACCTGATGGCCGAGATGCTCAAGCAGAAGATCGGCCACCCCAAGGCCGGCGCCAACACCGCCTGGGTGCCGAGCCCGACCGGTGCCACCCTGCACGCGCTGCATTACCACCAGGTCAGCGTGGCCGAGGTGCAGCAGCAGATCGAGACCAGTGGCGACACCCGCGACGCCGAACTCGCCGAGAAGCTCATGACCGACCTGCTGACCATCCCCGTGGTGGCCGAGGCCCAGTGGAGCGCCGAGGAGCGCCAGCAGGAGCTCGACAACAACGCGCAGGGCATCCTGGGTTATGTGGTGCGCTGGGTCGACCAGGGCGTGGGCTGCTCCAAGGTGCCCGACATCCACGACATCGGCCTGATGGAAGACCGCGCCACGCTGCGCATCAGCAGCCAGCACATGGCCAACTGGCTGCAGCACGGCGTCGTGACCGAGGCCCAGGTGCGCGCGACCTTCGAGCGCATGGCGGCCAAGGTCGACCAGCAGAACGCCGGCGATCCGGCCTACCAGAGCCTGGTTGCCAATCCCGATGGCGCGGCCTACCAGGCGGCGCTGGATCTGGTGTTCAAGGGCAAGGAGCAGCCGAGCGGCTACACCGAGCCGCTGCTGCACGCCTGGCGCCTGAAGGTCAAGGCTGCGGCCTGATCAGGGCCTGAAATGAAATGAGACGGCGCCCTGCGGGGCGCCGTTCTGCTTCATGTGGGTCAATGTCGCGCATGGCGGGTCGTGCTCGATGGCCTCGATGAACTTCTCCGCAGACAAAGCTGCATTGCGCCGGTTTGCTCTGTTGCATGTCGGCGGCGAGATCCTCGACTGCAGCGCCTGGCGGCCAGGCTGCCAGCCCGGCCGCTGCGCATCATGGAGTCGCCCGGTTGTGGGACATCGGCGCGCCAGAGCGCCATGCACAAAGTTTGAGCGCTGCCTGCCGGGCCGGCCTGGCCAGTTTGAGTCGGACAGAGGGGTTTTCAGGGCCGGATCGGGACCGCTGAAAACCCCTCTCGAGCGACAGAAAACGGCATCCAGGATCCTGATCGGCCGGTTTTATGAATGCTGGCCGACGTTTTTTGTAATCCTTTGACGTAATATTTTTACGTATATATCTTATCTACTCGATGATCGATGCTCCGGCAGGCCTGACCTTGCCCAGGGCCGGCATGGTGCTGGCCGCGGTCCTGTCACAGGCGCATACTTAGGATGGAGGCCGGATGCGCGGGCGCCTGTGGGGCCGTCCGTGCCGGCATGTCGGAACAAGGGCGTCGTATGGAAGTCAATCAGTTGCATGAACCGGATGCAGGCCGGGGCCATGTCGAACGCGGGCGGGAGGCCCAGCGCAGCACCTGGGTCAGCGTGGCGGTCAACCTGGTGCTGACCCTGGCCCAGGTGGTGGTGGGCCTGCTGGCGGCCTCGCAGGCGCTGGTGGCCGACGGCATCCATTCGCTGTCCGACCTGCTGTCCGACTTCGTCGTGCTGCTGGCGATCCACTACAGCCGCAAGGCGCCTGATGCCGACCACCCCTACGGCCATCAGCGCTACGAGAACGCCGCCTCGCTGGTCGTCGGGGCCCTGCTGCTGGCCGTCGGCGTCGGCATGCTGTGGTCGGCCGGCGTCAAGCTGCGCGATCCGGCGGCGATTGCGCAGGTGGACCGGCTCGCGCTCTGGGTCGCGCTGTTCACGCTGGTGGCCAAGGAGGGCCTGTTTCGCTACCTGCTCGCGGTCGCCAGGCGCCTGCGCTCCAGCCTGCTCGAGGTCAACGCCTGGCACTCGCGCTCGGATGCCGCTTCCTCGCTGGTGGTCGCGATCGGCATCGGGGGCAATTTGCTCGGCTACGGCCTGCTCGATCCGATGGCGGCGCTGATCGTCGGCCTGATGGTGCTCAAGATGGGCTGGGAATTCCTTTGGAATGCGCTCAACGACCTGACCGACCATGCCGCGTCCGAGTCGGAGACGCAGGCGATCGCCAGCGAGATCCTCGCGACACCGGGCGTGCTCGGCGTGCATGACCTGCGCACGCGCAAGACCGGCGACCTGATCCTGGTCGACGTGCACCTCGAGATCGACGGCGACCTGAGCGTGCGCCAGGGCCACGAGATCGCCGATGCCGTGCAGGCGCGCGTGCTGGCGCAGCATCCGGTGCTGAATATCCTGACCCATGTCGACCCGGTCTGATCCCGGGCCGGACTCTGACCTCACATTTGCCACAATACCCGCCATGAGCACCCACATCGCACCCTATCCCCTGTCGCGTCCGCGTCGCCTGCGGCGTGACGTCTTCACCCGCAACCTGGTGCGCGAGCACCACCTGACCGCGCATGACCTGATCTACCCGGTGTTCGTGCTCGAGGGCGAGGGCCGGCGCGAGGCCGTGGCCTCCATGCCCGGCGTCGAGCGCCTGAGCCTGGACCTGCTGCTGCCGGTGGCGCGCGAATGCGTGGAGCTCGGCATCCCGGTGATGGCGCTGTTCCCGGTGATCGATCCGGCGCTCAAGACCCCCGATGGCAGCGAGGCCTGGAATCCCGACGGCCTGATTCCCCGAGTGGTGGCCCGCCTCAAGGCCGAACTGCCTGAACTCGGCATCATGACCGACGTCGCGCTCGACCCCTACACCAGCCACGGCCAGGACGGCCTGCTCGACGGCCAGAACTACATCATCAACGACGCCACGGTCGAGGTGCTGGTGCGCCAGGCCCTGGCCCAGGCCGCTGCGGGCGTCGACATCGTCGCGCCGTCCGACATGATGGATGGCCGCATCGGCGCGATTCGCCAGGCGCTCGAGGCCAACGGCCATGTCCATACCCGCATCATGGCCTACAGCGCCAAGTACGCCTCGGCCTTCTACGGTCCGTTCCGCGATGCGGTCGGTTCTGCCGCCAACCTCGGCAAGGCCGACAAGAAGGTCTACCAGATGGACCCCGGCAACACCGACGAGGCGCTGCGCGAGGTCGCGCTCGACCTGGCCGAGGGGGCCGACATGGTGATGGTCAAGCCCGGCATGCCTTATCTCGACATCGTGCGCCGGGTCAAGGACGAATTCAAGGCGCCGACCTTCGCCTACCAGGTCAGCGGCGAGTACGCGATGCTCAAGGCCGCCGCGCAGAACGGCTGGCTCGACCACGATGCCGTCATGATGGAGTCGCTGCTGGCCTTCAAGCGCGCCGGTGCCGACGGCGTGCTGACCTATTTCGCCCGCGACGCCGCCCGCCTGCTGCGTCAGCAGCCCTGAAGCCGTAGAGCGCCCCGATCCGATGCGCGTCTTCCACCTCACGGAGCTCAGCATCCGTGAATCCGACCTGCTGCCGGTGGCCCTGCCGGAGAGCGGTTTTCTCTGGGTCGCGCTCGGGCGGCGCGAATTCGAATCGATGCAGGCCGAGGTCCAGGCCTGCCTGCAGCAGCTCTGCGCCTGCTCGCTGGTCGACCTGCACCTGTCCGACCTGCTCAACAACCAGCTGCCTTCGCATTACGACTACACCGCGCAGTACGACCTGCTGGTGTTCCGCCGGCTGGCCCAGAGCCGCAGCGACCTCGAGGCCGATGCCGAGGCCTCCGGCATGTCGCTCGAGCACCTGCCGCGCCGCGGCGGCCCGCCGGTGCTGCGCCGCATCGACACCAGCCCGGTCGGCTTCGCGCTGTTCGACCAGCTGCTGCTGACCGTGCATCCGACCGATTGCGCCGTGCGCGACAGCTATGCCGCCCGCCTGCTGGCCCTGACCGCCAGCGGCCAGGCCGAGGCCATCGAGCCGGGGCGCAGCGCGGCGACGCGTTTCATGCCCACCAGCAGCGGCGACCTGATGCTGCGCCTGGTCAACCAGATGGTCGACGGCTACCTCGAGCTGCGGCGCGAGCTGACGCGCCAGCTCGACCACTGGCAGTCCGAGCTGCTGAACCCCAAGTCCCGCTTCAACAACTGGAGCAGCCTGCTGCAGGCGCGGCTGGCGCTGCACCAGCTCGACGAGATCTGCGAGGACCAGCGCAGCGCGATCCAGGACTGGATCGAGGCGCTCGACAGCTGGCCCGAGGCGTCAATGCCGGCCGACCAGCGTGCCCATGATCTGCTCAAGGTGCGCAGCCGCGACGTGCTCGAGCATATCGAGCGCGTCGTGCACCATGTGCGCCGCCTCGAGCAGAGCGCCGAGGTCGCAGTCCAGATGCATTTCAACGCCCAGGGTCACCGCACCAACGAGATCATGCGGATCCTGACGGTGCTGACCGCGATCTTCCTGCCGCTGAACCTGATCGCGGGTATCTTCGGCATGAACTTCGATTTCATCCCGTTGCTGCATCTGCAGGCGGGCTTCTGGTGGGCGATGGCCGCAATGGCCGTGATCGCCCTCGGACTGGGTTTCTATTTCTGGCGCAAGCGCTTTCTGGAGCACCGTACTTGAGCACTCACCTGTCTTCTGCTGCTCTGGACGTTCTGCGCGCAGTCTTTGGCTATTCGGCTTTCCGAGGTCCGCAGGCCGATATCGTCGACCATGTGGCCGCTGGTGGCGACGCGCTGGTGCTGATGCCGACCGGCGGTGGCAAGTCGCTCTGCTACCAGGTGCCGGCGATCCTGCGCCAACGCGCGGGGCAGGGCGTGACGATCGTGGTGTCGCCGCTGATCGCGCTGATGCACGACCAGGTCGGCGCGCTGCTGGAAGCCGGCGTCAGCGCGGCCTATCTCAACTCCAGCCTGAGTCCGGAACAGGCGGCCGAGATCGAGCGCCAGTTGCAGCGCGGCGAGATCACCTTGCTCTACGCCGCGCCCGAGCGCCTGACCACCGCGCGCTTCATGGCGCAACTGCAGGCGCTCTACGCGAGTGGCCTGCTGAGCCTGTTCGCGATCGACGAGGCGCATTGCGTGAGCCAGTGGGGCCACGACTTCCGGCCCGACTACCGCGGCCTGGCCACGCTGCACGAGCGCTTCCCCGACGTGCCGCGCGTCGCGCTGACCGCCACCGCCGACGAATTGACGCGCGCGGACATCGTGCATCACCTGCGACTGGAGGAGGCGCGCCATTTCGTCAGCAGCTTCGACCGGCCCAATATCCGCTATCGTCTGGTCGAGAAGAAGGACAGCCTGCAACAACTGCAGCGCTTCATCCGCAACGAGCACATGGGCGCGAGCGGGCATGACGCTGGCGTGGTCTATTGCCAGTCGCGGCGCAAGGTCGAGGATGTCGCGGCCCAGCTCGCGGCGGCCGGCTTCAACGCGCTGCCCTATCACGCCGGCCTGGATCAGGCGACGCGCCAGCGCCATCAGGACCGCTTCCTGCGCGAGGAGGGCCTGATCATGGTCGCGACCGTGGCCTTCGGCATGGGCATCGACAAGCCCGACGTGCGCTTCGTGGCCCATGTCGACATGCCGAAGAACATCGAGGGCTACTACCAGGAGACCGGCCGCGCCGGCCGCGACGGCGAGCCGGCCGATGCCTGGATGGCCTACGGCCTGCAGGACGTGGTCAACCAGCGCCGCATGATCGACGAAAGCCCGGCAGCCGAGGAATTCAAGCAGGTGCTGCGCGGCAAGCTCGAAGCACTGCTGGCGCTGGCCGAGGCGACCGACTGCCGCCGCGTGCGCCTGCTGGCCTATTTCGGCGAGAAGTCCCAGCCCTGCGGCAACTGCGACAACTGCCTGCAGCCGCCGCAGACCTGGAACGCGAGCGAGGCCGCGCGCAAGCTGCTGTCCTGCATCTACCGCGTGCAGCAGGCCGGCGGCGCGTCCTTCGGTGCCGGTCACCTGATCGACATCCTGCGCGGCAAGAAGACCGAGAAGGTCGAGCAGCATGGCCACGCAGGCTTGAGCACCTTCGGCATCGGCGCCGACCTCGGCGAAAGCGAGTGGCGCAGCCTGGCGCGCCAGCTGATCGCGCGCGAGGCGATCCGGGTCGATGCCGAGCATTTCAACACGCTGCGGCTCGGCGAGGCCGCGCGTGCGATCCTCAAGGGCGAGGACCAGGTGTTCGTGCGGGTGCAGAGCGCCGCGCCCGCGCGCAGCCGCAGCGCGGCGCGCCAGCGCGTGGTCACCGCCGAGGCCACGCTGACGCTGGCGGCGCGCGAAACGCTGGCCGCGCTCAAGTCCTGGCGCGCCCAGGTCGCGCGCGAGCACAACCTGCCGGCCTACGTGATCTTCCACGACGCCACGCTGCGCGCGATCGCCGAGCTGCAGCCGCAGCGCCCGTCCGACCTCGAAGGCATCCCGGGCCTGGGCCAGAAGAAGCTCGAGGCCTATGGGGCGGAGGTGCTGCGGGTGGTGAACACTTGAGCGTGAGCGACCTGAGTCTGTCGTTCATTAGAAATCAGCGAAGTCAGCGGCCTTGATGTCGCTGCACCCGTTTAGCATGTCCGACGCCAGCTCACGCTTTTTGCTGAGAAGCGCGTCCAGTCGGACGTCGAAGCTCGGAAACCTGTCATTGACCACGCCTGGGTAGTAGACCTGCACCGTGCGTTTCTGGCCGATCCGGTACGCACGTGCTGTGGCTTGGTCTTCCTTGGCAGGGTTCCATGTTCTGGTGAAATGAACGACGTGGTTGGCTGCTTGAATGTTGACCCCGAAGCCGACTGCAAGCGGCGACAGGATGATCACGTTAAAGCCGGCCTTGTCCTGGAAAGCGTCGATCAACTGTTGACGGTTGTAGAGGACTCGTGGATCGGCAGACGTATCCCCGTTGACGATGCTAGCGGCGATGCCGAAAAAGGCTGCAATCACGCGTTGCAGTTGAAGCTGCAGTTCACGGAATTCGCAGAATACAATGACCTTGTGTTGGCCAGCGGTCTCGGTGGCCAGTCGCTTGAGTAGGGTCATCAGCCACCCCATCTTGGGTGATTCATTTACGAGGCGGTCAATAGGCAGGCTCAGGGTATTTTTCTCGGTGTAACCGTGAGGGTCGGTGCAGATCTGCCGAATGGCAAGCAATGCCAGTAGCTGTGCGGATGGGTTGATCTCGCGTTGCTCCTTCAGCGTCTTGAGGGCGTTCTCGTAAAGGCCCAATTGGTATGGCGACATGGGAAGCCGCTTGCAAGCTTCGTCCTCGACCGGGGTCGGCAAATCTTTGGCGACGTCGGTTTTTTTCCGGTGGAGGATTTGCGGCTGGATCAGGGCTCGCAACTCTTCCACCTTAGCAACCTGTTCCTCGGTCTTTGCCTCGATGGGTTGGCGGTAGGTGCGGGAGAACTGGCTCAGCGCCCCGAGCATGCCTGGCTGCACGAAGTCAAACAGGCACCAGAGGTCGGCAAGGGTATTCTCGACCGGCGTGCCCGTACAATCGATGCGGAACCTGACTTTCTGCTTCTTTGCCGACCGCGTGACCATCGCGGCAGGCGTCTTGATCTTCTGCGCCTCGTCGCAAACCATGACTGACCAAGGCTGGCTGGCCAGGGTGCAGGAAGCACTTGCAGTATTTTTATGCCGGTGCAATCCTTGCAACCTGAGCGTAGGGGGGCGTGAGATGGATGGCAAAGGCTGCGAACTTTGTGCCACGGCGGGCGGAGTACTCCTCTGGGAGTCTCCGGACTGCCGCGTGGTGCGTATCGACGATCCGCACTACCCCGGGTTTTGCCGGGTCATCTGGAACGCTCACGTCCGCGAGATGAGCGATCTCGAACCGGCGGCGCGCCTCTCCCTGATGAACGTGGTTTTCGCCGTCGAGCGTGTCGTGCGCGACCTCTACGCGCCCGACAAGATCAACCTGGCGAGCTTCGGCAACATGACCCCGCACCTGCACTGGCATGTCATTCCGCGCTGGCGCGATGACCGCCATTTCCCCGAACCGGTCTGGGGCAGTGTGCACCGCGAGACCCTGCCAAGCCGCGCCAGCGTCGGCGACGCTGCGCTGCGCGCTGCACTGATCCGGCAACTGCCCCTCGAATCTGAACAAGGCTGACCACCATGAACATGGCGACATCACCCGGCTCCATTCGCAATCCGCAGGCAGCGGCGCTTTTCGTGTCCCGTCTGGCGCTCAACAACCCGGAGCTTGCCGAACAGCAACTCGGCGAACTCCTCGACGCACTGATCGCCAATCCGCCGGAAGCGGGCACCCTGTTCGCGATTCTCGAGGAAATCAGGACCCCGTTGAATTTCGTCGAGGACGAGCGGGCCAGGACTTACCATAACAAGCCGCTGGCCCTCTCCGACGAGCAGGAGAAGTGCCTGCAGCAGGTGCTTTCAGTCTGGCAACGGATGAGCAAGGCATATGGGCTCTGCCTGCACGTGCGGAAACCCGCCGGCGACGATGCCGAGTACATCGTGCAGATTGCCACCATCCTGCACCGCTGCCTGTACTACACGGGGATGCTCCTGCTCGAGTATTTCCGGGCGCGGCGCGAGGTGGCCCCGGGAATCTGGCACGACCTGCACGGCTACTACGAAACCGCCGAGCAGTGGGGCGTCGGCCATACGGCGGTCAGCGATCCGCTGGAAAGCAAACTGCAGGCGACGCATTGTGCGGCCGCCTACGTCACGTCGCTGCTGATCGACATGGCCAATCCCTATGGCCACAGCGTGCGCGACCTCAATCTGATCCGCCACTGGGCGGGCATGTGGGCGCACATGGTCTCACTGCACCCGCTCGAGGATGACAACGAGGTACCGCCATACAGTGTCCAGTTGACCAGCGACCGTCCGATCCATCCCACCGCCGCCAATGACAGCATCGGGCCGGACACCCGGCGTCTCGACACCAGTCGCCTCGGTCTGCAATTGAGCCACATGCTGGCCCAGCTGCGGCAACGCCTGACCCCCTCGCAGCTGGGGCTCGGCGGCGAGACGCCCGGACACGTCAGCAAACTGCTCGAACAGCTCTCGCGTCCGTGGACGCAGACCGCGGCGCCGCGAAAATTCCGGCGCTTCGCGTCGGAGGGCACGGCCAGGGTGACGGCCGGTTTCGACGCCATGCACTCATTCATCAGCGGCAACGATTTCGTGCAGCCGGATTCGGCGAATGCCTATTCGCGCAGCCAGTTTGATCAGCTGTACACCTTCCGCGAACGCGCGATCACCGGGCAGCATTTGAACATCAATGCGCGCCAGGCCTTTCCGATTGACGAATGGGCGGTCATCAACCACTCGGCAAACGGTTTCCGCCTGGCGCGCAGCATAGCCGGCCTGAAGATCACCTACAGTCAGTTGCTGGCGGTTTGCCCGCATGACGGCAGCCATTTTCTGCTCGGGCTGGTCAGCTGGCTGATGCAGGAGACCGGTGACGGACTGGTTGCCGGGATCTCGCTGCTACCGGGCACCCGGCCAGCCGCGTCCAGAATGATCGGGTTGGTATGCGCCACGTTAACCGCAGATGATGTGTACGTGACCTGCGGCGTGGTCGTACCAGCGGCATAGGTGTACAGCTTGCCACCCG
>ERZ1034365.519-NODE-519-length-21281-cov-3.310838_pt1 | contig 21281 bp, 22 predicted proteins | sample MGYA00520615_ERZ1034365 | MGnify/ENA primary metagenome ERZ1034365 (study PRJEB33736, sample SAMEA104284505) | Azolla filiculoides | biome: Urban; feature: Water surface; material: Ditch water | place: Netherlands | collected 2015-10-28 | depth 0-0.1 m ... | reverse complement strand
CCCGGGGGGGGGGGGGCTCCCGCGGGCCCGCGCCCCCCCCCCCCGGCCCGGGGGGGGGGGGGGGGGGGGGGGGGTGGGGGGGGGCGGGGGGGGGGGCCCCCCGGGAAACCCTTCGATCAGCTTGATTCTTGACCAGGCTGGATTTGTAAAATCTGACTAGTCAGGTCAGAATGAGGGTTTCAAGGAGATTCGACATGCAAACCTGGCAAATGCAGGCCGCCAAGGCGCGGTTTTCCGAGGTGGTCAAACATGCGGCCTACGATGGTCCCCAGGAGATCACCGTGCATGGCCGTTCGGTCGCGGTCGTGATTTCCCGCGAACTCTTTGACCGGCTCAGTGGTAACCAGTCCTCGCTCGTGGACTTCATGCGCCAGTCCCCGCTGTACGGCAGCGACGACATCGAGTTCGAGCGTGACCGCAGCTTGCCGCGTGAGGTGGACTTTTGAGTTACCTGATCGACACCAACGTCCTGTCTGAACTGCGGCGCAAACAGCCCGACTCGAATGTCGTGGCCTGGATGCAGGCCCGACCGCGCCAGTCCCTGTTCTTGAGCGTGCTGACGCTGGGCGAGATCCGTAAGGGGCTTGAGCGGGTAGAGGATGCCACCCGCAAGCAATCCCTGCTGGACTGGCTGGAAGTGGAGTTGCCCAACTACTTCGTGGGTCGCATGCTCGCCGTCGATGTTCACACCGCCGACCGTTGGGGCCGCTTGATGGCCCAGGCTGGCAGACCGTTGCCGGCGATCGATGGACTGCTGGCTGCCACCGCCTTGCAGCACGACCTCACGCTCGTGACCCGCAACATCAAGGACTTTGCGGGTCTTGAGGTTCGCCTCCTCAACCCCTGGGGACAACACTGAATTGGGGTAGACCCAACTACAGGACTTCCCACGTAGTCAAGTGCGGTAGGCGTGGTTCTTCTTGAAGACGGTTTCCGGGCGACTGACCATTCAGTGCTGCCAACTCTTGTAGACAAATTCGAGACTATAGCCGTCCGGATCAAGCACATTGGCTGCGTAGTAGCGCGGGTCGTAATGCAACCTGGCACCTGGAGCGCCATTGTCAGTTGCGCCCGCCGCCAAGGCTTCCGCGTAGGCGGCATCGACCTCGCCCTGCGATTTGGCGACAAAGCCGACATGTACCGACACCCCGGACACGACACCTTCGCGCAACCAGAAGAACATGCGGCCTTCACAACCAAAGCCCTTGAGGTCGGGATGTCCCGGCGGTCCATCCCTGCCATCGTAGTCGAGACGGTTGGTGATGCCGAGTGGCGTCAGCGCCCTGGTGTAGAACGTGATTGAGCGAGCGATGTCGCTGACCGAAAGAAAGATGTGATCAAGCATGAGGAGTCCTCTGAAAAAGGGGGGTGAGGCGCAGTGGAACAGAAAACCCTGTTAAGCGGTCATTTTGGGTGGCCAAGAATTGACTGGCCAAGATAAGGTGACTTATCCGAAGCCAGGCCGGCTCAGCGTATACAAGGTATTGTTTTTTCATCTTGTTATGTAGTCTTTTTGTGACTACAATGCGCTTTTAATCCACTTCAATGGAGGTTGCCATGAGCGTTGCCGATACTTATGTCCGGGCCAGGATCGATACCCAGACCAAGCAGCGCGCCGCTGATGCGCTCGAAGCGATGGGACTGTCCATCTCTGACGCCATCCGACTGCTGATGGTGCGGGTAGCCGATGACCGCAAGTTGCCGTTCACCGTCAAAGCACCCAGCCGCACGACACGCCAGGCGATTGCTGAGCTCGAGGCCGGTAAGGGCAAGCGGTTTGCCAGCGTTGACGACTTGATGGCCGACCTGCATGCGGACGATTGAGCGCTCCACGGCCTTCAAACGGGACTACAAGCGCGAAGCCAAGGGAAAGCACCGTGCGACCCTTGATGGCGATCTGAGGCCGGTCCTGGTGGCACTGGCGACCGACCAGACACTCGAAACCCGGTACCGCGACCATGACCTGAGTGGCAATTGGGCGGGCTATCGTGAATGCCACGTCAAGCCCGACCTGCTACTGATCTACCGCCAGTCGGAGGCTGATACCCTGAGCCTGGCGAGACTGGGATCGCACAGTGAGCTGTTCGGCTGAGGCAGGCGAGGCGCTTTACCCCTGGCGTTTGCGGCCGTATGATGAGCCAGTCGGCGCGTAGAGAGGTTAGTAGCAAGCCATGTTTTCGCTGCGCTCAAACGGCTTGGCATGGGCTACGCCCCTGCACCCCGGCGGCCGTCGCTTCGCTCCCGCCGCCCTCACTCGCTGGAGGCTAATTCAAAGTCAGACACAGATTCCTCTGTTGATTTTTTTTGAATAGTTGGTTTTCCACGCCTATACCAAGTGGATCGGCTGATTCCAAAATCCTTCCATGGCTTTTCTCTGTTGATGCTTTTAGCCTCGTAATCTGCACGCGGTTCTGCGGTGTATTTATAAACAGTTTTTATGTTAACACCAAGCTCCTTTGCCAGTTGAGCGGCTGTTTTTCCTTCACGCATTGGATGGATTGACATTGAATAACTCCATTTTATTGAATTTTTTCCCGCCAATTGCGCCGCGATGTGCCTGCAATTTTTTGAACCGTGCGTCGCTAGCCTCAATGTCAAAATTGCGATAGGTCCACTTCGCCACGCTGCGAGCTATATGCCAGACCTCTCGGCCGTCCATCGGGTTAATGAAGTCCGCGTTTCGCACGAGCGCTGTACTGTTCGTCAGCGACATCCAGGCATTCCAGCCGGCTAGCCCGCCGCCCTTGTATTGGCGGACATGGCGGTAAGCCCATTGGCGCAGCGTGTCGAATAGTGCGACATTACGACCGATTCCGACTTCCTCGGGCCGGCGCCGTTTCGGTCGGTACTTCTCGATGTCGGGCAGGTACTCGGCGAGTTCGGCCAGGTCGTAGGCCAGGCAGGGGCCGTATAGCGTGCGCCAGAGCGGGTGTGCTGGGTTTTTCGTGATCAGTCCGCTATAGCCCGAGTCGGCTTGCAGCTTCTCCCGCATCATCGACTCGACTGCGCACAGGTAGCGCATCGGCGCGTCACGGGCTCCGAGGCCATCGACTAGGACCGGGGCACTGATTCCATACACGAGGTGTGCGTGTGCGTTTTCTCGGTTCACTGTTGACCAGCTCGGTGGCAGCAGGTTCGCAGCTTCCCAGGCAAGCGCGGCGCCCGGCCGGTCCACATCGTAGATCGACCAGACCCGAAGGTGTGGCGGGTTGGCTTGGATGTAGGACTTCTCGATTGCCTGCCTCAGAGATCTGACCCGCAGCCCGGCCGCCAGATCGTCGGTGCAGTAAGGCCGGCGCGGCCAGCGGCTGGTGTCGGCGAACAGATCGGGTTGTGCGAAGTACATGGAGGTACTGTAGCAGGCATGAGACATGTCTACCAGTAAGCCATAATCAGATAACCGCGCCCTGGGGCCTTCTTTTTTGCCCCAGGGCGTGCTCCCCCGTAGGGGGGGCCCGAGTGCCCCGGAAGCGGCCGCGGGGGGGGGGGTGTGGGGCCGCCGCCGCGCGGCGCGGCCGAAGTGCAGCTCCTCGGCCAGCACGGTGAAGTAGCGCAGGTGTCGCAGTTCCATGGCAATACAAACTTTGAATTGGATCAGATGAATTCAATATTAGACACATAGGTGCCACACGGCAAGAATCCGCCCATCGCGCGCCGCGGCCCCGTGGCGCCGCCCCAAGGAGACCGCCCATGAACGCCCGCCTGCCCACGCTTGCCACCGCCATCAACGAACACCCCGTGCCCGACCGCGCTGGCGCCAACGCCTGGCTGGAAGACCCGGAATTTGCGCCGCTGCTGGCGCTGTACCTGCCGCCCGACCTGCTGCAGCACCTCCAGCCGCACCTGCTGCGCCTGGGTGCGCTGGCCGGCGGCCCGCTGGACGAACTGGCGCGCACCGCCGACGTCAACCCGCCCACGCTGCAGCACCGCGCTCGCACCGGCGTGGACGCGCAGCAGATCCACAAACACCCCAGCTATGTGGAGATGGAGCGCCTGGCCTTTGGTGAATTCGGCCTGGCGGCCATGTCGCACCGCCCGGGCGTGCTGGGCTGGCCCACGGCGATGCCGCCGGTGGTGAAGTACGCGCTGACCTATTTGTTTGTGCAGGCCGAGTTCGGGCTGTGCTGCCCGCTGTCGATGACCGATTCGCTCACGCGCACGCTGCGCAAGTACGGCGCGCCGGACCTGGTGCAGCGCTACCTGGCCGACCTCACCGCGCAGGACCTGGACGCCCTGGCCCAGGGCGCGATGTTCATGACCGAGCAGGGCGCCGGCTCCGACGTGGCGGCCACCGCCACCTTGGGGCTGCCCGACCCCGACGAGCCCGGCCGTGCCTGGCGGCTGCACGGCGACAAGTGGTTCTGCTCCAACCCCGACGCCGCGCTGGCCATGGTGCTGGCGCGTACCGAGGGCGCACCTGCCGGCATGAAGGGCGTCTCGCTATTTTTGCTGCCGCGCACGCTGCCGGACGGCACGCCCAACGCCTACCGCATCGTGCGGCTCAAGGACAAGATGGGCACGCGCTCCATGGCCAGCGGCGAGATCTGCCTGCAGGGCGCCAAGGCCTGGCTGGTGGGCGAGTTGGGGCGCGGCTTTCAGCAGATGGCGGACATGGTCAACAACTCGCGCCTGTCCAACGGCATGCGCGCCGCCGGCCTGATGCGCCGCGCCATCGCCGAGGCGCTGCACATCGCGCGCCACCGCCAGGCCTTTGGCCGGCACCTGATCGACATGCCGCTGATGCAGCGCCAGCTGGCCAAGATCCTGGGCCCGACCGAGCAGGCCCGCACCATGATGTTCCAGACCGCCGAGGCGCTGCGCCGCGCCGACGCGGGCGAGCCCGGCGCCTACGCGCTGACCCGGCTGCTGACGCCGCTGATCAAGTTCCGTGCCTGCCGTGACGCGCGCAAGGCCACCGGCGACGCGATGGAGGTGCGCGGCGGCTGCGGCTACATCGAGGAGTGGAGCGACCCGCGCATCGTGCGCGACGCGCACCTGGGCTCCATCTGGGAGGGCACCAGCAACATCGTGGCGCTCGACGTGATGCGCGCCATCCAGCGCGAAGGCTCGCTGCCGGTGTGGCGCGAGCAGCTGCTGGCGCAGATCGACGGCACCCCCTGGCACCCGGCCGCGCGTGCGCGCCTGCTGGCGCTGGTGGATGCGGTGCAGGCCCTGGCCGCGCAGACGGCGCAGGCGCGCGACGACCGGCTGGCGCGCCAGGCGGCGTCCGCCCTGTACCACTTGACGTCCGCTGTGGCCATGGGCTGGGAGGCCGGGCGCACCGGCTCGCTGCGGCGGCTGCTGCTGGCCCAGCTCACACTGCGCCACCGCCTGCTGCCCGCCGACCCGCTGGCGCCCGCGCCCGCGGTGGACCTGTCGCCGCTGTGGGCGACGGACCACACGCCGGTGGACGCCACCACGCTGCAGGCGCTGAACCTGATCGGCTGAACCGCCCCGTTTTTTGACACTGATCCATCACAACACCGGAGACAACCCATGACCCCCCTCGCATCCCATCCGCCCACCCGCCGCACCGCGCTGGCCGCGTTGACCCTGGCCGCCATGCTGCCCGCCACCGGCCGGGCGCAGGCGCCGGCCTTTCCCGCCAAACCGGTCATGCTGGTGGTGCCGTTTGCCCCGGGCGGCCCCACCGATGCGATGGCGCGCATCCTGGCCACGGCCATCAAGGCCTCGCTGCACCAAGGCATGCTGGTGGACAACAAGCCCGGCGCGGGCGGCAACATCGGCGCCGAGCTGGTGGCGCGCGCGCCGGCCGACGGCCACACGCTGCTGTTCGGCACCTCGGGGCCGCTGGCCATCAACACCAGCCTGTTCAGCAAGATCAACTACGACCCGATCAAGAGCTTTGCCCCGGTGATCCGCATCGGCCACCTGCCCAACGTGCTGGTGGTGCACCCCGGCGTGCCGGCGCAGAACGTGCGCGAACTCATTGCCCATGCCAAGGCCAACCCCGGCAAGCTGAGCTATGCCTCGTCGGGCAACGGCGCCTCGTCGCACCTGGCGGGCGTGCTGTTCAACCTGCGCACCGGCACCGACATCCAGCACGTGCCCTACAAGGGCACCGGCCCGGCGCTCAACGACCTGCTGGGCGGGCAGGTCAGCATGTCCTTCACCGACGTGCTGACCGCGCTGCCGCACATCAAGGCCGGCAAGCTGCGGGTGCTGGGCGTGACAGCGGGCGTGCGCTCGCCCAGCCTGCCCGAGGTGCCCACGCTGATGGAGCAGGGCGTGAAGGACTTTGACGTGAGTGTGTTCTTTGGCATCGTGGCGCCGGCCGGCACGCCGCGCGAGGTGGTGACCACGCTCAACGCCGCCTTCGTGCAGGTGCTGCAGCAGCCCGAGGTGCGCCAGAAGCTGATGGCCCAGGGCCTCGAGATGGCCACCGGCTTCGCGCCCGAGCAGCTGGCCGCCTTCATCCAGGCCGAGGTGCCCAAGTGGCGCGAGGTGGTCAAGGCCTCCGGCGCGAAGGTGGACTGAGGTGGAGGCAACGAACACTGCCGCCGCCCCCGCAGCCAGCCCCGGCGCGCTGGCCGGCATCCGCGTCATCGACCTCTCGCGCGTGCTGGGCGGGCCGTACTGCGGCCAGATCCTGGGCGACCACGGTGCGGACGTGCTGAAGATCGAGCCGCCGCAGGGCGACGAAACCCGCACCTGGGGGCCGCCTTTCGAGCACGGCGTGGCTTCCTACTACCGGGGGCTGAACCGCAACAAGCGCGGCATGCGCCTGGACCTGACCACGCCCGAGGGCCGCGCCACGCTGCTGGGTCTGCTCGAAGGTGCGGACGTGCTGCTGGAGAACTTCAAGACCGGCACCCTGGAGAAGTGGGGCCTGGGCTACGACGCGCTGGCCGCGCGCTTCCCCGGTCTGGTGCACTGCCGCGTCAGCGGCTACGGCGCCGACGGCCCGCTGGGCGGCCTGCCGGGTTACGACGCCGCCATCCAGGCCCAGAGCGGCCTGATGAGCGTGAATGGTGAGACCGGCGCGCCGCCGCTGCGCGTGGGCCTGCCGGTGGTGGACATGGTCACGGGGCTGAACGCCGCGCTGGGCGTGCTGCTGGCGCTGCAGGAGCGCAGCCGCAGCGGGCGCGGCCAGTTTGTGGAAGCGGCGCTGTACGACAGCGGCCTGTCGCTGCTGCACCCGCACGCGCCCAACTGGTTTGGCGACGGCCGCGTGCCCGCGCGCACCGGCAACGCCCACCCCAACATCTATCCGTACGACGCCTTTCCCACCGGCACGGTGCCACTGTTCCTGGCCGTGGGCAACGACCGCCAGTTCCGCCAGCTGTGCGACGCGCTGGGCGACCCGGCACTGGGCACCGACGCGCGCTTTGCCGGAGCGGGCGACCGCTCGGTGAACCGCGCCGCACTGCGTGAGCGCCTAGTGGCGCTGCTGGCCACCCACGACGGCGAGGCGCTGGTGGCACAGCTCAACGCCCGTGGCGTGCCCTGCGGCCCCATCCTGGACGTGCCGCAGGCGCTGAACCACCCGCACACCGCCCACCGCGGCATGGTGGTATCGCTGCCCGGCGGCTACCGGGGGCTGGGCTCGCCGATCAAGCTCGGCCGCACCCCGGCCACCTACCGGCTGCCGCCACCGGACTGAGTCATGGTTACTCCTTAACATATAGCGAACAAAGACCATTTCACGGTGGTAAATGGCTTTTTTTCTCCTGTTTCTGCGCCAGGAGCTTCTGGCCTGCTGCGCCCGCCTTCCAGGTCCGGCCACCAGATCCGCGCGCAGGGACGGGGGCCCATCGACGCACAGATTACGTTGGCCTACAGCGATGGGATGGTCATCCAGGCGCTCAGTGCGGAAGAGCCGCCCCGGCTGCAGCCTGGCGCAGGCCATGCCGTGGACCAGCAAATCGTCAAGGAGAATTGGTCATGCTGGTCAACCGCTGGGGGATTGCCCGGGCGTCGCCGCAGTACGCCCAGTACGTCCTTGGCATGTCAACCTGGCTGATTGCCGCGTTTCAGCGCACCTCCATTTTCGAGATCCATCGGGCGGCCCATTCCGGCCTGCGCTTTGTCAAACTGGCCTGCGACCCCAGATACTTCTTTCACGCCGGCCTGCATATTGGTGTGCAACGCGCAAACCGGTCCTTGCTGGCCGCGTGTGCGTCCATCGCGCCCGGTCCCTGAGCCTGGCCGGGGCCTGACCGCCCATGCGGGGCTGGATTCAAGGTGTTTTTGGCACGGACCCAGCGTACTTTGGTCATGGTTTGCTCCTTTTTTTGATCTTCTAAGGCCCTCTGTCTGCGCTCCGGATCAAATGCCGGGTTCAGGCGCCCGGTAGTGGGTGCATAGCGTCTCGATCAGCGAGCGCGCATAGGCTGGCAGCTTTTCCTGGTCGCGCACGAGGATGTAGCGCTCGCGCACGCTCCAGGGCTCCAGCAGTTCGATCAGGGCCAGTCCCATGCTGGTCTGGTTGCGGCGCGCGGCGCTCTCGGGGACGATGCCCACCCCCACGCCGGCGCCGATCATGCGGCACATGGCGTCAAAGCTGCTGAGCTGGATGCGCAGCTTCAGCGGCTTGCCGAGTTTTTCGGTCACCTGTGCCAGAAAGGTCTGCAGCGTGCTGCCTTGCTGCATGCCGACGGCGTCTTCGTCCAGCGTGTCGGCAAAGGCGATGGTTTTCTGGCTGGCGAAAGGGTGCGACTGGGTGGTGACCAGCACCAGCCGGTCGGTGCTGAAGTGGATCGCCTGCAGCCCCAGCGTGTCGACCTGACCGGCCACGATGCCGATGTCGGCCCGGCCGTCCAGCACCCCGCGGGCAATCTCAGCGTTCGGTTTTTCCTGAAGGTCCACGTTCACGCGCGGGTTGGCGGACAGGAAGCCAGGCAGGATTTCCGGCAGAAAATCGGTCACGGCGGTGGTGTTGGCGAATACGCGCACATGGCCGCGCAGGCCGCCGCCGTACTCCTGCAAATCCACGCGCAGGCGGTCCACCTGGCGCAGCACGCCGCGGGCATGGTGCAGGAAGGCTTCGCCCGGGGGCGTCAGGCGCACGCCGCGTGCTTCGCGGTACAGCAGGGCCTGGCCGGACTGGGCCTCCAGTGCCTTGATGCGGGTGCTGGCAGCGGCCAGCGACAGGTGCTGGCGCTGGGCCGCTCTGGTCAGGCTGCCTTCGTCGGCCACCAGAACAAAAAGCCGCAGGTCGGTGAGGTCAAAGTGCATGGTGCAATCCTAGCGTAAACCCTTAAATCCTTCGTATTTTCCGAAGTCGCGGTTTGGAAATGAGTGATTGTGTGCGCGCCCCATTGGCGCGACCATCCCGGCCTGATTCAAACAGGAGACATCATGAAATTGCTGAAGACGATGACCGCCATCGCGGTGATGAGCTTGGGTGCCGGTCTGGCCTCGGCCCAGGACAAGCCTGCGGAACTGAAGATCGGCATCACGACCTTCACTTCGGGTGCGGCTTCGGTGTTTGGTGTGCCGGCCAAGGCGGCGGCCGAGTTGCTGATCGAGGACATCAATGCCAAGGGCGGCATTGGTGGTGTCAAGGTGGCAGCCACCTATATCGACGAGGGCATTGGCGGCGACAAGCTGCTTAGCGAATACCGCCGCCTGGTGCAGGAGCAGGGTGTGCGCACCATGCTGTCGGCCATCTCCAGCGGCAACTGCAACATCGTCGCCCCCGTGGCCGAAGACCTGAAGGTCCTGAACGTGATGTGGGACTGCGGCACCGAGAAGGTGCTGGAAGACAAGCGCTACAAGTATGTGGTGCGCACCCAGGCCAACGCCACCACCGAGATGGTGGCCACGGTGCTGTACCTGCTGAAGACCAAACCCAACTTCTCGACCATTGCCGTGGTCAACCAGGACTACGCCTGGGGCCGGGATTCGTGGGAGATCTTCCTGAACACGCTCAAGGCCTTCAAGCCCGACGTGAAGGTCGTGGCCGAGATGTTCCCCAAGCTGGGCGCGTCCGACTTCTCCACCGAAATCAGCCGCCTGCAGGCGCTCAAGCCTGATGTAGTGCTGAACACCTCCTGGGGCGGCGACCTCGACACCTTCGTGCGCCAGGCCGCGCAGCGCGGCCTGTTCACACAGGGCCCGACCATGGTGCTGCCGCTGGCCGAAAGCTCGCTGGAGCGCCTGGGTGCCACCTTGCCTGAAGGCGTGATCGTCGGCGCACGCGGCGACCACTACTTCCTGCACCCCGAGACCAAGGACGACCCGGCCCACAAGGCGTTTGTGGCCAAGTTCCGCGCCAAGACCGGTGCCTACCCGATTTATCCGGTCTACCACATGGCGCAGGCGCTGGGCGGCCTGAAGGTGGGATATGAGAGCGCGATCAAGGCCAACGGCGGCAAGTGGCCCAGTTCCGAGCAGGTGGCCGAGGCCATGCGCAAGATGGAGTTCAAGGCCTACGGCCGCACGGTCACCATGCGTGAAGACGGGCAGGGCCTGGAAGCGCAGTTGCTGGGCGTGACCAAGAAGGTGCCGCAGTACCCGTTCGCCGTCATGGACAAGATGATGCTGGTGCCGGCCGACATGGTGACCACGCCGGTGGGGCAGAAGTCGCCCGTCTGGGTCAAGACCATCAAGGCCGACGTGCTGAAAAGCGACCGCCTGAAGAGCTACGATTTCAAGTGATTTGAGCGTGTGAAGGTCCGCAGCAGCGCAGCGGACCTTTGTTTCCCGGTGGCTGCGTGCCCGCCCAGGCGGTGCCACGCCGCGACCCTTCCCATCCCGACCCGATCCTTCCCATGAATGCAAGCCTGTTTGCCCTGGCCTTGATGGATGGTGTGTCCTACGCCGCCCTGCTGTTTCTGGTGGCGCTGGGCCTGACCCTGATTTTTGGCGTGATGCGCATCCTGAATATCGCGCACGGCAGCCTCTATGCGTGGGGCGGCTACTTCGCTGCCACGCTGGGGCTGGGCATCACGAAGTTTGGCCTGTCGCCCATGCTGGCCCTGCCGGCCTTGTTTGCCGCAGCGCTCCTCATTGGCGTGTTTCTCGGCACGGTGCTGGAGTTCGCGCTCCTGCGCCGCATCCTCGACAAGGACCCCATCCTGCAGTTGCTGGTCACCTTCGCTGCCTTCATGGTGCTCGAAGACCTGCAGCGCATGATCTGGGGCGTGCAGCCGGTGTTTGTGTCCGACGTGGTCACGCAGCTCGGCACGCTCAGCGTGGCCGGCGTGACCTACACGCGCTACCAGCTGCTGGTGCTGCCCGCGGTGGCCGTCGTGGCCTTCTTCGGGCTGCGCTGGTTCCTGGGGCGCACGGCGCTGGGCCGGCAGGTGACGGCCGTGACCCACCACCGTGAAGTGGCGACCGCCATGGGCGTCAACACCGGCCGCGTGACCTGGCTGACCATTGCCATCGGCGGGGCGCTGGGCTCGCTGGGCGGCGCGCTGGCGTCACCCACCACTTCGTTTACGCCCGGCATTGGCGCCGAAATGATGGTGCTGTCGTTTGCCGTGGTGGCCACCGGCGGGCTGGGGCAGATAGGTGGCGCGGCCATTGCGGCGCTGATGATTGGCCTGACGCGTTCGTTTGCCGTGTACCTGATGCCTGAAGTCGAAGTGCTGGTGCCCTACCTGATCATGGTGGGCGTCCTGCTCATCCGGCCCGAAGGCCTGTTTTCAACCGCTGCGGCCCGGAGGATCTGATGCGCCTGCGAATGTTGGTGATCTTGCTGGCGGCGGTGGTGCTCGGGCTGTCGTTTGTTTTTCCGTGGCTCAAGACGCCGGTGCTGCTGGCGCTGGCCAACGGGTTGGCGGTGTCCGGGGTGATTGTGTTGATCCGCGCGGGGCAGGTGTCGTTTGGCAATGCGATGTTCGCCTGCCTGGCGGGCTACTGCGCCGCTTTCGTGGCGCGGGCCTGGCATCTGGATGCCTTGCTGCTGATCGCCCTGAGCTGCGGTTTTGCGGCGCTGGCCGGCGCGGTGATCGGGGTGTTCATCGTGCGTTACCGGGGCATCTTCTTCGGCATGCTGAATCTGGCGCTCTCGATGGTGCTGTTCTCGGTGCTGGGCAAGTTTGGCGGCTTGACGGGTGGCACGGACGGCCTGCGCTTTGACCGGCCCACGCTGGGCTTTGTGCACCTGGAGCGGGAATCTTTCGAGACCGCCTTGCTCATCGTGGCCATGGCCCTGGCCATTGGGGCGGGCTGGCTGGTGCAGCGCTATTTCGCCAGCGTCTCGGGGCAGGCCCTGGCCGCCATCAAGACCAACGAGACGCGGCTGGAGTACCTGGGCATTTCCGCCAAGCGGGTTTTCTGGGGCGGTTATGTGCTGTCGGCCACGCTGTGCGGGCTGGGCGGCAGCCTGTTCGCGTTGACGCAGGGCCTGGTCACGCCGGAGATGGGCTACTGGGTGCGCTCGGGCGAGCTGGTGTTCATCGCCATCCTGGGCGGCTCGGGCCACGCGCTGGGGGCCTTCATCGGGGCCTTTGTCTTTGAGTTCATGAAGCTCTACGCTGCCGCACTGCTCACGGGCGCCTGGCAGCTGGTGATGGGGCTGATTCTGATCGCCATGGTGTTCATGGCGCCGAAGGGAGTGTTTGGCATGATCGAGCGGCATCTGCGCTCCGGGAGGTCGTCATGAGCATCCCGGGGCTTTTGTCCACGCGCGGGCTGTCGCTGTCGTTCGGCGGCGTGGTGGCGGCGGACGCGATTGACTTTGACCTGCGCGCAGGGGAGCGGCTGGCGGTGGTGGGCCAGAACGGCGCGGGCAAGACCACCTTCATCAACATCTGCACCGGCTACCTCAAGCCCACGTCCGGCACGGTGCTGTTTGACGGCGCCGACATCACGGGCCACAGCCCGCGCGCCATCACGCGGCGCGGGGTGGGGCGCTCGTTCCAGCTGCCGCAGGTGTTTACCGAACACACGGTGCGCGAATGCCTGATGCTGGCGGCGTCGGCCGTGCAGCAGAAGCGCGGGTTCTTCCTGCCGTTGGGGCAGGCCGTGGACATCCACGAAGTCGATGCAACCCTGGAGCTGCTGCAGCTCATGCCGCGCGCCCACGACCTGGCCGGCTCCTTGCCCGAGGGCCAGCGCAAGCTGCTCGACGTGGCCATGGCGCTGGTGTTGCGGCCCAAGCTGATGATCATGGACGAGCCCACCAGCGGCGTGTCCACCGACGAAAAGCACGACCTCATGGCGGTGCTGATGCGCGCGCTGGACGAGCGTCAGGTCACCAGCATCTTTGTGGAGCACGACATCGACATCGTCCGGCGCTACGCGACCCGGCTCTGCGCCTGGATCGCCGGGCGCATCGCCGCGGACGGCCCGCCCGAAGAAGTCCTGCGCGACCCCGTCGTGATCAAGAACGTGATTGGCGAATGACATGCTGAGTCTTGAAAACATCTCCGCCACCATTGCCGGCATCTCGGTGCTGCGCGGCATCTCGGCCCAGCTCACGCGCGGCTCCATCGTCGCGGTGGTCGGGCGCAACGGCGCCGGCAAGACCACCTTGCTGCGCCTGGTCATGGGCTTCTTGCCGCAGCACCAGGGGCGTGTGCTGCTGGACGGCGAGGACCTGGCGCTGGTGCCTGCGCGCGACCGCGCCCGCCTGGGCATTGGCTACGCGCCGGAAGACCGGGTGCTGTTTCCGACCTTTAGCGTCGAGGAAAACCTGCGCTTCCCCTGCGAGGTGACCGGCATGCCGCGCCGCGCCGTGGACGAACGCCTGGCCGAGACGCTGACGATCGTGCCGGAGCTGAAAGCCATGCTGCCGCGCTCGGGGGCTGCACTGTCAGGCGGGCAGGGCAAGATGGTGGCGCTGGGCCGGGCCGTGATGGCCGGCGAGCGGCTGGTGCTGCTGGACGAGCCGTTCCAGGGGCTGGCCCCGGTGCTGGCGCAACAGTATTCGGCCTCGCTGGAGCGCCTGCACCAGGTGCGCCCGGAGTTGTGCGTGGTGATCACCGAATCCAACCGCAGCCTGCTCAAGGACATCCCCACCAAGACCATGGTGCTGGAGCGCGGTGAACTGCAGGCCGACGAGGCTGCTGCCGCCGCAGTGCATTGAGCGCCTGGCCTTCGATCTCCCAACTCCCCAATTCATTCTTTAACCAGAGGAGCCCTTCATGGCCCAGCATTTCATCAACGGCCAATGGGTGGCCGCCAGCAACGGGCAGACCCTGCCCGTGATCGACCCCAGCACCGGCGAAGTCTTTGACACGCTGGCACGCGGCAACGCCGCCGACATCGACAAGGCGGTGGCCGCCGCGCGCGCCGCCCTGTCCGGCCCGTGGAGCCGGCTCACCGCCACCGACCGCGGCCGCATCCTGATGAAGATGTCGGCGCTGATGCTGGAGCGCGTGGACGCGCTGGCGCAGCTGGAGTCGCGCGACACCGGCAAGCCGATCTCCCAGGCGCGCAACGACATCATCGTGGCCGCGCGCTACTGCGAGTTCTATGGCGGCGCCGCCGACAAAGTCCACGGCGAGCAGATCCCCTACATGAACGATTTCCATGTGGTCGTGGTGCGCGAGCCCTATGGCGTGACCGCCCACATCCTGCCGTGGAACTACCCGGCGCAGATGTTCGGCCGCTCGGTGGTGCCCGCGCTGGCCATGGGCAACGCGGCCGTGCTCAAGCCGTCCGAGGACGCCTGTCTGACGCCCCTGGCTTTCTGCGACATCGCCCGCGAGGCCGGGCTGCCGGACGGCGCGCTCAACGTCGTCACCGGCCTGGGTGAAGAAGCCGGCGCTGCGCTGACGGCCCACCATGACATCGACTTCGTGACCTTCACCGGCTCGCCCGAAGTGGGCACGCTGGTGCAGAAGGCTGCGGCCGACCGCACGCTCAAATGCGTCCTGGAACTCGGCGGCAAGTCGCCGCAGATCGTGTTTGAAGACGCTGATCTGGAGCGCGCCGCCACCTTCATCCTGAAAGCCATCACGCAAAACGGTGGTCAGACCTGCTCCGCCGGCAGCCGCCTGCTGGTGCAGCGCTCGATTTACGACCGTTTCGTCGGCATGGTGGTCGAGCGTTTTGCCCAATCGTCGGCCGGTGCCCCCGCCATGGACCGCGACTGCGGTCCCCTGATCAACGCGGCCCAGAAAGACCGCGTGGAAGGCTTCATCCGCCGCGCCATCGACACCGGCATTCCGGTGCTGGCGCAGGGCGCAGTGGCCGAGGGCGTGCCTGCGGGTGGCTTCTACGTGGCGCCCACGCTGTTTGGCCCGGTGCCGCGCGACCACCAACTCGCCTGCGACGAGGTCTTTGGCCCGGTGCTGGCCGCGATTCCGTTCGAGGACGAGGCCGATGCCATTGCGCTGGCCAACGCCACCGACTTCGGCCTGCTGGCCGGCATCTGGACCCGCGACGGCGGCCGCCAGACCCGCGTGGCCAAGCGCATGCAGTGCGGGCAGGTCTACATCAACTGCTACGGCGCGGGCGGCGGCGTGGAGCTGCCGTTTGGTGGCGTCAAGCGCAGCGGCCACGGCCGTGAAAAAGGCTTCCTCGCGCTGGAAGAGTTCTGCAACGTCAAGACCGTGGTGCAGTACCACGGTGAATGACGAATCACTTCTAACTTTGATTGAAAGCGGGAATTCCCATGAGACTGAAAGACAAGGTAGCCATCGTCACCGGCGCGGCCAGCGGCTTCGGCGCGGAGATTGCGCGCCAGTATGTGCAGGAGGGGGCCAAGGTCGCGGTGGCCGACATCAACGCGGACGGTGCCAGGGCGGTGGCTGAGGCACTGGGCGACAACGCCATCGCCGTGGCGTGCGATGTGACGAAACGCGCCGATATCGACGCGCTGGTGGCCGCCACCGTGGCGAAATTTGGCCGCCTGGACATCGTCATCAACAACGCCGGCTGGACGCACAAGAACCAGCCCCTGCTGGACGTGGACGAAGCCACGTTCGACCGCGTGTATGACATCAACGTCAAGTCGATCTTCCACATGACGCACGCCGTGGTGCCGCTGATGCGCAAGCAGGGTGGTGGCGTGATCCTGAACATTGGCTCCACGGCCGGCATCCGTCCGCGTCCGGGGCTGACCTGGTACAACAGCTCCAAGGGGGCCGTCAACCTGATGAGCAAGTCGCTCGCGGTGGAACTCGGCCCGGACAAGATCCGCGTCAACGCCATCTGCCCGGTGATGGGCGCGACGGGCTTGCTGGAGTCCTTCATGGGCATGCCCGACACCCCGGAAAACCGCCAGAAGTTCATCGGCACCATCCCGCTGGGCCGCCTTTCCGAGCCGAAGGACATTGCCCGCGCGGCGGTGTACCTGGGCAGCGACGACGCCGAGTTCATCAGCGGCGTGGAATTCCCGGTGGACGGCGGCCGCACCGTCTGACACGGGTCCGCCTGCCGCTTTTCCCGGCGGCAGGTGGTTCAAGCCGCGATGCCGTTCAGAGCAGGATCACATCGCGCATCGCCACGCCGCTGGCCATGCGGTCAAAACCCCGGTTGATGTCTTCCAGCGCCAGCTGCTCGCCCATCAGGCGGTCCACTGGCAGCTTGCCGCGCTGGTACATCTGGATGTAGCGCGGAATGTCGCGCGCGGGCACGGCCGAGCCGATGTAGCTGCCGCGCAGCGTGCGCTCCTCGGCCACCATCTGCACGGGAGGCAGCGCAAAGCGCTTGTCGGGGTGGGGCAGCCCGGCCGTGATGGTGCTGCCGCCGCGCCGCGTGATGCGCCAGGCCAGTTCCATCGCCGGAATCGCACCGGCCATCTCGAACGCATAGTCCACGCCCCCCTTCGTCAGCGCCTTGACCTGTTCCACCGCATCCGCGTCGGCGGCGTTGACGGTGGCCGTGGCACCCAGCTCGCGCGCCAGCGCCAGCTTGGACTCGTTCAGGTCGATCGCGACCACCTCGCGTGCGCCGCTGGCCACGGCCGCCAGCAGGGCACTGAAGCCCACGCCGCCCAGGCCCAGCACGGCGGCCGAGGTGCCGGCCTGCAGCCGTGCGGTGTTGATGACTGCGCCCACACCGGTCAGCACCGCGCAGCCGAACAGCGCAGCCTCGGCAAAGCTGATGTCGGCGTCCAGCTTCACGCAGGAGCGGCGCGACACCACGGCATGGTCGGCAAAGCACGACACGCCGACATGGTGGTTCACGGTCTGGTCGCCCATGTGCAGGCGGCGCGCGCCTGACAGCAGGGTGCCGGCGCCATTGCTGGCCGCACCCGGCTCGCACAGCGCCGGCCGGCCTTCCATGCAAGGCATGCAGCAGCCGCAGCTGGGCATGAACACCAGCACCACGCGGTCGCCGGGGACGAGATCGGTGACGCCGGGGCCGCACTCGACCACTTCGCCGGCCGATTCGTGGCCCAGCACCATGGGCACCGGCCGCGGGCGGTCGCCGGAGATGACCGACAGGTCAGAATGGCACAGCCCGGCGGCGCGGACGCGGATCAGCACCTCGTCGTGCCCCGGCGGGTCGAGCTCGACTTCACGGATCTTCAAAGGCTGGCTTTGCGCGTAGGGCGCAGGCGCACCGATGGTTTCCAGCACGGCGGCACGAATTTTCATGGCAGTCTCCTGTCTCTGTTTTGAGGAAAATCACCAGTCTAGGGCCGGCGCGACGGGGAATCCTTGGTTTTTTTGTGACCCACCCTTTGAAGAATGTGGAGCGCAGGGCGCTTCCTGCCGCAGCCAGGCCGGCGGCGGGGCGAGCCTTCATGAAATCCGAAGCGCCGGTTCTGAAATCAGTGATTGCGCCGGGGCTTCAGCCCGGCGACGATAGACCCACTAACAGGAGACAAATGAGATGGCGCATCAGCGAATTCGCAACCCATGGGGCCGGCGGGCCGTTGTCGCCGCCATGTTGGGTCTGGTGGCCTGCAGCGCGTCCGTGCTGGCCCAGTCCAGCTACCCCAGCCGCCCCATCGTGATGATCGTGCCGCAGGCGGCCGGTGGCACCAACGACATTGTGGGGCGCGTGGTCAGTCAGAAGCTGGGCGAGGTCATGGCCGCCTCCGTGGTCGTGGAAAACCGGCCCGGCGCGGGCGGCAACATTGGCACGCAACTCGCGGCCAAGGCCAACAAGGACGGCCACACCCTGCTCATGACCATCAGCAGCAGCCAGGCCATCAACCCTGCGCTCTACAAGAACGCCGGTTTCGACCCGGTGAAGGACTTCCGCCCGGTGAGCCTGATTGGCGCCGTGCCCAATGTGCTGCTGGTCCACCCTTCGTTCCCGGCGAAGTCGGTGCCTGAACTGCTGGCGCTGGCCCGGGCCAAACCGGGACAGTACCAATATGCCTCGGCCGGCAACGGCACGCTGAACCACCTGCTGGGCGAAATGCTCAACAGCATGGCGGGCGTCAACCTGCAGCATGTGCCTTACAAGGGCGTGGCGCCGGCACTGAACGACGTGCTGGGCGGCCAACTGCCCATGTTGTTCGCCAGCCTGCCCTCGTCGCTGGCGCACATCAAGGCCGGCAAGCTGCGCGCGCTGGCCGTGAGCGGTGCCAGCCGTTCCCCCGTGCTGCCCGATGTGCCGACGCTGGCCGAGACGGTGCCGGGCTACAACGGCACGCTGTGGATCGGCCTGTTTGCGCCGGCTGGCGTGCCGCAGGACGTGTTCAGCAAGCTGCAGGACGGCATGCACAAGACGCTGGCCGCCAAGGACCTGCGCGACAAGCTGGAGCAGCAGGGCGTGGAGCTGGCCGGCCCGGCAGACAAGCCCGTCACCCCCGAACAGTTCGCTGCCATCCTCAACGAGGACATCGCCAAGTGGGCGCGCATCGTAAAGACTTCCGGCGCCTCGGTTGATTGAGTTCCCATTGTTCAGCACCATGACCCAAGATATCCGCACCCTGGACGCCGCCACGCTGACGCACCTGCAAAGCTGGATCGGCAAGACCGAAACCCTGAGGGACGACATCACGGCTGCCCCCGTGCGCGCCCTCAGCGCCACGCTGGACCGTGACGACGCGCTGCCCGTGCCCGGCACGGCACTGCCGCCGCTGTGGCACTGGCTGTACTTTTTGCCGCAGCACCGCCAGAGCGAGATTGGCCCGGACGGCCACGCCAAACGCGGTGGTTTCTTGCCGCCCGTGCCGCTGCCGCGGCGCATGTGGGCCGGTGGGCGCCTGCGCTGGTTGTCGGAAAACCCGCTGGTGGTGGGCGACGCGGTGCAGCGCATCTCGCGCATCGAATCGGTCACGCACAAGGCGGGCCGCTCCGGCGATCTGCTGTTTGTGCTGGTGAAGCACGAGGTTCACAACAGCAAGGGCCTGGCGCTGACCGAGGAGCACGACATCGTTTACCGCGCCGCAGCCCAGCCCGGCGACCCGGTGCCGCCACCTGTGCCGGCCGAGCAGGGCGCGGCCTGGCAGCGTGAAATCACCCCGGACGACGTGCTGCTGTTCCGCTACTCGGCGCTGACCTTCAACGGCCACCGCATCCACTACGACCGCAAGTACGTGACCGAAGTCGAGGGGTACCCCGGCCTGATCGTCCACGGCCCGCTGATCGCCACGCTGCTGGTCGACCTGGTGCGCCGCAATGCGCCAGGGGCCTTCATCAAGTCGTTCAACTTCAAGGCCGTGCGCCCGACGTTCGACCTGCACCCGTTCCGCATCCACGGCGCGCCATCCGCAGACGGCCAGACCGTGCGCCTCTGGGCCGAAGACCACGAAGGCTGGCTCACGATGCAGGGCACCGCCGAACTCGCCTGAATTTCTCCCTCACCCCAACCCTCTCCCGCGAGCGGGAGAGGGAGTGAATACCAAGACACCACGCAAAACCCCATGCAACACACCACCGACCCCTACCAGGACATCCGCGACGCCGTGCGTGCCCTTTGTGCCGAGTTTCCCGATGAGTACCACCGCAAGGTGGACGAGCAGCGGGGCTACCCGGAAGCCTTTGTCGATGCGCTGACCAAGGCAGGCTGGATGGCCGCGCTGATTCCGCAGGAGTACGGCGGCTCGGGCCTGTCCATGTCCGAGGCCTCGGTCATCATGGAAGAAATCAACCGCAGCGGCGGCAACTCGGGCGCCTGCCACGGCCAGATGTACGTGATGAACGCCATCGTGCGCAGCGGCACGGAAGCGCAGAGGCAGAAGTACCTGCCCAAGATCGCCACGGGCGAACTGCGCATCCAGTCCATGGGCGTGACCGAGCCCACCACCGGCAGCGACACCACCAAGCTCAAGACGATGGCGGTGAAGAAGGACGGCCGCTGGGTCATCAACGGGCAGAAGGTCTGGATCTCGCGCGTCCAGCACAGCGACATGATGATTTTGCTGGCGCGCACCACACCGCTGGCCGACGTGCAGAAGCGCTCCGACGGCCTGAGCTGCTTCCTGATCGACCTCAAGACGGCGGTGGGCAACGGCCTGACGGTGCAGCCCATCCTCAACATGGTCAACCACGAAACCAACGAGCTGTTCTTTGACAACCTGGAGATCCCCGAGGAGAACCTGCTCGGTCCCGAGGGCAAGGGCTTCAAGACCATTCTGGACGGCCTGAATGCCGAGCGCACCCTGATCGCGGCCGAATGCATCGGCGACGGCTACTGGTTCATCGAGCGCGCACGCAAGTACGCCAGCGAGCGCATCGTGTTCGGCCGCCCCATTGGCCAGAACCAGGGCGTGCAGTTCCCGATTGCCGACGCCTACATCGAGCTCGAAGCGGCCAACTTGATGCGCTGGAAGGCCTGCGAGAAGATCGACGCGCACCAGAACGCCGGCGCCGAGGCCAACATGGCCAAGTACCTGGCGGCCAAGGCGAGCTGGGAAGCGGCCAACGTCTGTCTGCAGACCCACGGCGGCTTCGGCTTTGCCTGTGAATACGACGTGGAGCGCAAGTTCCGTGAGACCCGGCTGTACCAGGTGGCGCCGATTTCGACGAACATGATCTTCAGCTATGTGGCTGAGCATGTGCTTGGGTTGCCAAGGTCGTTCTGATTTTTTTGACGTCTGGAATCTTTGCGTTCTCGTTCCATGAGCGGCCCGGATTTTTTTGATGCTGCTGGCCGGGTCTCGCCCCGGCGGGCGACTCACTTTTCTTTGCTTCGCCAAAGAAAAGTAAGCAAAAGAAAGGCGAGCCGGGCGTCCGGGCCCCTGCGCTGCGCTACGGGGTGCCTTGCGCTGCTCGAAGTCGGCGGGAGGCTCAGAAACTCGCCCTGCGGGCTCAAACATCTGAGCCTCTTTTTCCGCCGCCTTCTGCGCTGCTCAGCCCTGCCGCAACGGCGTGGGGAGGAGCAGCCGGACAGCCGGGCAGCCGGGTGCCAGCCAGCGCGGGTTCTGGCGCTGGCGCCCCGTGACGCCAGCCCCGTAGGTCGGGGTGGCGCGCCGCGGGGGACCCCCCCGTTCCCGGCCCGGGGCGCTGTCGGGG
>ERZ1034365.517-NODE-517-length-21336-cov-3.271838_pt1 | contig 21336 bp, 26 predicted proteins | sample MGYA00520615_ERZ1034365 | MGnify/ENA primary metagenome ERZ1034365 (study PRJEB33736, sample SAMEA104284505) | Azolla filiculoides | biome: Urban; feature: Water surface; material: Ditch water | place: Netherlands | collected 2015-10-28 | depth 0-0.1 m ... | reverse complement strand
ATCTATAGATCTTGCTTTGGCTATCCGCTGGGCGGCTGGGCAAGACATTAACGGTTTGGTTGCGGGCAATGAAACCCTGTCTGGAATTCCAATTAATAAAAATCCTGCCAAAGTAATTAATCTCTCTATGGCTGGTCTCGGCTCTTGCCCAAGTTCTGTTCAGGCAGCGGCAGAGTATGCAATGGCCAAGGGGGTCACTTTGGTATCCGCCGCTGGAAACGGTGATGAGAACAATAACCCAATCGATAACTCACGGGTCTACCCAACAAACTGCCTTGGTCCAATTTCAGTTGGTGCAACTGGTTTCACCGGTGACGCCGCTTTCTATTCAAACTACGGTGTGGATCTATCTGCACCAGGCGGCGACCAGCGCAACTCAGCCGGTGCACCTGTTGGTTCTGGAGGCATGATTTATTCAACATCCAACACCGGAACTTTGGCGGTGGGGGAGTCAACCTACAAAGTTGAGCAAGGGACAAGCATGGCAGCCCCTGTAGTTTCAGGAATCGTTGCACTTATGTATTCTCTACGTCCAAAAATCACTGTCGATGAAGTATGGTCGGCGCTCAAGGCTTCGGTACAACCTTTCCCAGCGGGTTCCATTTGCTCTACCACTCCTGGGCGCTGTGGGTTAGGTTCAATCAATGCCGCCACCGCTATTGAAGCCCTGATTGGAATCACCGGGTAACTAGCCTCGCTGGTTAGGCTTGCCCTATGAGAATCAAACTGCACAGGGCATGGATAGTTGCCGCAATCACTTTCGTCACATTGATTGCAGCGGCAGCTTTTAGATCTACTACTTCAATCATGTTTGAGCCACTTGAAAACGAATTTGGATGGACGCGCTCACTTACCTCAAACGCGCTAGCCGTGAACTTGATTATTTATGGATTGACAGCACCCTTCGCTGCAACGCTAATGGAACGATTTACGGTTCGTAAGGTTGCCGTTGTGGCACTTGCATTAGTTTCGCTCGGAACCGGGTTAACCGTGTTCATGACTCAAGGTTGGCAGCTGACTCTTTATTGGGGTGTTTTCGTAGGTCTTGGCACCGGTTGCTTGGCGCTGGTTTTTGGATCCCTGGTTGCAAACCGCTGGTTCACCAGGCGCCGTGGTTTGGTGACTGGAATATTTTCAGCAGCCTACGCAACCGGCCAGTTGATTTTCTTGCCTTTACTCTCACAGGTGGTAATGACCAGCGGTTGGCGCTACTCCTCAATCGTGGTCGCAGTTTTTGCCGCCGCAATCATTCCGCTCTTTTTTATCGGGTTTAAGAATTCTCCGTCCGAGGCAAATACGGAGCCATACGGTGGTGAATCAGATGAACCAAAAGGCAAGGCCGCGCCGAGAACCGCTGCGGCAACTATTGGCGTGCTTTTTGAATCATTGCGTAAACCCGCGTTCTGGGTTCTGGCGGGAACCTTTTTTGTTTGTGGCTGGACAACCAACGGCCTGATTGGTGCCCACTTCATTCCGGCGGCACACGATCACGGCATGCCCATGGGTACCGCTGCTGGGCTATTGGCGCTGGTGGGCATTTTTGATTTCGTAGGCACAATTCTTTCCGGATGGCTAACCGACAGAGTTAATCCAATTTGGTTATTGATGTTCTACTACGGCCTTCGTGGGCTAGCACTATTTACCGTGCCTTTTGTCCTTGGCCCTACGGTTGAATTGCCATTGATGTTTTTCGTAATTTTCTACGGCCTTGATTGGATAGCCACGGTGCCGCCAACTATCGAGCTATGTCGAAAGTATTTTGGTCTAAACCAGTCGCCAACGGTTTACGGTTGGGTTTTTGCCTCGCACATGGTTGGGGCGGCAGTCGCTGCATCATTTGCCGGGGCTATCAGAGAGGTTCAGGGCAGCTATTTCATTGCTTGGATAACGGCCGCAGTGCTTTGTCTTTTGGCGGCGGCATCGGTGTTGATCCTTAAAAGAATCAAGCCAGACCTAGTATCTGCCTAAGCAATAACTAGTCCGGCTTGCTTGTTCTAACAAGTAGAACTGGTGCGGAAGGTGGGACTTGAACCCACACGCCTCGCGGCGCTGGAACCTAAATCCAGTGCGTCTGCCAATTTCGCCACTCCCGCATGCCTATGTAGTCTAACTGGTCAAACCTGTGGATAAGTTCGGTTAGCCAGAAAAAATTACACAAAACTGAGCCCAGTTGAAGAAACGGGGCACCCATGATCTTGAAATCTGCCGCCACATTGGCCCGAAAAATAGCCATTCGTGACGAAATACCGGCTGAGCTTGCAATTCAACTTGCACTTGATGAGTTGACAGAGCACGAAAACATCGATGCCGCCGAAGAAGCCGAAATTCGCAATTCAGTCACAGCCAACTTATCTGGATTTGGCCCGCTGCAGACTCTGATAGACGACCCCAGTATCGAGGAGATTTGGGTGAATGCGCCTGATTGCATTTACATAGCCAAAAACGGTACCTCTACTCGAATAGATACTTCAATTTCCCAAGCGCAATTGCAGGTGATTATTGAGCGAATGTTGAGAACCACCGGAAGGCGGCTAGACCGCTCTAGTCCTTTTGTTGACGCATCACTTGAAGACGGGTCTCGCTTACACGTAGTTATTCCAGACATAACCAGAGACAACTGGGCAATTAATATCAGAAAATTCCCTGCAAAAATAATTTCAATTGAAGACTTATTTGCAATTGGGTCAATTACCTTGCGTCAAAAAACCATTTTGGTTGAGGCTATTCGAGCAGGTCAAAATATTTTGATTTCGGGGGCTACTCAGGCTGGAAAAACTACATTACTTTGTGCACTGCTTAATGAAGTTGCGCAGCACCAAAGAATTATCTCTGTCGAAGAGACCTTCGAAATTAGAGTGGCCAAATCAGATTGGGTGGCCATGCAAACTAGGCAACCAAATCTTGAGGGAATAGGTGAGGTGACTCTAAGGCGACTAATCAAAGAGGCTCTCAGAATGAGACCTGATCGAATAGTGGTAGGCGAAGTTAGAGAAGCAGAGAGCCTTGATCTGTTGATAGCTCTGAACTCAGGACTACCAGGGCTCTGTACTATTCACGCTAATTCAGCAGCAGAAGCCGTGCGAAAACTATGCACACTGCCTTTGCTGGCCGGGCAAAATATCTCTAGTGACTTCGTTAATCCAACTGTTGGAACCTGCATAGACATTGTGGTGCACTGCAGTCTCTCGCAATCAGGCTCCAGAAAAATATCCGAGATAAGCGCAGTCAGCTGGAATTCGGGCACAAAAAGCGTGGAAGTCAGTTCAATTCAATGAAGTGGTTGCAATCAAACTTAGAAGGCGCGGGGCTAGCAAAACACGGAGTTGCCGGCTTTCTAGTTGTTGCCATTGCAATTGCACTATTTCTTGCCGTTTCGGTTTATTCCTTTCTAGAAGTTTTGGCTCTGAGTGTCTTTCTAGCTCTCGGTAGCTTTGCATTTCTGCTTGAAGCGGTAGCAAGTCGCGCGAAGGCCAGAAGGCGAAACCTAATGTCTTTATGGCCAGAGGTAATTGATTCCCTTCACTCGGCTGTTATCGCTGGGCTGACCCTGCCTGACGCAATTGACGATCTAGCGCTAAGCGGCCCGCAAAGGTTAAGGGCCAGTTTTCAAAGATTCTCGGCGCGGTTAGATTCCGGCTGGAGTTTTGTAGATTCCATCGAAAAGTTAAAGTCAGAATTTGGTGACGTACACGCAGACAGGCTATGTGAAATACTTCGGCTCGTTTCAAATTTAGGTTCAGAAGCGCTAAGTAGCACACTAAAGATTCAGGCAGAAAACCTCCGTCGCGAATTGGCGCTTCGAGGGCAGATTGATGCGAAACAGGGGTGGGTTGTGGGTACAGCAAAAATTGCCGTAGCCGCACCTTGGTTGGTGGTAGCCATGCTTTCGATGAGGCCCGAAAACGCCCTGGCATATAACTCCTTTGAAGGGGTGTCTATCTTGCTGTTGGGGTTTGTAGTCTCCATACTCGCGTACCGTCTGGTGCAGTTTCTAGGCGGACTTCCAGAGATGCCCCGGGTGTTTGCATGACCGAATTAATATTTTTTAGTCTTGCCGTTTCTGTTGGCATCTCGCAGGTGTTTGTATACGTCAGGTCGGCAAAGACCCCACCTTTACTAGCGCGCATCACCTTGACTGAAAGCCGCAGTAAATTAGACTCCGCTTGGATCTATAGAGGATTCGTTGAAAATTTCAGAGTCAATTCCAGCCGCAACCAGAGAGCGCTTTACGAGTTACCTGAATTTCTCGATCTTTTAGTGGTTGCCCTTGCCTCTGGCGAAGGGGTTTTCAGTTCAATCAGGCGCGTTACCCAGGTGGCCCAAGGAATTCTCGCCAAGGAATTTGAGCAGCTAGTTCGCGCAGTTCAGCTTGGACAGCCCCTAGAAGTCGAGCTCACGGGCTTGGCTCAAAGACTTCCGCAGCAGCAGGTTGTGGAATTCTGCAACAAACTCAACCTAGCCAATCGGCGCGGAACTCCGCTGGCGCATGTGCTTCAGATGCAATCAATAAGCGTACGAACCGATATTCAAAACCAACTATTCAAACAAGCTGGCAAAAACGAGACTCGAATGATGATTCCCCTGGTGTTTTTGATTCTGCCAATCACGGTTTTGTTTGCCATTTACCCCAGTCTTCAGTTACTAAATATCGCGACCATTTAGATAGGAAAACATGAGAAAAATACTAAAAGATGAATCGGGAGATGTACCTGGTTGGGTGTTGATTACCTTGATGACCGCAGGGCTTGTGGTTCTAATGTGGTCTGTAGCTGGCCCTGCGCTAAAAGGGGTGTTCGAGCAGGCGCTCTCAAAAGTTGCAGCCTTTTAGGCTTGAAAGAGGATCAGCCGCCTTGGATTTTATCTTGGTTGCGATTCCGTTATTAATGGTCACTCTGGCGCAATTGAGTATTTTTTCGTCGGCATTCGTTTTGAACGTGATTCGAGACAGTGCCGTCGAGGGGGCTAGGTATGCCTCATTAGCCGATCAAACTGCCGCGCAGGGATGCGCCAGATCTAAATCTTTAGTGGCGGCCGCCTTGGGTAAAGCTATAAGCCCAGTTTTTAGCTGCCAATCGATAGTTCAAGACCAAGTCGTGCTCGAAAGAGTTTCTATAAGCGTCAATTGGGCTGGTCTTGGCGCATTTGCGGGCCTCACCACACTAAAGGCAGAGAGCATGGCGCCACGTGAATCTATCTATTAAGAAAAGTACAGAATCAGGTTCGGCTCTCATCGACTTTGTTCTTTACGGGTTGTTGATTCAAATGCCCGTCTTGGTATTTGGTTTACAGGTATTTTCTTTGCAGTCTGCTCAGTTAGCAGCAGAATCAGCGGCTCGTCATGCTCTGCGCAGTTTTGCCTTAAACGGTGTTGCTCCCGATCAGTCAGTTCGAAGCATCGCAAAAGATTTTAACTTCTCAGAAGATTACAAGGTGAGCTTCAGCTGTGATCCCGATTGCATCAGTGCGGGCTCAGTGTTAAAAATAACTGTAAAAATCTCGTCGGCAACAGCAACCGCAAAGATGATTCTTTGACAGGCCGTGGCTCAACAGAAACCGGTTCAATGGCCCCACTTGGCATTGGTCTTTTTTTATTGCTGCTTTCTCTGCTGCTTACATTTATTGCAGCCAGTTCCATGTTCATTTTTCAGAAGAGGCTTACAAATATTGCTGAATCAGCGGCGCTCTTTCTAGCGGAAAATGATTCAAGCATAGAAACGTATTTAGAACAGATGGATATTTCAGGATTTGATTCACTCAAGCTACGCAGCAACGTTCTATCAGATAAAAAGACCGTTCGTGTAAAGGCCTGCGGTGTTTGGGCCTCGCCAAGTATTGGAGTTTTGAATTTGTCTCAAAAAGAAATCTGCTCGCACGCGTCGGCACGGGCGGGGCAGTAGTTACTTAATTCCGTGCTTCGGCAGGTATCGGTACATCATCCAGCCGCCGAAAACAGTAACTCCACCCATAATCACAAGACCACCCGAAAGCCCAACTAACAACGTGGTTATCGCAATGGTGGGTGCCGCTAGAGCTACTCCACTGTCAAGAATTAATCGGTAGGCAGCAAGAAATTCATTTCTTGCATCGGCAGGTGCCAAGTCTGCGCCAATTACCATGACAAGCCCTGCGCCAACGCTGTTGGCTATTGCAAGAATCACAGCAACCAGCAAGAAACTAATAGCGTCAGTGGCCGTACCAATTAGCATCAGGCCAAGACCGGTGGCAACAAGGGTTGGCACGGCAGCCCACATTCTGCCCTTGGTGTCAATTACTTTTCCACCAAGGTAAAAAAGTGCAAAGTCCAGTGCACCAGCTAGCCCAATAATTAGCGAGGCCTGGCTTACATCAAGTTCAATATGCAGTGCCCACAGCGGCAGCCCAATGTTTCTGGTGGTTCTGGCAAAGGTAAGAATTGCCGACGCGGTTCCTAGATTCAGTAGCTTGCTGCGTTCACGTTTTGTGATGTTCCAAACGCCACCACCTTTATTTGGGGCAGTGTCACGCATTTTCTCTGACTTAGTGAAGAGCAGAATTGCTCCAGCAGAGGCGCTAAAGATTGCCACAGCAACGTATACGGCCTGAATACCCGATACAGCGATGAGCGCCGCTCCTAGAAGTGGGCCAACGAATCCACCAAGACGGAAGAAACCACCCAACAAGGATAGCGCACGCGCCCGATGGCTAAAAGGAACGGTTTCGGCGATGTATCCGTGTCTGGCTAAGCCAAAGACAGCGTGCGAGGCTCCGACGATGAAAACTCCAAGGCCAAGAAAGAAAATATTTTGAGCAAACACTGAAAATAAAATTCCGAGCGCAGTTGCGAAGGCCCCAAACATCATGGCTTTTCGCTCGCCAAAACGATTCACGAATCTTGCAGCCGGCAAGTCGGCCAAGACTGTGCCAAGCATGATTAGCCCGGCAATAATGGCGGCGGTAGGTAAGTTGGCGCCAAGTCTTTCTGCGCTGGCTGGAATAACTGGGATAAGGCTGCCCTCAGCAATTGAAAAAAGGGCCGAGGGAATATAGACCGGCAGCACCAATGCTTTGAGCTTATAGGCCGGCTTTTCTTTGGTCACCACTCAATTATGGGGCTCGCCTAAACTAATACTGACATGGCAGACCTAGACCTCACCCAAGAGATTCGCGCACTTCGCGCTACCTTCTCTGATATTCATCAGGTAGTTGACGTCAAAAAGCTGACCTCAGAGGTAGATGTGCTCAAGTTACAGGCTGCAGACCCAAATCTTTGGGACGAGCCGGTTCACGCGCAAAGCGTAACCAGCAAGCTTTCTCACGCCCAGGCCATGATCAGCAAGCTTGACTCAGTGCAGTCTCGTTTAGATGACCTTGAGGTTCTAATCGAGATGGCAAACAGCGAGTCTGACAGCTCAGTGCAAGCTGAGGCCAAAGCAGAGTTGGCTGGTCTGCAAAAGCTTATCTCTGAGTTAGAAGTTCAGACTCTACTAAACGGTGAATATGATTCACGCGCCGCGGTGGTCACTATTCGCTCTGGCGCCGGCGGTGACGACGCAACAGATTTCGCTGAGATGCTAATGCGCATGTACCTTCGCTACGCCGAGAAAAACAAGATGCCTGTTCAGGTGCTAGATACCTCTTATGCCGAAGGTGCCGGAATCAAATCAGCCACCTTTGAAGTTGATGCACCTTTTGCTTTTGGCTCACTCTCTGTTGAAGCAGGCACGCATCGGTTGGTGCGCATGAGCCCCTTCAACGCGGCAGGCAAGCGTCAAACCTCGTTTGCCGCGGTAGAGGTTGTGCCACTAGTTGAGCAAACTGAAGCCATTGAGATTCCCGATAGCGAGATTCGAATAGACGTATTCCGTTCCTCTGGCCCAGGAGGGCAGTCGGTTAACACAACAGATTCTGCAGTTCGAATTACACACCTACCAACTGGAACCGTGGTTAGCTGCCAAAATGAGAAAAGTCAGATTCAAAACAAGGCCGCTGCGATGCGTGTTTTGCAGTCAAGGCTTCTTGAAATAAGAAGGCGCGAAGAAGAAGCCACTAAGAAGCAAATAGCCGGGGATGTTAAGGCAAGCTGGGGAGAGCAAATGCGCTCATACGTTCTGGCTCCGTATCAGATGGTAAAAGATTTGAGAACTGATTTTGAGGTCAACAATCCTTCAGCCGTATTCGACGGTGATCTTGATGGCTTTATCGCAGCGGGAATTCGCTGGCGTAAACAGACACAACTGGGCGCCTAAGGCTCTGAAGAGCAGGTGGCTCTTAGGCTGGTGTCATCATGATCAGCATCTCTAATGTCAGTAAGCAGTACAAGGGTTCTGCAAAGCCTGCTTTAAATAACGTCTCGCTTGAGGTAGAAAAAGGCGACTTTGTTTTCTTGGTGGGCGCTTCTGGTTCTGGCAAGTCTTCATTGATGCGATTGATGTTGCGTGAAGATGTGCCGACTAAAGGTTCTGTTCATGTTCTAGGTGAAAACTTAGTTGGTATTCCAAGTCGAAGAGTGCCATTTTTTCGCCGTCGCCTTGGAGTGGTTTTTCAAGATTTTCGTCTTTTGCCAAATAAAACTGTTGCTCAAAATGTTGCCTTCAGTCTTGAGGTGATTGGCAAATCCCAGGGATTTATCCAGGAAGCAATTCCAGAGGTCTTGCGCCTGGTGGGCCTAGATGGAAAAGCAGACCGCTTACCTTCCGAGCTCTCAGGTGGTGAGCAGCAACGCGTTGCTCTAGCTCGCGCCATTGTTAATAAGCCAGCTTTGCTTTTGGCTGATGAGCCCACCGGAAACTTAGACCCATCAACCTCACAAGACATCATGGCCTTGATTGAAAGAATTAACCTGGCCGGAACTACCGTAATTATGGCCACCCATGACCGTGGAATTGTTGACCGTTTGAAAAAGCGTGTGGTTGAACTTAAAGACGGAGAAATCATCCGCGATCAGGTGGGCGGTTCATACTAAATGAAGTTTGTATTTAGCGAAATCGCGCAAGGGTTCCGCAGAAACCTGTCTATGGTCGTTTCTGTCGTGCTGGTAACTTTTATTTCTTTGACTTTTGTAGGTACTGCATCTCTTTTGCAGATGCAAATTGGTCAAATGAAAAACTATTGGTACGACCGCGCTCAAGTAGCGGTGTACATGTGCAGCGATGTATCTGCCGCCGATGTCTGCCCGCAGGGGGAAGCATCCGAAGACCTTAAAGCTTCTGTGCAAGACAAGCTTGAGTCAAGCACTCTAAGCGAATACATCGATAAGTACTACTTTGAAAACCACGATCAGGCTTATCAAACCTTCCAGGCACAGTTTGAAGGAAACGCAGTTGCAAAATACGTGACCGCAAATCAGTTAAATGAAACTTTCTGGGTAAAACTGAAAGATTCAACTCAAAGTCAAATCATCACAGAAAGCTTCACCGGAGTTGCTGGGGTAGAAGAGGTTCGTGATCAGCGCAGCTATCTTGATCAAATATTCAGCATCTTGAATGCGGCGTCATTGGCTGCAATTGGCATCGCCACACTCATGCTGTTCTCTGCGGCGCTACTTATTTCAACCACCATTCGCCTGTCTGCCTTTAGCCGCCGCCGTGAACTTGGCATCATGCGCCTGGTGGGTGCAAGTAACTTCTACATTCAGTTGCCATTCATTCTTGAAGGCGTTCTGGCCGCAACCATTGGTTCTGTGCTTGCCGGTGGTGCTGTATTGGCAATAGTGCAGTTCTTTGTTCAGGGTTACCTTGCCGAGCGCCTACCTTTCACAAGCTTTGTTGGTTTGACCGACGGTCTTCTCGTGGTTCCAATGCTGATTGCAGCCGGAATCGTATTGGCAGCTTTGGCTTCTGGCCTCGCAATTCGCCGATACCTGCGAATATAGAACTCTTATGCCTAGAGAACGTGGTCAAAAGGTTGTTGCCAGCAACCGCAAGGCTCGCCACGACTACCTGATTTTGGATACCTATGAGGCCGGCATGGCGCTATCGGGTCCTGAGGTTAAATCACTTCGTGCCGGTCGCGCTTCGCTGGTTGATGGCTATGCCTCGATTGATGGCGGCGAGGCCTGGTTAGAAAACGTTCACATCCCCGAGTACACCCAAGCAACTTGGAACAACTCGCCATCCCGCCGCAAGCGCAAATTGCTTTTGCACCGCGAGGAAATTCTGAAGCTGCAATCAAAGCTCAAAGAATCTGGTTTCACCTTGGTGCCGCTTTCTATCTACTTCAAAGACGGTCGCGCAAAAGTTGAAATTGCTCTTGCGCGCGGTAAAAAAGAATACGACAAGCGTCAAACCCTTAAAGAGCAAACCGATAAACGCGAGGCTGATCGAGCTATGTCTTCAAAGGGCAAAGACTGGTAGCAATGAAACTTGAATTCAAGCGGCACTCCACCGAAACCCTTCACGAGTTTCTTGAATTCTTTGACCACCGCGCTTTTGTGGAATACCCGGATTGGTCTGGCTGCTATTGCCAGCATTATTTGACCCCAGCAATTGAGCATGGCGGACCAACCGATACCGCAGCCGGTAACCGAGAGTTAGCTTGTTCGCGAACTGAGTCTGGTGAAATGCAAGGCTACTTGGCATACAAAGATCAAAAGTTGGTGGCTTGGTGTGCGGCCGGTTCTGCAGAGCTGTATCCAGATTTTCCTGAGTCCAAAGAAAAATTGGCAAGAATTCTTTGTTTCGTGGTTGACCCAGAACATCGGGGAGTGGGCGTAAGTTCGAGTCTGCTTGACTTCATAATTCAGGATTTCAAAGAACGGGGCTTTGAAGCCGTAGAGGCATACCCAAAGTATTCCGCTCCAGATTCGGCTCTTAGTTACCGCGGCACCCAAAGCATGTACCTCAAGCGCGGATTTGAAACCGTAGGTCCACTCAATGAACACATGCTCACAATGCGTAAGTACCTGAGTTAACTCACAGCCTTCTCTCAGGCCCAGGCCTGTTCAATGTCGCACCTTTGCTCTAGCATTGAAGCAACCCCAAAAAATCGAGACCCAGACGTTTAGGTTGGATTTTTTGGGTGATGATAACTAAATATGGGGATGATCGGTTTCGACAGTGCATGTGTAACTGGATGAAGCGGGTCGAGAATGTAGCGTCAACTCGTAAATGTCCGCTGCAAACTATAAGTGCTAAATCATCACGCACTGACTTCGCCCTAGCTGCTTAATAGCCCCTAGCCTGAAGTCCGTTAGACCAGATGTGATTTCGATCTGGACCCTAGCGTCATTTAGAAATCTTGCTTTGTAGTTTTGCCTTAGGGCTACAAGGGACTCAAACTAAGACTGGGCCCGTCGGTTATGTTGCTTCAAGCTAGCACCGGGGCCAAGTAGAACCTTATTGAAGCTACACCCGTAGAAGAGTCAGAAACTCTGTATTGGACGGGGGTTCAATTCCCCCCATCTCCACCATCCCATATTGAAAAAACCCACCAGCAATGGTGGGTTTTTTATTTAAGTTGCTACTTGAGCAAAAGCCCTACTGCAAGAGCCAGAATTAGAAGCGCCCCGGCGTATTGAATTCTGTGCTGAACCTTTACGTCAGTGAACTTAGCGGTTAGGTGTGCCGCGAAAACCAAAGACAGCTGCCAAACAACAGAGCCAAAGAAGACTCCAAGCGCAAACTCAAGAGTCCCTATGCCACTGGCAGATTGATTTGCCATTGCTGCCACGCTTGGTGTTATGCCAACAAAATAGAAAGCTGTCGCGGGGTTCAAAATTGTAAGTCCAAAAAATTTTGCGTAGGTCTTGAATCTTGAGGTAGGTGAATTATCTAGCTCTGGCGATTCTAGCTTTGCGCTTTTTCGTGCTTCAAGAAAAATTCTTAGGCCTACGTATACCAAAATTGCCGATCCGGCCAATCGCATTGGAAGTACCCAAGCATCAAGAGTATTGACTACCGCGTTTCCAAATGCAAAAACCAAAGCTGCGTAGCTAAAGTCAACGCTTGCCATTGCCAGGGCACCAAAAACCCCAATGCCACGGCCATGTTTGATGGTTGTGCTGATTAGCAAAATTGCCATGGGGCCAAGGGGGATAGCTAGAGCAATTCCAGCCACGAGCCCGGTAATGAAAACGTCCACGTGGCAATCTTGGCATACTTGAGTCATGAACTCAGGAATGTCGATTGCCGATTGGCTTGTCTCTAATGGCAATGTTGCCTTTGAAATTATTGGCACGCTGGCTTTTGCTCTTTCAGGATTGATCGAGGCAGCCAGAAAGAAACTAGACATCGTGGGTATGGCCATGGTGACATTCTTGGCGGCTTTTGGCGGCGGTACCCTTCGAGATATTTTGCTAGATCGCCGACCATTTTTCTGGGTTCAAAATGAATTCTGGATATGGGTCGTGCTTGCAATGTGCGCTCTTGCTCTTATATTTATGAGAACCAGGCACATCGAGCCCACCGAGCGAGCAACGGCATGGCCTGACGCAATTGGGTTGGGCATCTTTTCAGCTGGTGGAACGCAGATTGCTCTTCAAGCAGGAATGCCTGCGATCATTGCGATCATCATGGGAATAATTACCGCGGTATTTGGTGGCGTTCTTCGTGATGTGGTTGTAAATGAGATACCCAGAGCGTTTGTAGATCACCAGCCTTATACCGTGGTTGCTTTCGCCGGCGGCTGGGTTGTAGTTGGTCTTGATGCCTTAGGTGTCAGCGGCTTCATATCGGTAGCCATCGGTGCAGCTGTAATCACGACCCTAAGATTTATGGCAATGATTTTTGGCTGGCGTTTGCCAACCTGGAGAGTCTGAGCTACCTAGTCGTTAGCGCAAGGTGCAAGTTGCGCAACTCGCTGAGGTGTAACTCCAAGCAGAATTGCAATGTCGCGCATAGTTAGACCTTCATCGCGCATGCGAGACACCACGTCTCGAATCTCATTAGATGCTTCTTCTTGAAGTTTTGCTGCTTGCTTCATCTTTTGCTGTGCTGACTCGATGTCGCAAATAATGCCGGGCATAACGGCTTCAACTTTTACGATGATGTCGCATTTTGATTCGCCGGTAGTTTTCTCGGCCAGGATCTTTATTTGCTCAGTTGCCTTGTCGAGGCGCTTCGAGGTGGTCTTGAAATTGCCCAGGGAAGGCACCGCAATTAACCAGCCATCTTCTTGGCGTTCGGCGCGAGCTTTAATCTCCATGACCTTATCTTCCCTAAGAATCCATCTTGGCGCAATTGTAAAGGGCTACTTGACAATATCTGTCAAGTAGTGCTTTACTAAACAACTGTAGATCCGAATGGTCGGAAACTCAAGACAAGTTAGGGAACTTATGAATATCGTTATCGCAATTGCTGCCGTTTTGGTTTCAGCATTCAATGCTCGTGGCTTCTACAAGGCGGGCTCATTCAAATCAAAGGCAAATAAAGAAACTCTTATCGGCGCGGGCATGGGCTGGGTTGAGAAAACACCAATGGGCGTTATTCGTTTGATTGCTTGGTTGGAAATTCTTGGAGCCATCGGAAGCGTTGTTGCACCTATTGGCGCATACCTAACCGGATTCACCTGGTCTCAGATCATTGGTGTTCTAGCTGCTTCTGGCTTGGCGCTAACCATGTTGGTGGCTTTCATCATGCACGCTGCGCGCGGTGAAGCTAAATACACCTGGAAGGCAAACCTCTCAATGTTTGCGTTCTCTGTGATTGCTGCCGTACTGCAGTCGCTAGTTGTGCTTCCACTGTTCTAGAAGCAATTAGTTTTTTATGCCGGCCCTGCTGGCTGCTCTGCGAAGGGTGGTTAGTAGGGCCGGTGCCGTTACAAAGATCAAAATGCTTGTTGTTATAGCGCGCCCGGCATCCCAAAGTAGCCCACCAGTAAAAATTTGGTATTGCAAAAAGTTTTGCAAATTAGACACAAAACCAGCTCCAGGTTCAAAGGACAAGCTGGTTCCTAAACCAGCCAAGAACGGCCAGTTCCATAGAGTCATCAGCGCTCCGTATCCAAAGCTTGCAATAACGGCATAGAAGATCAGCAGCGATACTTGCTTCCGCGTTGTAGAAACCTTAGGTAAAAGTCCTGCTCCAAAACCTATTAGTCCGGCCGCCATCATCTGAAACGGAAGCCATGGCCCAACACCACCGGTCAACAGCGCTGAAACAAGAATTGAAAGACTTCCGAAGGCGAACCCAAACCTTGACTTAAAAATGTAGGCCGCAATAACTATCAAGAAGAAAGAGGTTTCAATTCCCGCAAACCCAGCCCCAAACATTCGGATAACAGAATTTAGTGCTGTAAGCACTGCAAGCAGGGCTAGTTGCTGGGGTTTGGTCTCACCGGCCGTGATCTCAACCAGAATTAGGATCAGCAGCAGAGGCATAAGCAACATAAAGGCAGTTTGGGCTATGCCGGCTTCTGTGTCAGTAACCTTATTTAGAAATAATGGCCAACTGAAAGCCCATAGAGCTGTCAAGAATGCAATTGCGGTAACTAACTTTGGAAAAACTTTAACTAAAGTCAAGGCATTTCCCCGCTTTCTGCAATCAAGGCGCCCTGCTCAAGCCTGAAACGCCTTGTGGAAACCTGCGTAGCAAATTCATTGTCATGCGTTGCCAGAAGCACTGCGGTTCCTTGGTTGCTAAGGCTTATTATTTGCCTCGCAAGACCAGCCTTGGCGCTTCTGTCTAAGCCGCGCGTTGGTTCATCAAGCATCAGTATTTTCGCACCGCGGGTTAGCTGTAATGCCAGCACAAGGGCCAATTGCTGACCTGTAGACAAGTCTCGGGGGTGAATACTTGGATCCACACGACCAACAAGTGATTCAAAGATCTTTGAAGTGGAATTTGCTTTAGCGTTTGCGAAAAGATCGGATTCGAAAAGCTCTGCTGACACAGAGCCAAGGAACAGCAAGTCGCTGGCATTCTGTGGAACGACAGCGACGGTTCCGGTTTGCTCTAGGGTTCCTTGGGCCAAACCTAGGTTTGCCGACAACGCCATGAGTAAAGTTGACTTTCCTGAACCATTCGCGCCTTGAATCGAAATAACCTCACCACTAAATATTTCGATCGAAATTTGATTTAGAACCGCGGCCTCGTTTTCGTACCTCACAGAAATACCGGAAGCCCTTAGGGCTATTGGCCCCTGGGCCATCTTTTTGTCGAGAACTTGGGTATCGCGCCAAAAAGGCAGTACCTCAACAATTGAAGCCAACGTGGGCTGAGCTTTAATTACTGACCCATCGCCTTTGAAAATCATCAGATTGTCTGTGAAGGGTAAGACCCGCTCAAACCTGTGTTCGCAAATGATCACCGTAATGCCGTGGTGTTTGGTTAAATCGCGCAGCCAGTTAAGAAGTGCCGAACATGAAGCGTCATCAAGCGCAGAGCTTGGTTCATCTAAAAGAAGAATTTTCTGCCCGGCCGCCAGTGCAGCACCGATGGCAACTTTTTGGGCCTGACCCGCAGAAAGTGTTTCTAAATCTCGATCCAGTAGATCTTCAATTCCAAGGGTTTTGCATATTTCATGAATCCGTTTCTTCATTTCAGGTGGGGCCACGCCTAGCTGCTCTAAGCCAAAAGCCAATTCTTCAATTACAGATTCTGAGACAAAGAAACTATCTGGTTGTTGGTTGACGTATCCAATTAGTGGCGCAACATCATGCGCTTTCATTTTTGAAAGGTCTATGCCATCAAATGAGATTAATCCGGTTGCAGTACCTGAACTAAATTCAGGAACCAGGCGATTGATAATTTTTAGAAAGGTTGATTTACCGCTTCCGGTAGGGCCAATCAACAGAGCTAGTTCACCAGGCTTAAAAGCCGCATTTACGCGCCTCAGAATCAACTCGTCACCAGAACCATAGCCAAAATTCAGATCGGCAATTTTTAACATCAGATGACCTGACTTGAAATAGAAAAGACGGCCATCGCTAGTGAAGGCAGCAGCAACAGTGCGTCTCGCGGCTCAAACCTATTTGATATCAGATTGGTTCGCTTGGAGTTTGTTGAGGCCAACCAAAGTGAGGCCAAGGCAAAGCCTGCGCCAACGGTGCTCAGATAGAAATTAGATACGCCCTGCGTTGTTCCCAGGTATGTGCCTAACGAAAAAAACAACACAGCAAACAGGCTTAATGCGCCCGTGAGAATTCTTTTTGAACTATTGCTCTGTTTGCCAAAGCCTCGAGAGCTCATGCTGGCAGCCAGCAGCTGGCTTTTTTCTATAGCATCTTCGAGAACGGGAATTAATGTTCCAACAAGAAGCCCAAGTCTTTTGCTTCGCCCTCTTAGTTTCTGAGCCGCACGAATGCGTTGCAAGCTTTTTATTACTTGGGGCGCCAGATTCACCGCCATGGCTACAGAGGTAGCAATTTCATAAAGAACTGCAGGTGTTGACCTGAGCAACTTTCTTGGGTTTGCAAATGTCACTGAGATGCCGATGCCAAGAATTATTGCAGCCAGCCTTAGGCCTTCAATTAATGCGGCAGACAAAGAATTACGTGAAATGCTTCCAAGTAGTTCAACTGGATCACCGAAACCCAGATAAATCTCAACTTTGGGTAAGTGCATGGCTATTTCTTCTTGGCTTGGATCAGAAAGGTTAAAGACAATTCTGAACATTATGCGACTAATAATTACAGCAACAGAGACCAAGATGTAGAACTTTAGTGTGGGTGATGGGGCGTGGCCCCGACCTGGTTTTAAGGCCAAAATTAGAATTGAAATAAAACACAGGGTTCCAAGAATGATTAGATCTCGCGACAGCGCCGCCGCTAAAGCTATTGCGATTCCGAAAATCCACCACGAGGCTGGGTGAAATTCTAAATGCCATTTGGGGTTGATTACTTTTGACATTTAAACGGCCTTGCGTCAATATATAGCGCCAACCTTCGTAATCACCGCAGCCAGGTTTCCTACTTGCTGCTCCCTGACCGCTTCGCATCCATTCAGCTTTTTCTGCGGTGGCATTGAAATAGACCCAGGTTCCTTTAGTAAAAGATGGTGTAGCCAGGCACGCTTCTGTATCAGGTGAAGGAAAGTCAGCTATTCGACAGACAAAAGACTCTGGATACTCAGCTGTACCTTGCACATTGAGGTTTGCTGCACGAAAAATGTTCCAGCCAGTGCCCTCGAATTCTTTGACGCACCTAATCAACACCTGATCCTGGCTACCACCTTGGTCAACAATTAGCGTGACACCGCTATCAACACAGGGGGAGCTGCTTACCTGCGGCGTATTGCTCTTATGCTTGCCTTCATTTACTGAGACCAGGGAGCCTATTGCAACAAAACTAATCAGGCCAATTAGAACGGCCCTAAGGGAAACCATGTTCACTTATGGAAGTAGGTCAAGGTAGCTTTTTCCAATTAGCGGAACATAAGCCTGAGAGGTTGCAAATACATCACCGCTTCCGTTAGACCAATCAGTTATAAAGCCACCAGTCGGCGCCAACTTTGATTTGAGCCAACCAACATGCTTGGCCACGGTGCTGCTCTTTTTGCCAGCCGCCTTAAGGCCCATCAGTGCGTATGCGGTTGAGTTCACAGAAGGCCCACCGTAGGCGCTCCAGTATGAGTCTTCGACATCAGTTGCCAAAAGGTATGCCGCTGCCTTTTTTTCTGAAGCTAAGCGTTTGTTATCTTCGGAATCTGAACCAAATGTTTCGCGGTAATTTATTGCCTGAAGAGCAAGTCCAGTGGCATCAGGTGTTGAGGTAACTAGGTCTGCCTCACCAAACCCGCCATCGGTATTTTGCAATGTAAGCATTTTTTGCACCACGCGATTTGCCAACGTGTATTCCTGATAAGAGTTCAATCCAAGGGCAACCCATGCGTAATCTATTACGCCTGCTTCGGTGCCAGAAATCTCACCGGTCTTGCTATTTATGCGAGCAGAGAGTTTTTTGAAAACTTCGTATCGAATTGCATTATTTGGAACGTTGATAGCTTCGCTGGTAAAAAGGAACTTACCGGCACGCCCCACCTTCAGGGTTTTTGCGGTGTCTCTATTGAATAGGTAACCCTTAGATGAGCTGCCAAGCGGCTGTGTCTTGGTTGAGAGCATGTAGGTAATGGCTGGCAATTGCTGAACAAAAGTTTTTCCGCCGGCCTTGAGTTGCAGCATCGCTTCTAGCGTGAAGCCATATTCTGGGGCGCCTGTGGGATATCCATCTAAGGCTTTCCCTTTCACCATTGCATTAGAAAGAAAGGAAACAGTGCTTGCATAGGGGTTTGCGGCACTGGCAGGTGTACCCGTTGCCAAACCAACTAAGCAGGTGATGCTGAAAATAGCTGCGATTTTGCGCAACCCAGATTTTGGTCCCATGATGGAGCCTTTCGCAATTTGCGATCTGAGTGCGAAGGCGAAAAGGCGTGCGCCAATTCGACTCCGACCGTAGACCTCGACGGTTATAACTGGAGTCTTTTGCAGGCTCTACAGGCAATCCGACTTTCGATAAATCGATCACGGTTGCGGGTCAGTGTCGGATTTTCACCGACTTCCCCTGCAGAAAGCAAAACACGTTGGCACCGCTGCCAACATCACAAATCTACCTGCAAATCTTTAGGGCAGTGGAAGGCCCTTGCCAATCAAGGCATAGCCCACAAATGAAACCGCATCCAATATGAAGTGGGCAAAAACCAGAGGCATCACTCGCCCCCATTTTTTATAGGCCCAGCCAAACACAATGCCCATTACAAAATTTCCGATGAAGCCGGCAAAGCCTTGGTAAAGGTGGTAGCTGCCTCGCAGAGTGGCGCTAATCACTAACTGTGACCGGTCTGAAATTCCCAGCTTGCCTAACCTGTCGAAAAGGTAGCCAACCACAATGATTTCTTCTGACACCGCGGCCTTTACCGCTGCCAAAAGTAAAATTGGCACTACCCACCAGTAATCGGCAAGCTCGGCCGGAACAATTTTTGATGACAGCCCAAGTAAACGCGCCCCTATATAAAGCGCCAAACCTGGCACACCGATAACCGCGGCCAGGCCAAAGCCGCGACTAAGCCAAAACACTGGCCTTTGCAGGTTAAAGCCAATGGCGTTAAGGGGGTGTTTATCTGTTTGCCAAATTAGGTAAAGGGCTAAGGCAACGGGCGCGAGACCAAGGCCGATGGCCAAAAGTTGGTAGGTCATATCCAGCCATTCAGACCTTGCCATAGAGCCGTTGATTTTTGTGACCTGAGCGCCCAGTCCCGCAGGGGAGAGCAGCTTTGCAATAAGCGCAACCACCGAATAAATGGCCGAAGCGCCAAGGCTCAAAGCCAAAACAATTAAAATCTCGAAAAATAAAGGTTTACGGGCGATCTTCAATTGAGCACTCCTTTGTGCCGCCGGGTAGACGATGGCGGTTTTTGGCCACCCAACGATATACCCAGGCAGAAATGGGGGAAAAAGTAATCAAAAGGTGCCCCAACGCTCGCCAGGCCAGAGATTTCTGATTCAAGAACAGCCATGCAACAGCGCGGTGGCCGCCCAAATGGGTTTCTCCATCAATAAGCCAAACCTGAGCCTTTGCCTCGGCAAGAGAAAGTTGGTGTTCGGTAAGGTCTATTTTTTGGAAGGCTGCGTATCGGGGTAGGTCTTTAAGGTGATTAATTGCCCAGTTGAGGCTGTTTTTACAGAATGCGCAGTCGCCATCGTAAATGAGTATTGCCCCGGGTTTCATAATTTGAGCATAGGGTCAACCGAAGAAAATTTTTTGAATGTTTCGAATTGGATAATTTTGTTGCATTTCAAATAAAAATAATTTTCTAATCGCTTAGAGTATTCACGTGTTGAGCAAAGAAGCTTCCAAAACTGTTGCGGGCCGTAGCCCTAGGCAGTTGGCCTGGCGCAGGTTTAAGAGCAATAAGGTAGGTGTGCCATCGCTGGTTGCTGCCCTCATTATTATTGGCGCCGTGGTTTTTGCTCCACAGGTATGCGCTCTCTTAGGAATTTCTCCAGATGTGAGAGACGCTGACTCAATTGACGCTCGTGGCCAGGTAATTGGCGAATGGGGTGGCATAAGTGCAGAGCATCCGCTTGGGGTAGTTCCCGGAATTGGTTACGACGTACTAGCCAGACTTCTATATGGAGCTCAAATCTCGTTTCTGATTGCCTTAATGGCAACCTTGGCCAGCGTTGGAACCGGCTTGGTTTTTGGAATGTTGTCTGGCTACTTCCGCGGCAAAGTAGACAGCGTAATTGGGCGCTACACAGATTTCTTGTTGGCGTTTCCGTCTTTCTTCATGATTCTTGCTTTGAGCGCTCCGATGATTCAAAGAATTGAGATGTCTGGAATTGCGCGCAATAACGATGCGAGAATTCTGTACTTGATTTTGATTTTGGCTTTCTTTGGTTGGCCATACCTTTCAAGAATTATTCGCTCACAAGTTTTGTCACTTCGCGAACGTGATTTTGTGCTTTCAGCAAGAGCCTTGGGCGCTTCGAATACAAGAATAATTTTCAAAGAGATCTTGCCAAATGTCTGGACTCCGGTGATTGTCTACATGTCTTTGACCTTGCCTGGCTACCTCACAGCTGAAGCGGTCTTTTCATATCTAGGAATTGGTGTTCAGCCACCAACTCCAACCTGGGGTCTTTTGATTGCAGACTCAACCAAGTTCATCATCAATGAACCTACATACTTCTTTATCCCATCGCTTTCGCTGATACTTGTCGTTTTGGTTTTTAACCTCCTCGGCGATGCAATCCGCGATGCTCTTGACCCTAAGAGCGAAAGTTAAAAAGACTTACCTCCTTTTGAGGTAAAACAAAAAACCGACAAAGAACTCCAAAGGAGGGGGAAATGTTGAAAGGCAACAAAAAGGCGCTAAAGACTACTTTGGCAACCCTTGCTGTAGCAGCACTTGCTACCGCAGGACTAACCGGCTGTTCAGCTGGTGCAAACGTGGGTGGAACTCTTACCTATGTAACATTCCAAGACGCGTGGACACACGCAGACCCAAACCGTAACTACACCGGTCGCGACATTGCCTGGTTTGGTTCATACATGCACCGCACTCTAACTGCGTATGATCGCGCAGAGGGCGCTGCAGGTTCTGCAGTTGTTCCAGACTTGGCTACCGACACCGGTACCGCGTCAAACGGCAACAAGACATGGGAGTTCACCTTGCGTGACGGTGTGGCCCACATCGGTGCCAGCGTGGGCATTGCCATGTACCCGTTGCACGGGACCACGGTCGACCAGCTCATCGAGTTTGCCGACGCCGCGCTGTATTTCGCCAAGCACGCGGGCCGAAACGTGTACCGGGTGTTCCAGGTGGAAGACGCGGGTGACGCCTCTGCTTCGGCCTGATCTGCACGGCTCGCCAACGTCACTGCCACCGTCGCAGCAACGGCTACCCCACGGGTTACCGCGCAGCACGCGGCACAGGTCACGGCAGCGGCACACAGCCCTTTTGGGGTTGACCGGGTGCCGCCTCG
>ERZ1034365.515-NODE-515-length-21396-cov-3.216098_pt1 | contig 21396 bp, 13 predicted proteins | sample MGYA00520615_ERZ1034365 | MGnify/ENA primary metagenome ERZ1034365 (study PRJEB33736, sample SAMEA104284505) | Azolla filiculoides | biome: Urban; feature: Water surface; material: Ditch water | place: Netherlands | collected 2015-10-28 | depth 0-0.1 m ... | reverse complement strand
GCATATATTCCCGTGTACAGATAGCTTTCTTTTCTTTTTTATCTTCCTGTCCATCTTTTCAGGAATTAGATACATCTTCTCTTGTAATGATATCATCTCCTGAAAAAGCAGCATTTTCATCGGTGAATTCAGGAAGCGGTAGTTTTTTTGTTTCAGACATATCAGTGTCTCCTCCACTAGAAGTTTGTTCCATTGATTCACTTGATTTGAACATACTTGATGGAAATCAAAAGAAATACTCAGATGACATAAATATAAAGACGGTAACAGTAATAGCTACTATTGTCTGAAGTGAAGTTTTTTTCATTGTATGAAAGATAAGATACTTCTATAGTTTCGTGATTTCAGAAAAAATGCAAATAATTCTCTCTGAAGATTGTGTAAAGAATAAAAAACACTCTATGATTAGAGTGTTACATTATAGTGTTCTGCAAGAGAATATATGTCTATTGTATTTTGTTTTCCTTCTGGTGCTTCATTTCCGACAAAGTTTGCAGTGAATGCAGATTTATTCTGAATTGCATCATAGGTATTTTTACTCATAAGAATCGATTGTTTATATTTCCGCGTTAATCACTCAAGTCGTGAGGCAACATTTACGGTATCTCCTATTATGGTAGCATCCATTCGTTGCTTGGTTCCTATTGTTCCCATGATTACTTCACCAGTGTTCATCCCAATTCATATTCCGATTTTTTTACCAATTGTAGTAATTTGAAACTTTTTTATATAATCCTGAATTTCTATAGAACATCGGAGAGCATTGTCTGAATGAACATGATCAAATATAATCATAATTCCATCTCAGAGAAACTTGTCGATATATCCTCCATGTGAGTAAATAATTTCTCCAATTCCATCAAAATAGATATTAAGGAGCATGAGAGACTTTACAGGATCAATAGTTTCACTGATACTTGTAAATCCAACAATATCAATAAACATAACAGTGAGATATTTTTTCTTAGAATCTCCGAGAACAAGCCGTTCGTATCATTTAAAACCAAGTTCATTATAAATATCTTTTGGTATAAATTTCTTAAAAAATGCACGAAGATCAGCAATATCTTTTTGAAGAATGTTTTTTCCAATATACGCTCGTTTAAATACAGAAGCAATTTCTGAATTTTCTATAAAAACAGTTGATTTCGGAATATTTCAAAGCTTAGAACCATCATTAAATTGTTTAAATAATCCCATAAATATATCAAAATCTTTTTTGAAACGCTCGTTCAAAAACAGATACATAAACATGAGTGCAAGATTTACTATTCCATCAATAATGGAGAGTATATAAACAATTTCCTCCTGTGTACTATAACTAATTGCCGCGAGAAATGCGCCATTAATCACCGTAAAAAATACAATAAGAATCCTATTGAGTGTGTATATGCTATTTTTAACTTCCATATGTGATTGCTAGATTACCCTTTTAGGGTATCATATTCCTTTTAGGAAAGCAAATTTCATGTGGTATTTTTATATTTTCTATTCCATATATTTTGAAAAGAAAAAAGAAAGAGAAATAATAGAAGAAGATAGAGAATATAGATTGATTTTTTCTGTTGTTCTTGCATTTCTGATATGTTGAATATTGATATAGGTTCTAATGTTTGCTTCTTTGTGTTTTTCATGGTTCTTTTCTTGATTGCTGATTGTATTTTTGCAATAGAAATTTGAGTATTCATCTCAGTGATTTCTCCTGTGAATTTATTGGTAACAAAACCAAGAATTGTATACGATCAAGGAGAAAGTTGTATACTTTTTGGATTTTTCCCAGAAAAATAACTTCCATCTGGCATTCTCCATGAATAAATATAATCATTGCTTCCAGAAAATATAAAATTCAAAGAACAGGTCGTTTTTGTTGTGCAGAAAATAGAATTATTTTGTTCATTAATATTTTTCCCATGATGTTGGAGGAAGATTTGTGGTGGTATGAATCATTGTTTCTTTTTCTTCTTTGGAAGTTTTTTAACAAGATCTTTCAATTCATCTCCTAAAAAATTACTATATTCTTGAATAAGGATTTCTTTACTTTTTTCCGAAAGTGAAGAATTTCAGAATTGATTGAACAGGTTCTCTTCATATATTTTTGTATAGAGCGTATTTAAATAGTCATTGGCTCGAAGTCGATGAAGTGGGTGTTTCCATATTCCTATGTGAAGTTTTTTCGCTTGAAGTGCTTGTATATATACATCTTCTGAATACTTCATTCCCTCTTCCGTTGGTAATAGAAATCATGAGAGAATTCACATTTCATTTGTTTGATAGTTCCCTATTGGTTGATACCACTTAGGCTGGAATGTGTCCTCTTCATTTCTCATTATTCATACTATTTCTCCAGAAAGTATTCAAAATGGACATACAAATTTCCAATTTCCATTGTAATACATATTAAGTGTTGTTTCTATGCCAAGATATCAAATGGTATCACCTGGGGATAATATTGTATTTTCTCATATACCATAGATATCATGTTTTCTTCAAGAAGAAGTCGATATCTGGCATCAGGAGAGATTAAAATCCCCACTTCAATAATTTGAGATTGAAACATAGTTTCCTATTCCTATTTTCTTCTGTGGAGAAAACATAATAGAGAGTGGAGGGAGATTCTTTTCTGGTATTTGTGCATTCTCTTCTACGATAATTGAGAGACTTGAAAATCCTTGTTCTCAATCTTCTGAAATTACTTTTAAAGTAATTATATAATTCCCAGAAATATACTTTTGTGCCCCTGGATCTTTTCTAGAACTTGTATTTCCATTTCAAAAATCCCACTGATAGGAAAGCTTCTTTCAAGATGAATGAAAGGAATTTTCGCCAGTGAGATTAATAGAACAAGGGGAATTTGTACAGGAGAGTGTGCTATCTGTAAATATTTGATTCTTTGGAAGTTTTCAGTCGATACTGATTATACTCGTAACAATTCCATTATTATTTTGTATAGGTATTGAGGAGCTTCACCCATACGTATGTATATCTTCAAATAGAATCTGATACAAGATAGAATGTATAGAACCTGTGTTTCATTTTGATTGAATCTGTAACTCAAGTGTACTTTTACCAGAGAAATATAGGGTAGAAGGATTGCATGTTTCTTCTCCTCAGCTTTCTGTTATTATGAAGCATCGGAAGTCATCTCTATTCATATTTCATGTAAAGCTTTCTTCGAGATGAAGATTGATTCGACATGGAAGTCCATATATACACTGAAATATAAATCCAGAAAGGGTTGCATTGCTTGGTTGCTGAAGAGTAATGATAGGAATTGGGGGATCTATTCATGAATTTGTTTCTGAAATAGGTTGTATTTCCTCCTCTTTTATAGGATGAATAATATTGGTATATCCAGAAAATGAAGTAGTAAGAAATATTCCTTCGGCTTGTAATCCTCATATACTATATATTCCATAATTTCAGTATGTTTTTATTCGGAGGTCACTTTGAGTTGTTTTATTTATTGAAAGCATTTCATATCCTTCGACTCATTCTTGTATAGAAAGCGAGAGTGTATCAGTGAGTATGGATCATGAAAATATATAACCACTGAGTGTATTTATTTGTCCTGAATACATTCCTCCAGTGCGTGAGTACAGAAAGAATGAATCTATCAGTATTGAACCGGTTATAATTTGATCATACTGTATAATGATAGTATCAATTTTCCCATTACTGTCTTTATCTGTATAGCTCAGATATCGAGGAATTGGCGGGGTAACCAGAGGAGGATATGAATCATCGTCCAACAATTCACCTGTATGTGTTGTTCATGAATAAGAAGTATTTCCGGAGTTACTTGGAGTGTTATTATTTTCTTGTTGAACTCCACTCCCTGAATTCATTTGGCTTTCTCCAGATCCAACTTCCTCATGGATTCCTGAGTTTGATATATTATTTCATGACGATGTTTCTGGTGGGATATTATTTCTATCTTGTGTATTCCCTGTTTCGGTTTGTACGGTTTCAGAAATAATATGATCACATGATGAATTTATTGCATAGGGGTGTTCTATGGGAATTCATTTTTCACTTGAGATATAAGAAAAAGTATCAATTTGTATTCCTGCTGGATCATATAGATAGAGGGTTTCATCAGTATTATTTAGTATCATTTTTGTTACTATTCGAGAAAGAGTGAGGGTTTTTCCGTGCTCTAAAATATATCATGAAAGTGTATAGGATTTTGGTTGTATATCAGCAATAACATATCCAGACAAATCTATCGCCTCACATCCGATATTTTGTAAGATAATCTCTTCAAGGCGTGCATCCTCTTCGGTATTTGGAAGGACTTGTATTATGTGCACTTCAGCAGTGGCAGTGAAATGCCAAAGAGTAAATATACTCCCCAAAAGAATCAAACATATATGTCGAATCTTTCTTTTATCCATGTAGTGGATTTCACTATAATGTCTCCTATTATAATAAGAGTTACAAAAAAGCAACTAGATTTCTTTGAAATCAGAACTCCTAATTTTTAAATAAAAAGTATCATATTTCTCTATATATCGAGACAAATACTTGTTTTCTCCTTTGGAAGAAATTCTCGAAAAAGTTTATAAAAATCGGTTCGAATCTTGAGGGGAAATCGTATAAAACCATCGGTTGAATCTTTTTGATGAATACTATAGAGCATATCAAATCATGGATTTTTTTTCATAATAACTTTATAATCCTCCTTCGTAAATAAGAGTGAACCTACTGAAAAAGAGTGGACTTTATGAAAATCAATCTCTTCCTTGAGTTGCTCAAGAAACTTTCGATATACACTCTCATATTCATGAACCGGTAGGAGTGGAAGAAATCTGAGGCCAACTTTCCATCCGCGATCTATAAGAGTATTGATTGCATGTACTCTTTCTGTAAGCGATGATGTTTTGTGTTCATACTGTTGAATAATACTTTCAGGATTCAGTGAGAAAGCGATTTCATAATTCTTTGGCGCCTCAAAAGGAAGGAGTGATGTAATGTTTGCTGATTTTGTTCTTGATTCACAGATAACTCAGGGGAATATTTCAAAAAATGGAATAAATGATGCATTAAATTGAGTTATCATATCCAATCATTGGATATCTGAATAATTACTTGCGTAGAAGATAATCTTTCCTGTTTTGTCTTTTTCTCGAACAGATGAAATTACCTTTTTGATACTATCTTGGATTTCTTCATAATTTACAAAAATAATCTTCATAGCATGATTTTTAAATGCTCATTTGAGATAGCAATAATCACAATCAAATACACATCAGAGTGAACTTTTGAAAAAGAATGAATAATCATATCAGTCATATCCAGGTGGACATGTACTTACATGATCTCAACGGAGCCGTGCGAGTATGAATGATTCTTCAATAGGAAATTGCACAGTGGCATCAAAAATATTTTTATAATGTCGAATCCGTACAATATCAGCCTGAGGGATTTTTTTCAGGATATTTTGAGTAAGCGGAAGATGTTCAATATCACGTTCAAGATATATTATCATGATTTTCTTATCTATAAAGGAGGGATCTTGTATTAAAAATGTATACTATACTGTATTTTACATGTTTGACAAATACATGAAAGCAGTACAATATAAAGAATACTTACAAAACTTAAGTATAAGAAACACTCAAAAAAATACAAACTGAACGTATTTCCTATTTTCTATTCTTCCATGAATCGAAAGAGTTTTCTCTTATACGTGTCTTTGTTGTTATCTATTCCTTGTTTTGTTGTGGCTCATCCTCTTGATGTGTCAAATACAACTTTGAGTATTTATTCTACTACCATAGAATGATCCACTACACTCCATCCAGTTGAGTTGGACCATATTCTTATAAATTCAGGAAATATTCTTCCTGAAAGTATTACCCCTGAGAGCTATTATGAAAATAGGGAGGTTTTATTTTCCTATATGAAGCAAGCATTTCATATGAAGAGTGGAAATACCCTTTGTACCATGACTGGTTTTTCCCTTGAGGAAGGCCTTTTTATCGATGAAATGTATAGTCGTTGATTCCCAATTTCCTATCGATTTGAGTGCCCTACTCTCATTGATACGCTGACTTTAGATATGCAAATATGCACGGACCTTTCTCTTCTGACGATTCGAGTATCGCTCTATGTGAATTCTTCACAATGACCAAAAACGATTGCCTATAAGGTTTTTACATCAAAATATACGACTGCAACCATTTGAATGCAGTACATAACTTCTCTTGATAGTGATCATGATGGATTAAGTGATGAGGAGGAACGTTGATATGGAACGAATGGAAGCCTTATGGATACTGATGGTGATAATTATACCGATAGTGAAGAGATACGGAATTCATGGAATCCACTTTCAAAAGATCCAGGACCTTGGCAAACTGAACGTTTGGAAATTATACCAATAAGTACTCCTGGAAATAATACAATACATTCATGAAGTTTGTCATCTGGAATTTGGTGAGGAATGTTATTTGAGTCTATTCTCCAACGAATTCGTGTCATTGCATGAGAAAAATTCTCGAGTTATTCTTTCGTATGGATATGGTGGTCGGTTTTATTTCTTGGTTTTTTTCATGCGCTTGGACCTGGACATTCAAAAACATTTCTCGTCACTTCCTTATTGGATTCTACCGTTTCATGGTTGCAATGAGTAAAATATCCGGCAATATTTACCTTTACACATTTAGCAGATATCCTGGTTTTAGCAATTATTACAAAAGGGCTATTCTTGGTAAATATTCCCTCTCATATTATTACATATCTCCAGCAAATAAGTGTTGTATTGCTTTGTATTCTCTCTCTTTTTTTCTTAATTCGAGCACTTGTTTGAAGAATTTCTCCACAAAAAAAAGAAAATATACCACACAACCAGAAAAAAATTTATATCTATTCATTTCTCACTGGACTTCTTCCTTGTGGATTTGGGTGGAGTATGTTTCTTGTCCTTTTTTCTCTTGGGAAAGTTGTATGGATATTCCCACTTCTGCTTGCTTTAGGAATAGGAATTTTCTTATGTCTCGTAACTGTGACAACTGTTACCTTATTCCTTCAGAAACGAGTTTATACATTTTCTCCACGAATAGCAACGTATTCAACCATTCTATCAAACGGTCTTCTTTTTCTTTTGAGCTCATTTCTTCTTATTCAAGTTTTCTAATTTTTCTATTATGATACGTCGCATTCTTATTGGATTTCTTCTCATCCTTCAAGCGGGATGAAATATACTTCCTGCCTTTGCAGTCAGTACAAATGGAAGTGCTTCTCCTTGGTCACGAGAGAAAGCTTTTCATCTGGCAAATGCAACATTGTTCTCTCCTACAGACTCTCTTGTGGAGAGTTTGTATCTCGCATGAAGTGCTGATGCAGCAGTAAATATTCTTTTCCCAGATAGGAATTGACCCGATAGAACCTCATTTGATGCAACTATCGGAAGTTATACCTCTTCTGGATTTAACTGGTGAGATGGAAATCATACGACTCGCTTATATCAGCTTACTTACCTGCTCGATCCTTATGAGGCAAAGAGAAAATTTTTCTCATTGTTTGAGGATATATATGCGGTAAATACAGATAATGCAAAAAGTATCACAGCTCGTGAAATCTCAGACATGCATGCGGTCATATATACTGGAATGTTTGGAAATTATAAATCTCTCGTAAAAAAACTCCTCTATAATAATGGACAGTGAGGAGATTTTGCTATGTGAGCCTTTCTTGATCTCTTTAATCAGAATAATCCAAATAACCCAAACGAAAATTATGCCCGTGAACTTCTCCAACTTTTTTTGATGGGAGAATATAAGCCAGGTGAATCCAATGAAAATGGAAATACTCGAAATTATGAAGAATCCGATGTTCGTGCACTTGCTCGTATCTTAACCGGATTACGTTCTGATTCTACCACCCACTCAGTAACCTATGATACACTCTATCACAATACTGGAAGTGCTATTGCATTTCTTACTGGAGAATTAAAGGCTGGACAGAATTTTCCTTTTTATGATAGCCAATCTGGAACTCTCAACCTTGGAAGTATGGAGAGTTCAATCGGTGGATCAAATGGATTAACGGATAATACGATTGATTATATTTTCTCAAAAAGAGAACGTGAGATTGCATTATTTCTTGCAGATAGGATATATCGTTTCTATATACATGATTTCCCAACACGAAGTGAGATCGATGCTATTGCTGATGTTATTATTGGCCAGGATTTTGATTTGTTTCTTGTAGTTAAAACATTTCTTGCAAGTGATCGTATGTATGCTGAAACGGCTATGAATACAATCCGTTATAAGAATCCACTTGAACTGACTATAGGAACAATAAAACGCATTCATCTTCCTACCGAATCCACGATTGATCCAAATATCTATGATGCCTCTTTGCTACGACGACTGAATTGGACACCATATAATCCTGGAAGCGTGTTTGGTCGAGATGGATTTGATGATAATAAAAAATGGTTACCCACTAGTACGATTAATGCATGGATGAGTGCAAGCAATTATTTTACATATAATAGAAGTACTGGTTCCATCGATGTTCCAGCTATTCTCGGTTCCTATCGAAAAGAGTTAACGAATGAAATTATTGCGGTATTTTCCCATTCAGGAAATACCTATTCTTGAAGTGTCACACTTGGTTCTGGAGTTATCTGAACCGATAGTGGGTCGCTCAATTTTGAAAACTCTACTGTTTCCCTTCCTGATTTTACTGTGCATACTTCTTCAGGTATTCTCACTTTTTCTTCTGGGTCATACAATGCGCGTGATATGATTCTTACTATCTGATGATGAGTGTTTGATGCAAGTTGAATAACTACCCCGATCTTGTCTGGAAGTTTTTCTATTCAGCCTGGAAGTGTTTTATCTGCCGATATTCTTTCTGCAGATTCCATCTCTTCACTGCTTGAACAAAAAGTGCTTGGTACCGATATTCATCTTCCATCGGATATTCATTCACAACTTATTTCATTTCTTGAACATGATGCAAGTGGCTCACTCATTCCAGTAACCCCAAGTAATGAGGTATATCTTTCTTCAAAAATTCGATGAGCTCTCTCTCTCCTTCTTTCTCTTCCTGAATATATTCTCCTTCGTTGAAGTGATATTCCTCCTTCAACCGAAATTGCAGATAATCATCTCCTTGATGGTATTACAGGAAAGATTGTATTTATTGAACTCTATGGCTGAAATGATTATCTCTCAAGTATTATAGGAAAGAATGATTATTCAACCTATCTGGATTATCGTACGAATTTGAGCGGAAGTATTGCACTTACTGGAAGCGATCTCGTTGATATAGGGCCTTTCTATATGAATCGATATCTTGCATATGGAAGCGGAGAAGTAGATAGTTTTAAATCTTTATTAGATAGTGGATATTTAAAAATATTTAATCGAGTGGGAACTCCGATGCATTCACAAGATCATGATGCAGCTGCAAGGCAAATAGCATCTTATGGAAGTACAACGTCAAATACTGCTCTCGGACTTTTCTGACAGTTGGTTAATCGTGAATTTGACAGTACTCATACCATCTCCCTCTGAGCGAAAAATCCAAATGTATTTCGAGGAGGAAGATATATCAATGTAGGCTGAAGTATTATTCTTACGAATCCCCTCTCCAGTACTTATCGCTCACATATTACAGCGATGAGTGATATTCTTCGTGCACGTTCATATCCTTCGGATACTGCATCGGTATTTCGGAATGCGATTATGATTCATGATATTGGAAAAACTTCTGTTGCACAATGATGACCATCAGGAGCAAGTGGGAATATGAAGAGTGTTTTTGATTTTCTGAAGGTTCTCTTAAATAATAATATTGGTCGATCCTACTACATGGGATGATTTGGATGATATGATACCCATGGAGAACAATTTGATACTTTAAATAGAAATCTCCGTACTGTAGCAGAGTCAGTGACCACATTTTTTAATAGTGTGAAGGATAGCCAAGATATTACGCTTGTAATCTTCTCTGAATTTGGGCGTACGAATAAAGTCAATTCTACCCTTGGAACCGACCATGGAGATGCTGGAGGAATGTATGTTATTACATCCAATTCTACCCTTCGTTCACTTCTTTCTAATGGGGTATATGGAAATATGACACTCTGAAGTAGCAAGGCAAATGCACTGTGAGTTGGTATCGATTATCGCTCAGTATATGGAAAGATTTTTCGTTCATTGTATGGTTTTGATGATTCCAATTATTTTGGAAGCTATAGTAATTTAGAAAATGACATTGATACTACTCCCGTTCGTATGTCTCGTTTGAATACCTCGTATCAAGTATCAGGTTCCAATCTTTTGGCGAATGTTTCAGTGAATATAGAAAGCACCAACTATAACAGTGGAAAGGCTGCTTATACTTGGGTATATGCATGAACTGGCACTGATAGTCTTCGGACCTATAAGCCTCGAGAACAATTTGACCGAAGTCCTCGATATGTGCAGCAGATTAATACGAGAAATGTTCCTTTATATGCTATCCGATCGTTCTCGAACCAGTATACCCTTACTGACTTTACTGGATCATTTGCAACCGGAAGTACTCCAATCGTATATGGAAATACTATAAATCGTTTTTCATTAACTGGATCAAGTATTCTTTCTCGATATACCAATACAACTGCCCCATCAACTCTTGCCTGAACAGGAATTCTTCTATCACATGTTGGAAGTGGAAATCTCCTCGATACGTATAGTTATACAGGAGTTACTCTTACTTTTGCTTCATGAGATACTATGGTAACGAGTGTAACGAGTAATAGTGGAAATATCGTCTGGCATGGAGGTTTTTCCTTGGCACAGAATATTATTCCAAGATATTTTCTATCACGTGAAAGTAAGGTTCTTTCTGATCAAAAAATGCTCACAGAGAATAATACAAATCATATAATTCGTATGGGGGCTGATACTCTCGGAGTTGGAATGATTCTTAGTCAACCAGTTACTTTAACTTACACAAATCTTCTCTCTGGATCAGTCTATCGAGTGGTATCGAGCGAAGATGGATATGACTGGAGTGATGTGGAATCGCCTGGTAAACTTTATACAGTTCAAGGAAGTGGTACCCTTTCATTTTCAACGGCTCATTTTTCATTTTTTGCTCTCCTGGATGCAAATACAACGGTAGTTTCCCCAAGTTGTACGATTGTGAGTTCAACACCATCCGTTACAAATGGTTCATGAGCAGTACTTACATGGACATTATCTCATGTTCAAAGTGGTACACTTGCTCCGATTGGTCAAAATGTAATTTCAGACTGAAGTTTGACTGTATTTCCTCCTGCATTTACAGGAACACTCTATACTCTCCATGTTACAAATGATACTCTTACTGGCAGTTGTTCAGTACTTATTACTAGTACCTGAACAACGAATACAGGAACAACGAATACAGGAACAACGAATACAGGAACAACGAATACAGGAACAACTCCCGTGATTCGAAGTGTTTGAGGTGGTTGAGGTGGTGCCTGAGCAGCATTTCTTCGTGTAACTCAGATGAATAATCCTACAACACAACCAAATATTTCTGCTTCTGCTTCACTGTTACCAGTACAGTATACATTGAGACCAGGATATTATGCAGGTCTGATTGAAAAATTTGTACGTGAAAGTGCTCTATCTGGAAATGTTATTCGTGGACAACGAGCTTTGGCAATAGGGATTATAACGGATATAAATCGTATTCTTCCTAAGAATACTGAGAAAATACAAATTATTGATCGTATTCTTGATTTGGTTGCAACCATCAAAAGTACAAAAACTGATATGCGCTCACAGGAACTTTTGACGGCATTTGTAGAAACGCTTCAAACTCAAAAACTTCAATACACACTCCATGATGCTGATATGATTGAGAATCTTGCAACTACGATAGAAACCTATCTTGGATTTCAATACGTAGATGCAGAGAGATCGCTCATTTTACGAGCCACACCTCAGGTTACTTCTCGAAATATTCTTGCATACTTACCAAGAAATATGCAGGTAGAGATTCTTGAACCAGGAAGTATCTGGACAAAAGTTCGAGCTGGTCGTAAGGATTGATATGTTCGTACTCGGTATCTTCGTACAGAAAAGTTGGAAGAAAGTATTCGAATGGCGAATGTATCAACTGAAAACGGAGTAAAATGAGATATTGTCGTTCGTGGTTCCGTCTTTGTACGAAAAACTCCCGAGGCGAATGGGAGAATTACAGCGGTATTACCATCTACTACAGAGATTACTGTTGTTGATCACGTATGAAAATGGTGGGAGGTACTCTGGAATGAGGGCAAGGGTTATATATATGAGAAGCTCGTTCAGCTTCGATAATAGATCCCACCTATGTTCTTATCTTGAAACGAATACATTAGTGAATGAATACTAACCAAAGAAGCAACTGATCCAGTAGTCCATTGTATGGTACATACTGGATTTGATGCTTGAGAACACGAAGATTTCGAAGCATATATGCATTCGTACATTCATTATATAGCTTCTACGGTTTGAGATATTCTCCTTTTTGTCTCCGATGGGGAATCATTTGACGAGGAGCAAGTTCGTCAATTCGAACTTATCCGTTTAGTGGAATGAATATCAATCTTTGTTTCCCTTCATGATGGTGGCATATGAGATATGCTCTTGAATCTCTCTCATGAATTTGAGAATTCAGAAGAGATCTATTTTAAGGCATTAGAAAATAACGGATTGAGTCGAGTTTTATATATGTGGTGTAAGGAAAATATTGACCTTACTGAGATGGGTCAACTTGCAGAGAAAAGGAGAGAACATAAGAAAATATATATGACACATGGATTATGAGATGAGACGAGGCGGGAATGGCTTGATACAGAATCAGATAGACTTCACGAATGGGAAAAGACTATTAAAAATAGACTTGATATCTCAGCACTTGCCAAGAAGGCTCTTTCCGAAATAGGCGTACTTGAATGATGGCAAACGCAGACCTCTCGAAATATGAGAAACCGTCCACGATTTATTCGACTCTATCAACATGCCATGCGAGTACTCGGCAGAGAGCGAGTTCGAGAAATATTTATTGCAGATGCGGAAGGGAGTTTTACTGTTCCCATAGAGCCGGTTACTCATTTTCGGAATGAAGATAGAACACTTTCCCCGACCCCAGTTGCTGATATGTATCCACAGAAAATTTTTCATACTTCTGAAGAGGTGACTTATGGAAATGCAACTCTCCTGAGAGATGGACTTACCTATGCACTCTCTCTTTCTCGTCATCGGAAACTTATGCAGAACCAACCACTTGAAGTACTTCGGTCGATGAATTTTCCACTTACACCCGATACAAGATTTATATTCTCCTGAGAATATCGATGAAGATGCGTCCATAACGTCGCAAAAGTTATGCGTGATAGGCTTGAAGACATATGAGGGAAATATATCATCGCAGATGATTCATTCACCTTGCTTCATCCTGATGATGATTGAACAGAAGAGGAAGACTTCCAAGATTGATACTAGTATAAAAAATACCCGAATATATCGGGTATTTTTTATGTTTATTTTTTCATGAATTCAACTTTTCCTCCTAGTTCCATCCAAGAATGAATTCTTCCTATCACTCGTGTTTGTTCTGCTTTCGGAAGCGATGTTGTAATGTGTTTTTCGATTTCTTCCAAGAAAGGAATCAATTCTTTCGGTGCAAATTCTGTCTTTTCAAGTTTATGAGTCAGATAGAGTGCTATACGTATAATATTGGCACGTTTCATAGTAAATGTATCAATTCCATTTCCACTGAATACTACTCCACTATATTCGTCGATACTGATTTTTGATAACTCATTCTTGAATACATCATCGAATGAAGTGAGTGAATCATGCGTTATTTCTTTATCACTTTCAGGAAGCTTTCCACCACAACTTGAACAATATGGCATACCTTTGAGGGTAAGCTCATGACAATGTGGACAATGGATTTGAATCTCATGTGAACAAAGTGGACAGTATGGTTTTGTAAAATCCACACCATTTCCACATTTTGGACATTTTTTATCTGAAATAAATCGTTTCAGAACATTCTGTGGAGAATAGAGTCTCTTCTGGATACGAAATACAAGATATCCAAATACTACTATAATAAGTACTGGCCAGAGGAACTGAACGAGATAGAGGAGAGGCGTAAATACCGCAAATAATTCTGCCAAGAGTGCAAATATCTTATGTGGAATAATATCCCAAAGAAACATCCCTACAATCTGTATAAGTACCAATCCATATGCAAACGTTGCAACAGAAAATATGATAGCATGAGGACTATTTTTTATCTTTTGTACAATATAGATTCGATAGAGAAAGCTAAACACAATCACTGCAAATAGGAGTGATAAGATAGCTACAATAAGCTTATACGTGAGGTAGGCAGTATGGTATAATTCGCCAGCTTGTTTGTATTGTGCCTTGAGTTCTTCTACTTGACTCGCATGAGTTGTACGAATGGACTCAATCTGAGCTCGTACACTTGCGATACTTGCTTCTACTGATTCGAGTTGTGATTTTGAATTTTGAAGTGTTTCTTTTACCTCATTTTTATCGATTGCTCCATTTTCTTCACGAGCAATTTTTTCGGTTAAAGCGGTATTATAATCATCTTGTGCATCACGTTTTTGTCGGAGAAGATTCGAATTTTCATTTTCAAGATTTCGAAGCTGTTCTCCATACGAATTGATTTCCTGAGCACTTCCAAGGAGAGAATTGTAACTATTAGTAAAATCATATTTTGGATTATTGGATACAAGATCACACGTGTTGTATCCATTGTAGGCATATGAGTTCTGGTTTTCATAGAATGAATAATTGGAAGAACCAACTTCAAATACAGAAAGGAGTGATGAGATGCAAGTTGGAATTGCTTTCGGTTGATCTGGGATCTCACGAATGATATAGAGTGTCCACTGTGCCGACATGAGGATAGCAGCAAACATACAATACAAGAGGAAATATCCCAGTTTTGTCGTTTGTTTTTCTGAAAGCTCCTCACCAATAGTAAGTGTCGTAAGTTTCGGTCTTCGAAATATACGCTCACGAATGAATGAAACAATATCAAACATACAATATAAGTAAAAAAATACCTCTCTATTCTATGATAAAGAGGTCGAAAAAGCAAAAACAGATAGAGTGAATCTTACTGTTTTGGCTTATCTACTGGATCATATCACCCACGTGACCAAGGATTACAACGGAGAATTCTCCATATTCCTTTCAGTATTCAGAGAATAATCCCTTTTTTTTCGATAGCTTCTATCGTATAATCACTACATGAAGGAATATGTTTACAATACGGGGGACGATTGAGTGAACGTGCCCAGAGTGAATGATCAGGAGAAAGGTATCTTTGGTATCGTTGCAAGATGGAGAGAATGATATTCTTAAGAAATGAATGTATATGAGATATTATTTTCATATGAGGGATGGAAAAATAAGGGATTCGAGTTCCTGAAGAAAAATTTTCTTATCTTTTCCTTGGCTAGATTGTATATATTCTTCTATATCTTTCTGAAAGAGTGCCTCATAAGAGATGGCAAGTTTTTCATAGATACTATACTCTGCATGTGTCAAACGATAGTACGTTCGGATATTTTCATACGTTTTTCTCTTTGGGATTTTTTGGAGATACGTTTCTATACTTTCAAAAAATGATTGAAAAGAAATGCTATCAGAAATGGTTTCGACTCATTTTTGGATAGAATCCAGAGAAACAGCTGAGTCAATTGCATCTACTGGAACCTTGAACAGGATATACGGGATACTTGGAAAACGTTTCATGGCTTGAACAAAGCCATATGATTCCATATCAACGTAGGATTCAAGAATTCATTCCAGAGAGCGGACTTCCCTTTCAGAAGAATAGAAACTTCCCAATGGAGCAAATCGAAAAGGAAGAAGTGGGATTTCTTCCTTCTGGTTTGATCCAGATCGAATATGTCCTACCTGTATAAGTGGTGCATTGAGTGCATACTCTGGATGATAGCCACAGATGCCAATATTGACCACAAAATCTATCTCAGCATGTTGAGATAGATAAGCCACAAGACTTCCGATCATAGCATAGGATCCAATTCCTGTTGTCAGGAAGAGAGGATGAATTCCTGGATAATGAAGTGTCTTTATGGATTGTGTTATTATGCGTTGCTCCCAGGGAGTTGCCGCAACAAAAAGTACAGTAATCATATATCTACTCTACCGAAAAGAGCAGAAAAGTAAATCACTTTTTATCAAAGAAACAAAACCCTGCTTGCCTTTCTCGGGAACCTAATTAGAATACGGATATATGAAAATCGAAATACCAAAATCCTATTTCTATACCCATGTTCCCATTCGAGTGAACATACTTATTGCATGGGGGTGTTTCATTCTTGGGATTATGCTTTCCCTTCTTCTCCTCTATCGAGAACAAGTGACTCCATCATCGAATGAACTCAAGAAAACAGAAAGTATCATCTGGCTCTTGGATAATTCCCTCTCTATGGCGACAGAGGATATCATATATCACGAATGAAAAACGAGTAGAATTCTTGCTGCCAAAGAGCTAATATCTGAGTATATCACTGCTCATCCTGAAAAGTTATATGGATTGATCGCTTTTAGTCGAGAACCCCGTCTTATATCTCCGATTACAAGCACTCCAGAGACTATCATCAATTTTCTTTCGAGCCTTCGTCCAGTCAATTTTCAGTGAGGAAGTAACATAGAATCAGCTATTGATAGCATCAGAACTCGTTATAGTTCCTGACACCTGGATAATACTGTTAGCGTTGTTATCCTGACTGATGGAGGGGAAGAATGAGATATTGGGAATCTTGGATACATTCCTTCATCTTCCTTACAGTATTCTATTATCGGACTTGGAACAGAGATAGGTGCCAATATCCCAATAGGAATGGACGCATTCGGATGACAAAATTATAAGATGTATGGATGAAAACCTGTTCTATCTATCCGAAATGATGAAAACCTCTCTCGACTCAGCAAGATTCTCATTTCTCCATATATTTTCCTAGAGAAGTTTGATATTGATACCTTTTCAGATGCTATTCCACAAGGAAAAATCCCTCATACGATATTACCAGTATTTCATATACCAGGGAGGACGACATGGTGGTATGGTTCCCTCTTTCTTCTCTTTTTTATAAGTTTTGCCCTTACTCGGTATCGACCACATTAGACTATGAATTTACGAAGCATTTTCATCATTATAGGAACACTCATTCTTATTGTATTCATGAATTTTCGAGAGTTAGCAGGTTCGGTTTTTCATGCATGACTTCTTTTTTCACCAAGTATTCTATGATACCATCGAGTAGAGAAAATTTTTTCCTGAACTCACCGAGCGGAACTCGCATATAATCAAGGAATGATCTTATATTATTCTGGAAATTATATGAGTGGCGAGAGTATGTTTGATACAAGTATAGCCCATGGAGCAACTGGTGAAACACTCTTTCGTACGCAATTTGTCCGAGGAAATACAGCGTATTATATCGGAAAGTCCCTCTCGGATACCGGTGCGAGAATTGCACGATATGAGCAAGCTCTTATTGCCTATACCTGAGCAAATATGGTGCATACTGATTCCCGAGTGGACTGGAATTATGCATTTGTAGAAAAACTCCTTCAGGATGAAAAGGCATCACAGCAATCCAAAGAAGACAGCTCAGAAAATTCAGAGAGTGGATCATGAGAACAAAAAAAAGAGGATTCTGGATCAGGAAAAACCCAATCTGGAACCTCCGAGAAACCATCAGATTGAGGGGATACAAAGAAAATCTGGTCAAATGGAAATGAAAAAACTTTCACTCCAGATCCAACTTCCAAGGAACCACTTCGAGATGAAGATCGTGAATCATTACAACTGTATGCGGAAGATCTGAAAAATCTCACGAAACAACAAGAACAATTCCTCAATCCAGATGGAAAGAGTGAGGTATCGAGTGCCCATGATCAGATACAACAATTCCTCCAAGAAATGGCAGGATTTGATCCGATCGATACATGAGTAAAAGATTGGTAATATCTCTTGTCCTTGTTATCTACTTCACTGAGATGATACGAACCTCTTCTTCTAAGGTTATCTTATAGCTCTCTTGAATTGTTTTTTTCGCAAGATCACGAAGGGCAAGAATATCCTGAAATGTTCCATGTTCATCATTCATGAAAAAGTTGGCATGAACTTCAGATATTTTGGCTCAACCAATTCGAGTTCACTTGAGTCCGACTGCATCGATAAGTCTTCCTGCACTCTCTCATGGAGGATTCTTAAAGAAAGAACCACAGGTATGTCCTGCTGGTTGTTTTTCACGACGAACTGACATGAACTCTGCAAGTGACATTTCCATATAGGGATTCTCTACGATAGCTCCGAGATCGAAACGAGCAGATAATATAAGACGCTGTGATTGGGCTTTGAGCTTACTGGTACGATATGCAAAGAGACATTGCTCACGTGTCCAAGTTTCATGGGTTCACCGTGCCATGTCATAGATAGCAACATCGAGTAAGAAATCTTTTGCCTCAAGACCAAATCAACCAGCATTTCCAGCAATCGCTCCTCCCCAAGTTCCAGGAAGTCACACCCAAGGGATGAGGTGAGAATTTTTATGTTCGGTATATATTTTCTGAGAAGTGAGCGAAACGAGTTCTCATGCTTGTACCGTCAAGATTCATCCATCCAGGGTATATCCTCGAATATCAAATCGGATAATAATCCCAGGAAAAACGTCGAAGGCAAACAAAAAGTTCGTACCACGAGCAATGAATATTATCGGGAGATGTTCATGAATGGAGAACTCATATATTTCTCGAAGATGTTCGAGAGCGCTTTGATCCAATATCTCAAAGTAATATCTTGCCTTTGCAGGAGTATGAAATGCTGAGAGAGCAGTTATGTCGTGATCACGGATGAGACATGATGGAGGCATAAACAGCATGGGTTATGATAGGTACAAGATAACAGAAGAATGAGAAAAAGCAAACAAAAAAACCACTCCGAAGAGTGGTAGAAAAAAGAAAGGCGCAATGGGCATTACTTGAGTATGAGCCAGAAAATAAATCCAACGAGCATACCACCCAAGATGGTAAGCGGAGAAAATATTCCCACGATCGCACCAACCAATAAATACTTCAACATGATGGTTCCTTTCCGTCTTTGTATCAAGACAAGTGCTTACGACATGTAAATACGTCTTTGTATATCGAGACTATTCATATAGTACATATATGTAAACACTTGTCAAAAATATATGTATTCTATCAATTCCCGTCTCTTGGAGGTGCTTTTATTCTTTATTTTCAGAAATAAGAGTGGACTCTACCCTCTCACCGAATCCCTTTGTAACAACATCTACAAGGGAAATATTCGAAGAATACACGAGAACGGTTTCATTCTTATGGCGGATTTTATAGATGGGTTTTTCTCATTTAAGATAGTGGAGATACGGATTGGCAGTATTTTTCTTATTGTATCCTTCGATGAGATGTTTTGGCACTGCAAAGTAGGATCCACGAAATATAATAATCCAACTGTGTGCATATTTCTGAAGAACAATTTGATTTTTTTCCAGATCAACGAATCGATTGCTGAGTCTATTCTCTACTGCAAGTCAGATAATATGATTGAGTGGTATAGTCACTTCTTCTGGGAGTTCCAAAAAGTCTTCCGCTCTGCGAAAATATTCTTGTACTGGATTCGTTGTCTCAAGAGAATGAGAAGATGTGGGGAATTGATTTTTTTTCATAGTTGGGAGTGTTTATAGCATTCAGCCTCTTGATTTCCAGAACTCTTTTCCTGCACGGATATCTGTCGTGGCCCTATCGCGTAACTTGGGTTCATCGAGTATGGTTGATTTTCAGAAGTCGATGAGATATACATTCTTTATCATTGTATCATTTTCAGGATTTTTGACAATAAGAATATTTCATGGATGAATATCTCAGTGTTCGAATCCATGACTCCGGAACTCCTTGAGAAAATCAATGATCGAATCATAGACTTCTTGTCCAAATAACTCATAAGTCAGTGATTCATAATCGAGGGTATGATTTTTTGACTCCATGAATTGCGTTAGTGTCTCTGGTATATTGGTCACGCCAAACATACGAGCGAGTTCATCATCATTTTTGATCCTCATATAGTCTGATTTTCCATTTGGGAAGAAACGTTGGAAGTTTGCTTGTTGTGTTTCCTCAAGATATGCAATCAATCCATAAAAATAGAGTGATCTTCCCTGGACTTCTTCCATGATGATGGCGCCCATATCGATGAGCTCTTTGTGATTTTTGATTTTGTAGTATATCGGAATCCGAAAGAACTGCTTCGCAGGATCGAACTCATAGATTGACCAGAGTCCATAATAGAACGACTCATGATTCCATCATTCTTTTACTGACATAACTGGATCAGGTTTTTCTTTTTCTAATTCTATCCCTTTTGGTGTCAGTTCTTCTTTTCTCCAGACAATAGGTATCTTCACGAGAACATTATCTTTTCCGGTAAAGAATACGAGTCAAGCTTCTCACTTTCCACGGATTTGGAAATTGGTAAAATTGGATGGAAAATATGTTCCATCTTTGATGAGGAGAATAAGTACTCGGATAATGCGATGTTTTGAATCTTCTGAAAGGTATCGTCCTATAGAAGCCTCGTACTGAGTCAAAAATACCCGAATATCCCTTTCGGAGATATGAGTATTTATTTGTTCGGATGAATCCTCTGGAGGCACGTTTCCCATGAGTCGAAGTCTATTGAGTATTCCTCTAGTTTATCGGTATTCCAACACTTTTGCAAATAATTCAAAATAAAATCCCACTTCCGAAGAAGTGGGATTTTAGCGCGATATATTTATTTGGGAAATATATTACAACTTGAAGGCGTTTACAACAACCTTTGCAATCTCAGCACGAGACATAGAGTCATTTGGACGGAATTTACTTCCTTGTCCAGAGATGATTCCAAGAGCCTTTGCCTTGTTTACAAATTTCGCAAGATCTGAAGTCTTAACAACATCAGAGAATGTACCAGGAGTAGTGTCAGTTACAACATCAGCTCCAAGAACTCCTACGAGAATCTTCATAGCTTCTGCACGAGTGATAGTATCATCAGGACGGAAATTCTTCGCATCCTTATTTACAAGACCCTTCTTTGCAGCAAGCGCAATAAACTTAGAAAGAGTATGAGTACTCTTTACATCTGCGAATCCAGGAAGTGCAACTCCATCAGTATTCCATCCAGATGTCTTGATAACAATCTTTAGAAATTCTGCACGAGTAAGACGTCCTTCTGGATTGTAGCTAGAAGCATTGTTCACGATTCCGCGAATAGCAAGTTTCTCTACGTAACTCTTTGACCAGTTATTTGTAAGATCCTTGAACATAAGCTTGG
>ERZ1034365.514-NODE-514-length-21456-cov-4.147809_pt1 | contig 21456 bp, 17 predicted proteins | sample MGYA00520615_ERZ1034365 | MGnify/ENA primary metagenome ERZ1034365 (study PRJEB33736, sample SAMEA104284505) | Azolla filiculoides | biome: Urban; feature: Water surface; material: Ditch water | place: Netherlands | collected 2015-10-28 | depth 0-0.1 m ... | reverse complement strand
CTGACCGCGACATAGTCGGCCTTCAGGCCCATCGCGGTCTTGATGTCGTCCATGTCCTTGCCGGTCAGCGCCGGCGCAGTCAGCCCGCCGCCCTGCTTGTTGATGCCTTTGTTGTTCGACAGTTCGCCGCCGAGCTTGACGGAAGTGTGCACCTGCTCACCGCGCACCGACTCGACGGTCAGCACGATCAGGCCGTCGTTGAGCAGCAGCAGGTCGCCGGCCTTGACGTCACGCGGCAACTCCTTGTAATCGAGCCCCACGCCATGGATGTCGCCGGGTTCGGTGCGGGAGGCGTCCAGCACGAACGGCATGCCGGGCTCCAGCATGACCTTGCCTTCGGCGAACTTGCCCACGCGGATCTTGGGGCCCTGCAGGTCGGCCATGATGGCCACCTCGCGGCCGGCGCGCTGCGCGGCCTCGCGCACCAGACGGGCGCGGTCGATATGGTCCTGCGCCTTGCCGTGGCTGAAGTTCAGGCGCACGACATTCACGCCTGCGCGGATCATGGCCTCCAGCAGGGCCGGATCACTGGAAGCAGGACCGAGGGTGGCAACGATTTTGGTGGCACGGCGTGACATGAAAGCAGCTCCTGTAATTTGGTTTCAATTTTCCCACGGAAACAGTTACATCCCTGCGACAACCTGCGCGGCACGACGGGCGCAAACGGCGGCCCTGCAAGGCCCCACTACCCCCGAATGGCGCCGGGCCCCACGCAACCGCTGAACCGGGGCGCGCACGGGAAGACGGTGCAGAACGCACCGCCATGCATGGCGTCGAGTAGAGTCCACTTTGCGCGACTCGCCCCTTCCCGACCGAATCATGAACAGACTGCACGCGGAACTTCATCGCCTTTACCTCTTGCAGACCCCGCAAGGACTGCACACTGAAACAGGCCAAGCCGGCCTGATCGACGCCGGGGGCCGGGTGCGTGCAATGGGGCTTGAGCTGGCGCGGCCAGCCGACTGGAAAACCCTCTCGCCCCTATGGCGCGGGGTTCAGACCGACCTGGAACTGCCGGCCCCCGCGATCGCGGTCAATGGCCTCGACGGCTACCAGCTCTGGTTCTCGCTGGCAGAGCCGGTGCCAGTCGCCCACGCCCAGGCCTTTCTGGCCGCCCTGTGCACGCGCTATCTGGAAAGCATCGCGGCAGAACGCCTGGCCATGCTGCCGGCGCTGGACACGCAGGCGTCCCGGCAAGGCCTTGACGGCGCACTTCCGCCCGCGCTGCGGGCCCCTTCCGGGCACTGGTCCGCCTTTGTGCTGCCGGACCTGGCCGCGGTGTTTGCCGACGGTCCGTGGCTGGACCTGCCGCCCAACCCCGAGGCGCAGGCGGACCTGTTGTCGCGCATCGAAAGCATCCGCCCGGCAGCCTTCCAGCGGGCGCTGGAACGGCTCGGCCCGGTCACGCGACCCGCCACGCACGGCGCAGCCGCCGCCCCGGCGGACGGAACAACACCCCGGCAGACCGCGGACGCGGCGCTGGCGGGCCCCGCACTGGAGCCACGGCAGTTCCTGCTTGCGGTGATGAACGACCCCTGCGTCGAACTCCCCCTGCGCCTGGAGGCCGCCAAGGCGCTATTGCCCTACTTCTGAGCACGGTGTCCGGGCGCGCAGGCCGGCGCATCGGGCTGCACTGCGAGACCCCGACCAAGCGGCCCGCCAGACACGACCACGTCACCCCACAGGAGAGCCCCATGAGGATCACCATCCTGGACCACGGCCTCGCGACCAGGACAGGCCATCACTTTGACTATTGCCACAGCATTGCGGGCGGCCTGCTCCAAAAGGGCGTGGACGTGAACGTCTGCGTGTTCCAGGGCGCCCAGCCGGAGGTCGGCGACGCCTTTCGTGCCCTGGGCTGCACCTTCACGCCCGCCTTCTCGCAGTTTGCCTACGCATCGCCCCAATTCGGCAAGCACCCCCACCAGCTTCTGGACGCCATCGCACAGCAGGCCGCAGCAGAAATGGCAGGTCTTCCCGGCGCCGACCTGTGGCTGTTCCCGACACTCACGGCCGACCACCTGCTGGCCTTCTCCCTGACACCGAATCCACCGCCCGCGCTGGGCATGGTGCACACGGACCCGCAGGCGCTCCATGCCCTTGGCGGACGGGCCTGGGCCCAAGGGGGAGACAACATCCTGCAACGTGGCCTGAAAGTGCGGATCGGCGCCGTGGACCCGCTGGTGGGGGACTATGTGCAGACCTACAGCGCCGGGCTGCCGATCGGGGCCATGCCGCTTCCGGTGCGCGGTCCGTCGCGGACGCACTACCCGGCGCTTCCGCGCACCATTGGATTTTTCGGCCACCAGCGGCCGGAGCGGGGCATCGCCCTCATTCCCGACCTGGCGCGCCAGCTCCTTGCGCTGGGCTACGAAGTGGTGCTGCAGGACACCCGCCAGCAGTTCCAGTCCAGGGGCACACATCCCCGGCTGCATCTGCGTGCTTTTGCCAGCGACCTCTGCGCGGAGATGGCGGCGTGCGACCTCGTGGTCTGCCCGATGGACCGGAAGAACTACACCCAACGCCTGTCCGGGATCGTCTACAGCGCGGTGGCCAGCGGCGTGCCCTTTGTGCTGCCCGCCGGCACGCTCTCCGCCATCCGGACACAGGCGCTGGGGGCGTCTTGCGCCTACGTTGAACACACGGTAGAGGGCATTCTGGCGGCCGTCCAGAAGCTGGCGGCCAGTTATCCGGCCCATGCGCGTGGCGCGGAACGCGGCGCGCGACTGTTTCGTGAACAGCACGGCCTGGACAGGTTTGTCCAGATGCTGCTGGACGAAGTCGCCGTCACAGGTTGAGGGGGGGCTGCAGACGGCTGCCGGCGCACTGCGGCCTCCGTTCTGCGGCGCCGCACCGTCAGGACAGCAGGCGAATCCAACAAAAAAAGGGCATCTGATGCTCTTTTTTGATCAAACAACATCCAAAACAGCACCAACCCATCGTCATCAGGTCATTGTTTGCTATCGATATTAAAGTAAAAAACGCGCCGCAGCTTCCACGGGAAGACCTCAGCCCGCCGCGCGCCGCATCAGGATCTCGAACGCCGGCAGCGTCTTGCCCTCCAGCACCTCCAGGAAGGCGCCCCCGCCAGTCGAGATGTAGCCCACGTCCTTTTCGATGCCGTACTTGGCAATGGCAGCGAGCGTGTCGCCGCCGCCGGCGATGCTGAAGGCGCTGGATTCGGCAATCGCCTGGGCGATCACCCTGGTGCCGTTCTCGAACGCGGCGAACTCGAACACGCCGACCGGCCCGTTCCAGACGATGGTGCCGGCAGCCTTGAGTTGCGCGGCCAGCGCCTGCGCAGTCTGCGGGCCGATGTCCAGGATCAGGTCGTCGTCAGCCACGTCGGTGGCCGCCTTGATGGTGGCGGGAGCGTCCGCAGCAAAGGTCTTGGCGGTCACGACGTCGGTGGGAATCGGCACGTCGGCCCCGCGCGCCTTCATGGCCTCGATCACGGCGCGGGCCTCGCCCACGAGATCGGCTTCGGCCAGGCTCTTGCCGATCTTCAGGCCGGCGGCCAGCAGGAAGGTGTTGGCGATGCCGCCACCGACGATGAGCTGGTCCACGTTGGCCGACAGGCTCTTGAGGATGGTGAGCTTGGTGCTGACCTTGGAGCCGGCCACGATGGCCACGAGCGGGCGTTTCGGGTGCGCCAGGGCCTTGGTGATGGCGTCGATCTCGGCGGCCAAGAGCGGGCCGGCGCAGGCGATCGGTGCGTACTGCGCAATGCCGTAGGTCGTGCCTTCGGCGCGGTGCGCGGTGCCAAAGGCGTCATTGACGAAGATGTCGCACAGGGCGGCCATCTTGCGGGCGAGGGCCTCGCTGTTCTTCTTCTCGCCCTGGTTGACGCGGCAGTTCTCCAGCAGCACCAGCTGGCCGGGGGCCACGGTGACGCCGTCCACCCAGTCGGCAACCACGGGCACTTCACGGCCCAGCAACTCGCCCAGGCGCTTCGCCACGGGGGCCAGGCTGTCTTCGGGCTTGAAATCGCCTTCGGTGGGACGGCCCAGGTGGCTGGTCACCATCACGGCGGCGCCGGCGTCCAGCGCCATCTGGATGCAGGGCACGCTGGCGCGGATGCGGGTGTCTTCGGTGATGGCCCCGGCGTCATCCTGCGGAACGTTGAGGTCGGCGCGGATGAAGACGCGCTGGTTGCGGGCCTGGCCCTGGGCGCACAGATCGGAGAAGCGGATGACGTTCATGGTGAATTGGAGGTTGGGGTGTAAAACCCGCTCATTTTAGGAAGGGCCAGACCTCTGCGGGTTGACCCGTGTCAGCGCCGGCGCGCACAGGCGCCAACTGCAGGCGGCCTACCAGCCCAGCCCCAGGTGCAGCGGCAGGTACACGGCCATGCCCACCAGGATGGTGCCCAGCACGGCCTGCCCTGCGCCACGGCGCCAGAAGTAGAACGCGGCGCCGGCGGCGGCGCCAAAGATGCGCGCATCCTGCCAGGTGGTGAGGAGATGGCCCTGTGCCATCACCACCTCGGGCACGATCACGGCCGACAGCGCGGCGATCGGTGCGTACTGCAGGCCACGCTGCGCCCAGTGCGGCAGTTTCCAGGGTTTGCTGGAAATGAAGAAGAACGAGCGGGTGACCACCGTCATCACCGCCAGGCCCAGGATCACCCCCAGCGTCCACAGGTCGGTCTCCGCAGCGGCGCTCATGCGGCCTCCCGCTGGTCAGGGGGCGCCGGCGGCTCCAGCAGCAGGCACAGCGCTACGGCCACGGCGATGGCCACCACGATGTTGAGCTTGAAGGGCAGCGCAAACGCCGCCACGGCCGCCGCGCCCGCCACGCCCGCCGAGACCCGGCGCATCCGGCTGGTGGCCAGCGAGCACGCCACGCCCACCAGCGCCAGGATGCCCGCAAAGCCCAGCCCCCAGTGCAGGGGCACCACGTTGGCCAGTGCGATCCCCAGCAGGCTGGCCGCCTGCCAGCTGGCCCAGTTCAGGATGCTGCCCCCGGCCAGGTAGGCCAGCTGGGCGCGCCGCTGCACGGGGTCCTCGCCGGGGTGGGCATACCGGCGGGTAAACAGCACATAGCTCAGGTCGGCGGTGAGGTAGCCCAGGAACAGGCGCGGCCCGCGCGGCACATGCATGAGATAAGGACGCAGGTGGGCACTGAACACCACGAAGCGCAGGTTCACGCAGAAGCTGGTCGCCAGAATCACCCAGACCGGTGCGCTGGCCGCGATCAGGGGGATGGCCGCCAGTTGCGAACTGCCGGCAAACACCAGCAGGCTCATGGCAACGGCCTCGGTCAGGCTCATGCCGGACTGGACCATCGTCACCCCCGTCATGAGCCCCCAGGCAGCCAGCCCCGGTGCGACCGAAGCCATGTCACGCGCCCCGGCACGGAACTCGGTGTGGCGAATCAGGCTGCGCAGTGCCGTCATGCGAGAACCCGCCGTGGATCAGGGCGCATCGAATGCGGTGCCGCAAGCCAGCGCGAACCCGCGCAGGAAGTCCGCCGCCGCAAGCCGCTTGCCACCCGGGCGCTGGAGTTCCGTCACCCGCAACACGCCGTCCCCGCACGCGACGCGCACGCCATCGGAATTTGCGGAAAGAATGACGCCATTCCCAGCGTCAATGGGTCGTTGTTCGCTATCAATTTCACTCTTCCAGAGCTTGATGACCTCTCCGTTCAGCGCGGTGCTGGCACCCGGAAACGGGTCGAACGCGCGGATGCGCCGCTCGATCACGGCCACCGGATGCGACCAGTCCACGGTGCTTTCGGCCTTCTCGATCTTGTGCGCATAGGTCACCCCTTGCGCGGGCTGGGCCACCGGATGCAAGCCGCCGCAGGCGGCCAGTTCGAGCGCTTCGACGATCATGCGTCCGCCCAGCGCGGCCAGGGCATCGTGCAGACGCGCCGTGGTGTCGGTGGCCGCGATGGGCTGCTTTTCAACCAGCAGCATGTCGCCGGTGTCCAGCCCTGCATCCATCTGCATGATGGTGACGCCGGTCTCCGGGTCACCCGCCTCGATGGCGCGGTGGATCGGCGCCGCACCACGCCAGCGCGGCAGCAGCGAGGCGTGGATGTTCAGGCAGCCGAGCCGGGGCGCATCGAGCGCCCACTGCGGCAGGATCAACCCATAGGCGGCCACGACCATCACATCGGCACCGGCCGCAGCGATGGCCTCCTGCGCGGCGGCGGCGTCTTCCGGGTATTTGCCGTCCAGGCGCAAGCTGCGCGGCTGGGCCACGGGCAGGCCGTGGGCCAGCGCAAACTGCTTCACCGGCGAGGCGTGCAGTTTCATGCCACGGCCGGCTGGGCGGTCGGGCTGGGACAGGACCAGCGCAATGTCGAACCCGGCGGCCTGCAGGCGTTCGAGCGCCACGCGGGCAAATTCAGGCGTTCCAGCAAAAATGACTCTCAAGGGACTCTTCCAGTTGGGTGTTTCCGGCGAACCGGTGGACAGGTGGTGCGTGCCAGCCCGTGCGGCGTGCCATGCGGTCACGGCGCGCGGTCGTCAGGGGTGTCTTCGTCAATGGTCAGGATCTGGCGCACCACGCCGCCAGGGTCCAGATGCACATGCAAGCGCCGCCGCACGCCGCCGGGCTCCTCAAAACGGTACGTCCAGACGACGCCATCGAAACGCGCCACGCGCTCGATGAGTCCGGGCTTGCCCAAAAGCTGTTCGACATCCGCACCGGTCCAGCGGTTGAGCACGATCTGCCCGAAGACGGCCGGCTGCAAGGCCTGCTCGACGCGCACCAGCCGCCCGGCGCCATCAAAGTCGAGGTTGTGCACCTGCGTCCCCGCCGGCTGCTGCGAATATTGCAGGCGTTCGCCCTGCGCCAACAGGTGCACGGCCGTCGGCGGCCCCAGGCGGGCCAGCACCGCAGCACGCGACGCACCCGGCTGCTCCCACTGCGGCACACCGGCACAACCGGCCAGCCCCAGCATCACCGCACCAAGGCGCCCAGCCCACCCAGGGAGCGCCGGGCGCAGCGTCACGCCCGCTCGTCCTTCAGCTGCTTGAGCAACTTGGACTTGATGCGGTTGCGCTTGAGCGGCGAGAGATATTCCACAAACACCTTGCCCATCAGGTGGTCCATCTCGTGCTGGATGCAGACCGCCAGCAGGCCTTCAGCCTCCAGCGTGCGGGAAACGCCTTCGCCATCCAGCGCGGTGACCCGGACGGCCGTGGCGCGCTCGACGCCGTCATAGATGCCGGGGACCGAGAGGCAGCCTTCATCGCCCTTCACACGCGCGGGGCTGGCCCAGTCGATCACGGGGTTGATCAGTACCAGCGGCTGGTTGCGCTCTTCGGAGACGTCAATCACCACCAGCCGGACGTGTGCGTCCACCTGGGTGGCTGCCAGGCCAATGCCCTGGGCCTCGTACATGGTGTCGAGCATGTCGGCGATGAGCGCCCGGATGCGGTCATCCACAGCCTGCACAGGCTTGGCGACAATATGCAGCCGCGGGTCGGGGAAGCGGAGAATGGGAAGATGCGCCATGAAATCACGTCAAAGATGTCGCTATTTTCGCCACTTTTCAGGCGTTGCGCAGCGGCTAAAACCATTAAACATTGCCCGATCAAGGGCTTGAGCGCAGAATCAACAGTGACTTGTCAAGATTTCTGAGCGGGGATTTGAGAAACAATGAAACACCTGAACAAGGCAACCCACCCGGCCCTTTCGGCAGCGTCCGCGCTGGCCTTGCTGGCGGTCGTGGCGGCGGGTCTGTCACCCTTTCGCGCGCAGGCACAGAATTATCCGGTCACGCCAGCCCAGCGTGATACAGCGCAGCAGGTAGCCCAGGCGGGCGTGCCCTTGAGCGAACTTGCGCCCAATGCCCCGGACCAGTACACCATCAAGCGCGGCGACACCCTGTGGGCGATTGCCGGGATTTTCCTCAAGAGTCCGTGGCGCTGGCCCGAACTCTGGGGCATGAATCTGGAAGACATCCGCAATCCGCACCTGATCTACCCAGGCCAGGTACTGCACCTGGAAAAGAAGGACGGGCGCGCGCTGCTGCGAACGCGCGCCAGCGCGGATGCCGACGGAAATGCGCAGGAGACCGTCCGGATCTCCCCGCGCAACCGCATCGAGACCTTGCGCGACAGCGCCTTGCCCACGCTGCAAAACCACCTGATCGAACCTTTCCTCGCCGAACCGCTGGTCGTGGACGCGCAGGCCCTGGCCCAGGCACCGCGCATTGTGGCCACACAGGAACACCGCGTGCTGCTCAGCCGCAGCGACCGGGCCTATGCACTGGGTTCGCCCGGCACGCCCCTGCTGGATGGCCCGGGCCAAGTGCAGGAATTCCGCGTGTTCCGTGATGCCAAGCCGCTCAAGGACCCGATCACCGGCGAGATTCTGGGCTACGAGGCCCAATATGTCGGCCAGGCGCGCCTGGCACGCGGCGAATCCCGCAGCGACCTCCCAGGACCGGACGGCAAGCCGGAGGGCAACGTGGTCCCGGCCACCATCGACATCCTGACCGCCAAAGAGGAAATGCGCGTCGGCGACCGGCTCCTGCCCGAGCCGCCGCGGCAGTTGCAGAGCTACACGCCGCACGCGCCTGCGGGGACGGTCGATGCCCGTGTCGTGTCCGTGTATGGCAGTGCCGTGCGCTTTGCGGCGCAAAACCAGGTGGTGGTGATCAACCGTGGCACACGCGACGGCATGGAGACCGGTCACATTCTGGCCGTCCTCAAGGCCGGCGAGCGCGTGGTGGACAAGACCGATCCGGCGCGGCCCGTACTCCAGTTGCCGGAGGAGCGCGTCGGCTTGCTGATGGTGTTCCGTCCTTTCGAGAAAGTGTCCTACGGATTGCTGCTGCAAATCACGGACAGCGTGAAGGTCGGCGACAGGCTGATCAACCCGCGCTGACGTGGTGACCGGGCCTTGTTCTGCGCGGGCGGCCGGCGTGGTGCCTCCCGGGGTGACGCCATGACGCAGGCCATGCCCCTCATGGTCCGGGCAGGTCAGCTCTGGTGGTGATGCAGTACGACGAACTCGCCGCCTGGCTGCGCTTGACGCTGACACCGGGGATTGGCAACGGCACGGCGCGCAAGCTGCTGGCCGCATTCGGACTCCCGCAAGCCGTGTTTGGACAAAGCACCCTGGCGCTGCAGCAGGTGGTATCACCCGCACAAGCCCTGGCACTGCAGACCGACCCGGCACCACTGGCCGCGCTGCTGGAGACCACCTGGCGCTGGCTCGCGGACGGTGCGGGCAGTTCGACGGACGGGGGGGTGCAACGCAGCATCGTGGCGCTGGGCGATGCCGGCTACCCCGCCGCGCTCCTTGAGATTGAAGATCCCCCGCTGATGCTGTATCTGCTGGGCCAGGTTGCAACCGCCTCCCGGGCGCCGGACGGCAGGGGAATCCTGTCGGGGGAAGGCAGGCATGGCCTCGCCGACGCCGCCAGCCGGAGCCTGGCCATGGTGGGCAGCCGCAACCCCACGCCGCAGGGTGCGTCCAACGCAAAGCAGTTTGCACGCGCCTTCAGCGAAGCCGGCCTGACGATCGTCTCCGGGCTGGCGCTGGGCATTGACGGTGCCGCGCACCTGGGCGCCCTCGAAGGGGCTGAAGCCCGCCAGGACACGCCGGACGGTACGCTGGCCACCATTGCCGTGGTCGGCACCGGGCTGGACCGTGTCTACCCCAAGAAACACCTTGACCTGGCGCACCGCATCGCCCGCCACGGCCTGCTGGTCAGCGAATATCCGCTGGGCACGCCGCCGATTTCGGCCAATTTTCCCAAGCGCAATCGCATCATCTCAGGGCTGAGTCTGGGCACACTCGTGGTGGAAGCCGCGTTGAAATCCGGCTCGCTCATCACGGCACGGCTCGCCAGCGAACAAGGCAAGGAGGTGTTTGCCATTCCCGGCTCGATCCACACCAGCCAGTCTCGCGGCTGCCATGCACTCATCAAGCAGGGCGCCAAGCTGGTCGAGTCGGCGCAGGACGTGCTCGAAGAACTTCGTCTGCCGACCGGCAGCACCCCCCTTCAAAGTCACGAATCAATAGCAGATCAAGACCATTCGACGCTGGGATCAGGCCCAAAAGACCCGGATAATTCGTTGCTGGAGGCCCTGGGCTTCGACCCGGTCGGCCTGGATGCCCTGATGGCGCGCACCGGCCTAGATGCGTCCACCTTGCAGACCCGCCTGCTGGAGCTTGAACTCGAAGGGGCTGTGGCACGCCTGCCAGGCGGGTTGTTCCAGCGGCTTGGCGTGGCCTGATACAGCCGGCCTGCAGCCCGCTGAACCGGCCGGATGGACGCAGGATCAGTCCAGCAGACGCTCCGGATTCGCATCCAGTTTGGCCAGGGCCTCGCGGGTCGCGCGCACGGTCAGGGTTTCATCTTCGGACGGCACCAGCAGGCCGGCCTGCAGATAGGCCGCCAGACGCCGCGCCTGAATCAGGTAGTTGTTGCCACCGGAGGCGGAAAAAAGATACAGCTGGCGCCGTTCGCTGCGCCAGACCAACTGCACTTGCGCCACCCGGCTGTTGTGGTCAAGCACAAACCACTGGCCCAATTCCAGCTCCCGCGCCCAGGCCAGCATCGCATGGCTGGGCAGCGAGCCGCTGTTGGCGAGGACCTCAAAAGACGATGCATCGACACCGAGCATGACTTCCAGCATGGTGGGGTCCAGCACGATCTCGCTCGCATCGTCATCGCTGATGGCAATTTCCAGCTGCTCCAGACGGCGGGCCATGTCGTCAATCTGCTCCTGCGGAATCGCCTCGGTCTTGGACAGAAAGGCGTCGGTCAGGCTCTCGCTGATGCCCTTGATGTGCGCGTCCTGCGCCGGCACGGACAGCCCCAGCAGCGTCATGCCCTGACGCAGGTGATGCAGGATGCCCGGCAGGTCCTGGATCACACGGGCGCGGTCATCGCGGTTCGGCTTGGCACTGGCGGACCAGAGCAAATCGGTCGCCACGCGTTTGAGCGCCAGCGTTTCAGGGTGCTGGGCGCCATGGCGCAGTGCCGCCACGGCCAGCACCTCAGCCCAGACCTTGAACAGGAACTCACGGATCTCGTCACGCACCTTGATCTTGTCGAGCATGCTGCGCAACTCGATGGTGTACTGGATGGCCAGGGTTTCCTTTTGCTCAACCTGCTGCGCCACGCTCACCAGGCGCTGGGTGCCGTCTTTCTCGGTCAGAAACCGGGACAGGAACTTCTGGAATTCGTCGAGCACCAGCTGGAACACCCGTCGCCCGGTTTCGGGGTATTGCTCGATCACCTGGACCACGCGCCGGATCTCGGCCTCCATCGCGCTGCCCTGCACGCCGCTGGGGTCGAATCCCATGACGCACGAACCCATGCGGTCGATCAACTGGCGCGCGGGATGCTGCAACGTGCCAAAAAACTCCGGCTCCGCCAACGCCACCCGCAACACCGGCATCTGCAACCTGGCAAACCAGACCCGCACGCTGGCCGGAAGCCGTTCCTCGGCAAGGATGGACTGAAACATCAGGGCCACAATTTCGATGATGGCCTTTTCACTGGAACTGGAGGCTTTGCGTTTGAGTTCGGTGGTGCGTTCGCGCAACTCCACGGAGAGTTTCTGGACATCCCCTGCGTCCGAAATGACCGTTCCCGCCACCACGGAGTGCCCGCCCATCGCGGCACCGCGCTCCTGTTCCAGCGCCTCCGCCAAGGCTGGCGAGGGCGCACCCCTGCGGGTCGCATCGAAATCCGCCCCCCGGTCCCCCAGCAGGCGCTTGAGTTGCCCCAGCATGCCCTGGGCGCGCTGGCGTGCGCGCGCCAGTGGCGTGGTGCTGGTCATCATGCGGGTCTCGTCGGCCATGGCACTGCGTGTGTCGCGGTGCCCGGATGGCGCGACCACGGACGGCGCGCCTCGCGCCGCGTCGCCGTGGCCCGCCGCAGCAGCGCCCCCCCGGTAGCTGTAATGCCCTCCGAAAAAACCGCCCCCATCCCCCCCGCTGCGCACGCCGGACGCACCGCCACCGGCCTCCCCCGCACCGCCCTGCACAGAATGCCCAGCGCCAGCACGGCCGTCGCCCGCCGACCCGCCGGTGTGTGCGCCCCCATCGCCGTCGCCCCCAGCGTCGCCGGCAGGGCCGCCTGGACGTGAACGCCTGGCAGTCCGGCCCGGCGTTTCCGCATGGGCCCCTGGCGTGGCATCCGACGAGCGCCGGACCACCGGCTTGCGGTCGATCTGCGGCAGGACGCCATTGCGGATCAGGAACGCATTGGCGTGCTGGTAGGCTTCCATCATGCAATCGGCCAGCAGGGGCGCCAGACTGTCCTGCACCGTCATCCAGGCCGGCCGCGTGAGTCCACACGCAATCCACTGGTCCACCAGAACGGACGCAAAAGTGTCCGGCTTGAGCACATCGCGGTCCGCGAGCTCCCGGCCGTCCTCCAGTTTCGCCATCCGCATCCGCAGGTCATTGAGCTCCCAGCTGACCTTCTCGGAACTCGCCAGCGTCAGGCGCGAGACCAGAATCCTGTTCTCGATGACATCGTCTTCAAGCAGGGACAGCCCCTTGCTGCGCTGGTCATCCCGGCGCATGGCGGCCAGGCCGGGTGACGCAAGGCCCTGCCGCCAGGCCCGCAGCACCGCCTGAATCCAGGCATCGCGCAGGCGCATGAATTCAAGCATGGCGTCGCGCCGGCTTTGCTGCTCGCGCGTGGTGCCAGGCTGGTCTGCCAGCGCGCTGAGCCGCCCCTGTGCCGTCGCGGCCATCTTCAGCACCACGCCGTCCACCTCGGTCACGAAGCGCTCACGCACCGCGCGCGCCAGAGGCACCTCGGAGGGAGCGGGATGCTGGGTCGCCATGAATGTCTAGACGGTCGCCCCTGCGTTCGGGTCGTTCGGGTCCCCTGAACCATCTTCCTTCTTGCTGGCCGGCTTGACCAGATCCTCGCGCTTGATGCCGAGCCACATGGCGATGGCCGCCGCAACGAAGACCGAGGAGTAAATGCCGAACAAAATGCCAATGGTCAGCGCCATGGCAAAGTAGTGCAGGGTCTCGCCACCAAAGAGCAGCATGGACAGCACCATGATCTGGGTCGATCCGTGGGTGATGATGGTGCGGCTGATGGTGGAGGTGATGGCGTTGTCGATGATCTCGACCGTGTTCATCTTGCGGTAACGGCGGAAGTTCTCACGGATCCGGTCAAAAATCACCACGGATTCATTGACGGAGTAGCCGAGCACCGCCAGCACCGCCGCCAGCACCGCCAGCGAGAACTCCCACTGAAAGTAGGCAAAGAAGCCCAGGATGATGATCACATCGTGCAGGTTGGCGATGATGGCCGCCACGGCAAACTTCCATTCGAAGCGCAGCGCCAGATACACCATGATGCCGGCGACGACCATGCCCAGCGCCTTGAGGCCGTCCGTGGCAAGTTCGTCACCGACCTGCGGACCGACAAACTCGGTGCGCCGCAGGACCACCTTGCCATCATCGGCCTTGAGCGCCGCCAGCACCTTGTCGCTTTGCTGCGCCGAACTCACGCCCTTCTGGACGGGCAGGCGGATCATCACGTCACGTGCCGTGCCGAAGTTCTGCACCTGCACATCGGCAAAGCCCAGGCCGGACACGACACCGCGGACCTTGGTCAGATCCGCAGGCTGCGAATAGCTCACTTCCATGACCGTCCCACCGGTGAACTCCACCGACAGGTGAAGCCCGCGCGAGAACAGGAAGAACACTGCCGCCACGAAGGTCAGAAAGGAAATCACGTTGAAAATCAACGCGTTCCGCATGAACGGAATGTCTTTCTTGATCTTGAAAAATTCCATCTGGTGCTCCCTTACACGCCGTTGGCGTCCGACTTGGCGACAGCGCCACTACCTTCGGGTCGCCACACGGTGCCGATCGAAACGGTTTTGAGTTTTTTCTGGCGTCCGTACCAGAGGTTGACCAGCCCGCGCGAGAAAAACACGGCGGAAAACATCGAGGTCAAAATCCCGATGCAATGCACCACGGCAAAGCCGCGCACCGGACCGGAGCCGAAGGCCAGCAGGGCCACACCGGCAATCAGGGTGGTGATGTTGGAGTCCAGAATGGTGGCCCACGCCCGGTCGTAGCCGGCGTGGATGGCGGCCTGCGGCGAAGCGCCATTGCGCAACTCCTCGCGCACCCGCTCGTTGATCAGCACGTTGGAGTCAATCGCCATCCCCAACGCCAGCGCCATCGCGGCCATGCCCGGCAAAGTGAGCGTTGCCTGCAGCATTGACAGCACCGCCACCAGCAGCAGCAGGTTGACCGCCAGCGCGATGCCTGAAAACAGGCCGAAGAGCATGTAATACGTCGCCATGAAGGCCACGATGACCAGGAAGCCCCAGGTCACGCTGTTGAAGCCCTTGGCGATGTTCTCCGCGCCCAGGCTCGGGCCGATGGTGCGCTCTTCAATGATCTCCATCGGCGCGGCCAGTGAGCCGGCACGCAGCAGCAGCGCCAGGTCATTGGCTTCCATGACCGTCATGGCGCCGGAAATCTGGAAACGGTTGCCCAGCTCGCCCTGAATGACCGGCGCGGTCAGCACTTCGCCGCGGCCTTTTTCAAACAACACGATGGCCATGCGTTTCTTGAGGTTCTCACGGCTGGTGTCGCGCATGATACGCCCGCCCTTGGCGTCGACGGTCAGGTCCACCTTGGGCTGCTGGCTCTGGGAATCGAACCCCGGCTGGGCATCGGTCAGGCTGTCGCCGGTGATGATCACCTGCTTCTTGACGATGACGACCCGGCCGTCGCGCTCGGTGAAGCGCTCGGAACCGAACGGCACCGGGCCGCGGCCTGACTCGGCTTCCCGGCCTTCTGCGGACTCGTCCACGAGGCGCATCTCCAGCGTGGCGGTTCGCCCCAGAATGTCCTTGGCCTTGGCCGTGTCCTGCACGCCCGGCAACTGCACCACGATGCGGTCGACGCCCTGCTGCTGGATCACGGGCTCGGCCACACCCAGTTCGTTGATCCGGTTGTGCAGCGTCGTGATGTTCTGCTTGACCGCCTGCTCCTGCACCTTGCGGGCCGCTTCGGGCCGGATGGTCGCGGTCAGCTTGTACTCCGAGCCTTCTGGCACATCGACCGTCTGCAACTCGGCAAACTGGTCCTGGAAGACGCGCTTGGCGGCATCGCGCGTCGCCGTATCGCGGAAACGGAGTTCAATGGTCTGGCCGTTGCGGCTGATGCCCCCGTGGCGCAGGTTTTTCTCGCGCAGGGTGCTGCGGATGTCGCCAGCCAGCGATTCGGCCTTTTTGGTCAGGGCCGCCTGCATGTCCACCTGCAGCATGAAATGCACGCCGCCGCGCAAGTCCAGACCGAGGTACATCGGCGAAGCGTGCAGGGCCGACAACCAGGCCGGAGAACGTGACACCAGATTGAGCGCGACCACATAGGACGGGTCTGCCGGATCGGGAATCAGCGCCTTCTGGATCGCATCCTTGGCCTTGATCTGGTTGTCGGTCGAATCAAAACGTGCCTTGACGGAGTTGCCGTCAAAGGTGACGAGGTCCGCCTGGAGGCCTGCCGTCTTGAGGGCCTCCTCAATGCGCGCCTGGGTGCCGGTGTCTACCCGCATCGCGGCCTTTCCGGCAGAGACCTGCACCGCCGGGGCTTCACCAAAGAAATTGGGGAGCGTGTAGATCGCCCCCACCAACAGCGCGATCACGATGATCGCGTACTTCCAGACCGGGTAACGGTTCATGATCGCGCTTTTTGCTTGAGTCTGACTATCAATGACAGGATGGCGGAAGCCAGCCGGCGCAACTTACTTCATCGTGCCCTTGGGCAGCACCTGCACCACGGCACTGCGCTGCAACTGTACTTCCACGCCATTGGCGATTTCAGCGCTGACATAGCCCTCACCCAGCTTGGTGACCTTGCCCAGCAGGCCCCCGGCGGTGACAACTTCATCGCCCTTGGCCAGCGCGTCGATCATGGCGCGGTGTTCCTTCTGCTTCTTCATCTGCGGACGGATCATCACGAAATACAGGACCACGAACATCAGCACCAGCGGCAGCATGCTCATCAGCGAAGACTGCATGTCGCCGCCAGCGGCAGCGGCGGCAGGCGCGGTTTGGGCAAAAGCGGAAGAAATAAACACAGGCAAACTCCACAAAGGGGATAAACAAAAATCGGACAGGCGCGCGCAGGCGGCCGAAACAGGCACTTTGGCATTGTATGCGGCGCTATGATTCCCATGCATTGCATCGGCGCAAGCGCCCTGATGCGAAAACCAGGCCATCCACCCATGGTCGCCCGGCTTATTTCAGGAGGTTTGCCTTGCGTACGCCCCAGCACCATCCTCACCACCATCCCTCGGCCCACGACTCCACGCACGAAGGCAGCACGCTCGGAACCATGGAGGTCCGTGTGCGTGCGCTGGAAAGCCTGCTGACCCAAAAAGGCTACATCGACCCGGCCGCGCTGGACCGGATCATCGAAACCTATGAAACGCAAGTCGGCCCACACAACGGCGCACGCGTCGTTGCCAAGGCGTGGGTGGACCCCGCTTTCCACGCCTGGCTGCTACGTGACGCCACGGCGGCCATCGCCTCGCTGGGCTTCACCGGCCGCCAGGGCGAACACATGGTGGCGGTGGAGAACACCCCCTTGCTCCATCACATGGTGGTTTGCACCCTGTGCAGCTGCTACCCGTGGCCCGTGCTCGGCCTGCCGCCGGTCTGGTACAAAAGTGCCCCGTACCGCGCCAAGGCGGTCATGGACCCGCGCGGTGTATTGGCCGACTTCGGTGTCACGCTGCCGCCGGACACGGCGATCCGCGTCTGGGACTCCACGGCCGAAGTGCGCTACATGGTGCTGCCCCTGCGCCCGGAAGGAACCGCCGGGATGCGCGAAGACCAACTTGCCACGCTGGTGACCCGCGACGCCATGATCGGCACCGGGCTGCCGCTGACGCCTGACGCCCGGGGTGAACCGGCGCAGGCCGCCCCATGAACTCCGTCCATGACATGGGCGGCATGCAGGGCTTCGGCCCCGTGCGCCCCGAAAAGGACGAACCGCTGTTCCATGCCGCCTGGGAAGCGCGCGCCCTTGCCGTCACCCTGGCCATGGGTGCCACCGGGCAGTGGAACATCGACCTGAGCCGCTCGGCCAGGGAATCACTCCCCCCGGCGGACTATCTGAACAGCAGTTATTACGAAATCTGGCTGCGCGGGCTGACGCAGCTGCTGCTGGAGCGGGGTCTCGTGGCGCCCGGGGAACTCCAAAGCGGCCAGATGCAGCAGGCCCCCGCGCCCGTGGCGCGCGTGTTGCGGCCTGATGCGGTGGACGCGATGCTCGCCGCCGGCACCCCGGCTGACCGGGCACCGGCAGCGCCCGCGCAGTTTGCCGTCGGTGACCGCGTCCGCGCCCGCAACCTGCACCCCGCCGGCCATACACGGTTGCCGCGTTACGTGCGCGGCCACATGGGAACGGTACAGCGCGTGCATGGCGCGCACATTTATCCCGATCGCCATGTGGCACAAGCGCAGCCGCCATTCGACCAACGCCCCGAATGGCTCTACACCGTGGTGTTTGACGGCCCCGAACTATGGGGTCCGGATGCCGACGCCCTGTTGCAAGTCAGCGTGGACGCCTGGGAGCCTTATCTTGAAGCGGAGCGCTGCGCATGACGACGCCCACCCGCCCGCAACAACTTGCAGAGATCGCCCGCCAGTGCGGTGACGACCTGCCGCTGCCCGCCGTCCGGGACGACGGCACGGTGTTTGCCGAGCCATGGCAAGCCCACGCGTTTGCCATGGCCGTGCAATTGCACGCACGCGGCCTGTTCAGCTGGCCGGAATGGGCTGCCGCCCTGAGCGCCGAGATCCGTGCAGCGCAGGCCGCAGGCCAGATCGATGACGGCCGTGACGATGGCAGCCGCTACTACACCCACTGGCTCCATGCACTGGAAAAGCTGGTGATTGCGCACCAGGTCGGCACGGCGGAACAACTCCACGCACTCGGGCACGCCTGGGAAGCAGCGGCCGAGCGCACGCCGCACGGCCAGCCGATCGTCCTGGACCCCTCCGAATTACTCGCTTATTTATAGCAAACAATGACCATTTCATGCTGGGAAGACGCTGTTTTCAGCATGAAAACAGCGTCGCCAACCTGTCAGGCAGCCTGACGCACGCCTTGCGGGTTGCGGAAGGTGGCCATCAGCGTGCCCCACTTCTGGCGCGCAGCGTGCAGGTGACGCTCCTTGACGTGGCCGAAGCCCTTGATCTGCTCGGGAATCCGGGCGATCTCCACCGCCGTGGCGTGGTTGGCTGCGTTCAATGACCCGAGGACCTCCTCCAGGCTGGCACGGTATTCGCCAATCAGGGCCCGCTCGGTCTTGCGTTCGTCGGTCTTGCCAAAGAGGTCGAACGCCCCGCCGCGCAGGCCCTTGAGGCGGGCCAGCAGCCGGAAGGCCGTCAGCATGGCCGGGCCGTAGGACTGCTTGAGCAGTTCGCCCTTGGCGTTCTTTTTGGCGAGCAGGGGCGGCGCGAGGTGGTAATTCAGCTTGAAGTCGCCCTCGAACATGCCATTGATCTTGTCCAGGAAGGCCGTGTCGGTGTGCAGGCGCGCCACTTCGTACTCGTCCTTGTACGCCATCAGCTTGAACAGGTAACGTGCGACGTTTTCCGTCAGCGCGGTCTTGCCCGGCGCGCCCTCGAAAACCCGCGCTTCTGCCACACGCACCTTCTCCACAAACGCCTGGTACTGCGCGGCGTACGCGGCATTCTGGTAGCCGGTGAGGAACTCCATCCGGCGCGCGACCAGTCCTTCCACGGTTTCGCGCTTCTTGAATTCAACAATCTGGCCCGGTGACAGCAGGGCATCGACCCGCGCACGGTCGTGCGCGGCCTGGCGCCCCCATTCGAACGCGGTCTTGTTGTTCTCCACTGCCACCGCATTGAGCTCCATGGCGCGCAGCAACGAATCCCGACCCAGCGGAATCCAGCCCTTTTGCCAGGCGTAGCCGAGGATCATCGGGTTCACGTAAATGGTGTCCCCCATGAGCTTGCCGGCCATCGCATCGGCATTGAACAGCCCCACGCCCGCGGCCCCCACGGCATGGGTGATGTCCGCCACGCATTGCGCCGAGGGGTTTTGCCATTCGGTGTTCTTCACAAACGCCGCAGTGGGCGTGCCCTGCGCGTTGAGCGCCACATGGGTGCGCCCTTCGCGCATGCGCAGCACGGTTTCCTTGCCGGCGGTCACGATCGGGTCGCAGCCAATGATCAGGTCGGCGGCGGCCATGCCCACGCGGGTCGTGCGGATGTCGTCCTGCGTGGCGCCGATCAGCACATGGCTCCAGGTCGCGCCGCCCTTTTGCGCCAGCCCGCCTGCGTCCTGGGTGACGATGCCCTTGCCTTCGAGATGCGCGGCCACGCCCAGCAACTGCCCGATGGTGATGACCCCGGTGCCGCCGACGCCGGCCACCACAATCCCCCAGGCATCCGCAGAGACCGGCAGCACCGGCTCCGGCAAGGCGCCCAGTTCGAACGGGGAAGCGCCCTTGCTTTTGCCCTTCTTCCTGAGTTGGCCGCCTTCCACGGTGACAAAGCTCGGACAAAACCCCTTGGTGCAAGAGTAGTCCTTGTTGCAGGTGCTCTGGTTGATCTGACGCTTGCGGCCAAATTCGGTTTCCAGCGGCTCCACGCTCAGGCAGTTGGACTGCACGCCGCAGTCACCGCAGCCCTCGCACACCAGCTCGTTGATGACCACGCGCTTGGCCGGGTCCACCAATGTGCCGCGCTTGCGGCGCCGGCGCTTCTCCGTCGCGCAGGTCTGGTCGTAAATGATGACGGTCGCGCCCTTGATCTCGCGGAACGCGCGCTGCACGGCATCCAGCGTGTCGCGGTGCTGGATCGCGATGCCCTCAGGCAGGCCTTTGACCCCTTCGTATTTTTCCGGCTCGTCGGTGACGATGGTGATCTTCACCGCACCTTCCGCGCGCATGCTCTGCGCGATCTGGATCACCGAATGTCCTTCCGGCCGCTCGCCGACCTGCTGCCCCCCAGTCATGGCGACCGCGTCGTTGTAGAGGATCTTGTAGGTGATGTTCACCCCGGCCGCAATGCTCTGCCGGATGGCCAGAATGCCGCTGTGGAAGTAAGTGCCGTCGCCAATGTTGGCAAACATGTGCTGGTCGGTGCTGAAGGGCTGCTGGCCGACCCAGGGCACGCCCTCGCCGCCCATCTGCGTGAAGCCCACGGTGGCGCGGTCCATCCAGATGGTCATGAAATGGCAGCCGATGCCGGCCATGGCGCGCGAGCCTTCGGGCACCTTGGTGGAGGTGTTGTGCGGGCAGCCCGAACAGAACCAAGGCATGCGATCCGCCTTGAGTGTGACGGTTTGCATTTGCGCTTCTTTGGCGCTGAGGATGGCCAGCTGCGCGTTGATGCGCGCGGTGGTGTCTGCATCCACGCCGAGCTTGAGCACACGCTGAGCAATGGCTTTGGCAATGAGCGCGGGGTTCAGATCGGCGTTTGCACGCAGCAGGGTGTTGGCGCTTGGGTTGGGCATGGACCATTCGCCACCGCTGTGATCCTCCCCCACCTCGTTGAACTTACCCAACACATTGGGCCGCACATCCGCGCGCCAGTTGTACAGCTCTTCCTTGAGTTGGTACTCAATGACTTGGCGCTTTTCTTCGATCACCAAAATTTCTTGCAAGCCCGTGGCGAAATCGCGCGTGAGCTGCGCGTCCAGCGGCCACACCACGGCCACCTTGTGCAAGCGAATACCAAGGCGGCGACACGTGGCGTCGTCCAACCCCAAATCGAGCAACGCTTGGCGCGTGTCGTTGAAGGCTTTGCCGCTGGCAATCAAACCCAGCCGATCGTTCGGGCCTTCGATGACGTTGTGGTTCAAACGGTTGGCGCGCACATAGGCCAGCGCGGCGTACCACTTGTAGTCAAACAAACGCGCTTCTTGTTCTAGGGCAGAGTCGGGCCAGCGAATGTGCAGGCCGCCTGCTGGCATTTCAAACTCTGGAATGACGATGTTCACGCGCTGTGGGTCGATCACCGCGGTCGAGCTGGACTCCACAATTTCTTGAATCGTCTTCATGCCCGACCACACGCCGCTGAAACGGCTCATGGCGATGGCGTGCAAACCCAAATCCAAAATTTCTTGCACGTTGCTGGGGAAGAACACAGGCGTGCCGCAGGCTTTGAAAATGTGGTCGCTTTGGTGCACCGCCGTGGAGCTTTTGGCCACATGGTCATCACCCGCGATGGCCAGCACGCCGCCCCAAGGCGTGGTGCCCGCCATGTTGGCGTGCTTGAACACATCCGAGCAACGGTCCACGCCCGGGCCTTTGCCATACCAAATGCCAAATACGCCATCAAACTTGTTGCTGCCGGGTGGCGCAAAACCGAGTTGCTGCGTGCCCCACAGTGCAGTGGCAGCCAGCTCTTCGTTCACGCCAGGTTGAAAGACGATGTTTTGCGCTTCTAAATAGGGCTTGGCTTTCCACAGCGATTGGTCGTAGGTGCCGAGTGGTGAGCCCCGATAG